>Ga0207835_1000084_pt1 | contig 39965 bp, 36 predicted proteins | sample LuqExpMetagenom8_FD_187766 | JGI IMG/M metagenome (GOLD analysis project Ga0207835, IMG submission 187766) | Tropical forest soil microbial communities from Luquillo Experimental Forest, Puerto Rico - Sample 8 (SPAdes) | ecosystem: Environmental > Terrestrial > Soil > Tropical forest ... | reverse complement strand
CAGCCCATCCCAACCTCCTTCCAAAACACCAAAGGTGTAAAGGATGTCATGGGACAACCTGTAAAGAATGTCATGAGACTGAACAGCTGAAGCCGTGCCCTTTCAAAGCCTTGACTTATTCAGAGACTCTCTAAGCAAAACCTGCGCGCCACGCGCTGCGCTACACTGGCCTTGCCTGCCGTCCAAACTTCCCCGCGGAGCAGAACCGCCGATGGCAACTCTCTACAACCGCATCCAGGGCCAGAATCTTGAGCGGCTCGCCGCGATCAGTGATGGCATCTTCGCCGTCGCCATGACGCTGCTCGTGCTGGACCTGCACACTCCCGCACGCGAGCAGATCCACTCCGAGCACGCTCTCATCGCGGCGCTCGCCTCGCTGGCTCCGCAGTGGATCGCCTATGCCATGAGCTTCCTCACGCTCGGCATCTTCTGGGCCGGGCAGCAGACGCAGCTCAACCACATTGCGCGCGGTAATCGCGACCTCACGTGGATTCATCTCGGCTTTCTGTTCACCATCACCTTGATGCCGTTTTCCACGCATCTGCTCGCCGAGTTCATCACTTACCGCGTCGCGCTCGGCATCTACTGGCTCAACATTCTGCTTCCCGGCGTAATGCTCTACTGGAGCTGGGCCCACGCCACGCACCGCGACCTCATCAAGCCCGACACGCCAGACGAGATCCGCGCCAGCATCTGCCGCCGCGTGCTCATCGCGCAGTCACTCTATGCCTTCGGCGCGGCGCTTTGCTTCATCAGCACCTACGTCAGCCTGGCCGTCATCGTCGCCGTGCAGTTGAACTACGCCGTGGCCCCGCGCCTGCGGCCGCACCGCGCCAAAGAGCCCGCCTGCTGAGCCTTCGTCAATACATATCCAGAAACAGCTCCGCCGCGTGTTTCCCGCCCGCAGTAACACGCGCTGACGGGGGACGCTGCTAAAATGAGTCGGCTTCCGGGAAGCGCTTTCCTGCCGCAGCGAAAACGCCGGCCCGCGCTTCCAATGGAGAGCTTCCGAGGATTCGCCTCGAAGGGATGGATTGAGATGAAGGGACGAGTTTCCAAGTTTGTTCTGGCAGCGGTTGCACTGGCCGTAGCCACGCTGGCTCCCGCCAGCCCCGCGCAGGCTGTCACTGAGATCGGCGGCCAGAAGATCGTCGTGCTCACACGCAAGGCCGTCAGCACCACCAAGCCCGAGTTCACCAGCGTCACCCTGGCCCCCGGTCGCGGCATGGAGCTGATCCAGGTCACCACCAACTTCCCCGGCAAGGGTGAAGTCAACGTGCTCGCCTCGCCTGACCTCGCTGGCGCAAAAGACATGCTCGACGTCAAGGATGACGACTTCGGCGACCTCAGCTATCGGCTCGGTTCCGCCTTCCTCGTTCCTTATCCCAACCGCATCCGCGGCACGCTTTCCGCAGACGGCAAGACGCTCACTACCGCGTGGCAGGGCAAGCAGATCACGCTGCCAGCCAACAACAGCGGCAAGCTGCCCACCGCCGAGCGCCACGCCATGCACGGCCTCATCCTCAAGGCCAAGACTGAGGATGTGAAGGTCACCGACATCAAGGACGGCCAGCAGGTCACCGGCATCATCCACGCAGGCGACTTCGGCGGCCACTGGTTCTCCAAGACCGACCTCGAGATCACCATCAAGCTCACCGCCGACGCACTTGAAGCCACTGTTGTCGCGCGCAACGTCGGCAAGGAGCCCGAGCCCATCTCCATCGGCTGGCATCCGTATTTCGCCTTCCCTTCCGGTGACCGCTCGCAGGTCCGCATTGAAATCCCCGGCGCGCAGATTGCCACCGTGGACAACTACGACAACGTCTTCCCCACCGGCCAGATCAAGCCCGTCGACGGCACGCAGTATGACCTGCGCAAGGCTGGCGGCGTCGCGCTCGGCCAGAACTTCTATGACGACAACTGGAGCCGCATCGCGCGCACCAAGGGCCTGGCCACCGTCAAGGTCATCGACCCGAAGGCCGCCTACGGCGTAGCCATTGAAGGCGTCTCGCCGGAGATCAACACCATCCAGATGTACGCGCCGCCCACGCAGCAGTTTGCGGCCATTGAACACCAGTTCAACTTCGCCGACCCGTTCGGCAAAGAGTGGGACGGCCTGAACACCGGCATGGTGACGCTCAAGCCCGGCACCAGCACCAAGTGGCAGGTCCGCCTGCGCGTCTTCGTCCCGTAGCCTCAGTCACACATGCAAAAGAAGAAGGGCTCGCCACTCGGCGAGCCCTTCTTCTTTTGCTCCCATCAGTGCGCCCAGACCCGTGGCGCGTAAAACACCGCCCTACTCCGGCAGCGGCTCCAACCGAACCGACGCGCCCGTACGCGCCGAAGTCCGCGCCGCGTCCAGAATCTGCATCACCACCACATTCGTGTCCAGCGCGCTCAGGTCGCCTGCGTCCTTCGCTTGGCCACGCAGCACGGCCTTCAGGTAGCCGAGAGAGCTGCCTTCGTCCGCCGCCAGCGCAGGCGCTGGAATCGTCCGCTCCTCCGCATCGCCCGCGCGCCGCAACCGCAACTGGTCCGCGCCTACAGTGATCGCCGAACCCGTCGTGCCGTAGACTTCCATATCCTTGCGGTTGAACGGCCAGTTCCACGAGCCCTGCACCACGGCCTGCGCGCCCGCGTACTGCAGCACAATCGTCGAGTCGTCGTCCACGCGCGGATAGACCGCAGGCTTGTCGTGATTCACCACCGCCGTCACCGTCTGCGGCGTCGCGCCGTGCATCAGCCACGTCATCAGGTCCACGCCATAGCAGCCAAAGTCGTACAGCGCACCCGCACCGTTCTGCTCCGGGTCAGTCAACCAGCTCAGAAATGCAGGGCTCACGCCAATCTCCTTTGGCCCGAAATGCCCGTCATGCACCACCACGCGGCGAACCGGCCCCAACTCGCCCGCCGCAACCGCGTCATACGCCGCGCGATTGCTCGCGTACCACGTGGTCTCGTAGTTCACCAGCACATGAATATGGCTCGCGCGCGCCAGCTTGCGAATCTCCAGCGCATCGGCCAGCGAGATCGTCAGCGGCTTCTCCACCATCACGGAGATGCCATGCCGCGCGCCCAGTTCCACCACGCCGCGATGCGCCGCAATCGACGTGTACGCCAGCAGCGCCTCCGGATGCTGCGCCGCAATCATCGCCTCGGCATCGGTAAAGAACAGCGTGTGCGGCAGTTTGAACCGCTTTTCATACTGCGCGGCCAGCGCCGTGTCCTTCTCCGCAATCCCCACCAGCTCCACGTCATGGTGCGCAGGCAGCTGCTCCAGAAAGCCCGCCACGTGATCGTGAACCAGCCCCACAATCGCCACCCGCAGCGGCGCAGTCTGCGCCCCCGCCGCGCTCGCCACCATCATTGACAACACCACGCAAACCGCCGCTCTCATCCACCTGTGCATTTCGCAGCGCAACATTCCTCTGTTTCCTCCGTGGCCGCAATTCTACCGGGTAACTTTTCGGATGCGCCGTGCCCGTGGCGTCTCTCCCTGCGCCGGGCGGCCCGCGTCCTACTTCATATCCTTAGTAAGACAAGGAGCGTATCTCCCGCATGTTCAACGCCCGCCGTCTTCTTTTCTCCGCCCTGCTTGCCGCCGCAGTCGCGTTGTCCGCGCGGTCTGCCGCCGCCCTGCCCAAGGGCGACCTCTTCGCCGGTTTCAGCCGCGCAGGCAGCAACATCTTTTATCCCAACGTCCCCGCACTCAACGGCTGGGAGGCCACCGGCACGCTCCGTCTCCACAAGCCCCTGCTCGCCGCCGAACTCGACGTGGCCCACTACGGCATCGGCGCCGGCAGCCAGAATCCTCACTCCACCACCGTCCTGCTCGGCCCGCAGCTTGCCGTCCACGGTCTCGGCGCCAAGTTCTTCGTCCACGCCCTCGTCGGCGGCGAACACTCGAAGAACAGCGCCATCAACACCCCCATTGACGGCGGCGCCTTCGCCTACGCCCTCGGCGGCGGCGTCGACCTGCCCATCGCACCGTTTTTCGCCTGGCGCCTCCAGGCAGACCGGCTTGACGCCCCCTCGCAGACCACCGCGAACCCCACCAAGGCCCGGTTCACCACGGGCATCGTCTTCCGTTTCTAATACTTACGCCACATTATTCGCGGCCCGCCGGGCACTGTAATCCCTTGCCCGGCGGGCCGCGTCTATCTGTGCGTGATTGTGGTCCAGACCCAGTTCCGGTGCCCCTGCTGCGGCTGCAGAACACTTCCTGAACCAGCCGCGATGCATTTATGCCCCGTCTGCTGGTGGGAGGACGATGGTCAGGACGACGCCGACGCCTCTGAAGTCCGCCTCAGCGTCAACGGCCAGCTCTCGCTGGCTGAGGCCCGCCTGAGCTACACCCGTTGCGGCGCCGCCGATCCCCGCTTCCTCCCCTACGTTCGCCGCCCGGAAGTCACCGAGCAGTAACGTGACTTCGGCGGTCCCGTACCCGGTTGCCCACAGGCTTGCGGTTTGACCCCCGGCTGTAATCCCTCTTACCATGAAATGAGGAATTCCCCAAGGCTAACGGTGCTGTCCGCCCCGTGGCGGCGGAGGCAGTTTTGAGCGGCGCTTAAGGGCGCCTGGAAGGCAAAATCTTGAGTTCTACCGACACCCTCGACACGACCCCCAATAACGAGACACCTGAGGCGGCGCATACCCACGAGCATGAAGGGCATGACCACGCCCACGAGCACGATCACGAGCACTCGCATGGCCCCGTGCTCAATCCGGAAGTGACCCGCGAGCTGGTGCTCGACGTGCCCGCCGATGAAGTGACCAAGACCTTCAAAAAGGTCGTGCGCAACTACCAGAAATACGCCCGCATCCCCGGCTTCCGTCCGGGCAAGGCTCCCGAGTCTGTGCTGCGCAAGAAGTTCGCAAGCGAGATCCGCAAGGAAGTCATTGACACGCTTCTGCCTGAGCGCTTCAACGCTGGCGTGAAGGAAGCCGGTGTCAAGCCCGTGGGCCAGCCGCAGGTCACCGAGTTGACCGTTGAAGAGGGCCAGCCCCTTCACGTCAAAGCGGTCTTCGAGTACCTGCCTGAGTTCTCCGTCGAGGGCTACAAGGACGTCGCCGTCGAGAAGCCCTCCGTGGATGTCACCGACGAGGAGTTCGAGCACGAGCTGAACGAGCTGCGCGAGTCGCGCGCCACCATCGAGCCGGTCGAAGAAGACCGTCCGCTCGTGGACGGCGACTGGGCACAGATCACCTACAGCGGCAAGATTGAAGGCGACGACGATTCCGAGCCCATCCAGGGTCAGGACGCGCTGGTTGAAATCGGCGGCAAAGACACCGTTGAGGCCTTCACCACCGCGCTGCGTGGTGCCAAGCCCGGCCAGGAGCTCAAGGCTGAGGTGGTTTACCCCGCCGACTACGCCGAGCCCAAGATTGCCGGCAAGACCGTTGCCTATGAAGTGACCGTCAAGGCCATCAAGAAGCGCAACGTCCCCGAGCTGACTGAGGAGTTCGCCAAGGAACTCGGCGATTATGAGAACCTTGACGCTCTCAAGCTCCGCGTGCGCGAGCACATGGCCGATCGCAAGAAGCGTTCCGTCTCCGGTGAAACCAAGGATCGCCTCATGGCGGCCCTGATTGAGAAGTTTCCCTTCGCGGTCCCCGAGTCGCTCGTGCAGGATCAGATCGACGCGCGCCTTGAGCGCGGCCTGCGCGCTCTGGCAGCCCAGGGCATGGAGCCCGAGCAGATGCGCAAGCTTGACTTCTCTCGCCTGCGCGGCGCTCAGCGTGACGGCGCAGTTGCTGAGGTCAAGTCGTTCCTCATCCTCGACAAGATCGCCGACGCCGAAGAGATCGCCATCACTGAAGACGATCTGCAGCGCGAGCTGTACATCGCGTCACTGCAGACCCGCGAGCCCATTGAGCAGCTCCGCCAGCGTTTGACGCAGGATGGCGGGCTGGCTAGAATCCGGGAGCAAATGCGGCGTGAAAAGGCCGCAGATCTGCTGTATGAGAGGCTGCCTGCGTAGCATCAGCCGGCGTAACATCAGCGTGCCGCGCCCCGGCCATCTCTGACCGGGGCGAAACGGCAACCACAGAACCAAGGCGGGCCACATGAGCCCCCCGGACGGAAAAACAGGAAAAGGACCCGAATGGCACTGGTTCCCATGGTGGTTGAGCAGACGAGTCGCGGCGAACGCGCCTACGACATTTATTCGCGTCTGCTGCGCGACAACATCATCTTTCTCGGCACTCCTATTGACGACCAGGTCGCGAACCTTATCGTCGCTCAAATGCTCTTCCTCTCCGGCGAGGACCCGGAGAAGGACATCCAGCTTTACATCAACTCGCCGGGCGGCTCCATCACCGCGGGTCTTGCCATTTATGACACGATGCAGTTCATCAAGAACAACGTGGTGACCTACTGCATCGGCCAGGCCGCCAGCATGGGCGCGTTCCTGCTGCTCGCTGGCACCAAGGGCAAGCGCTTCGCACTGCCCAACTCCCGCATCCTGATCCACCAGCCGTCCATGGGCGGCCTCAGCGGTCAGGCCACAGACATCGACATTCACGCACGCGAGATCCTTCGCATCCGCGAGATCACCAACACGCTGATGGCCAAGCACACCGGCCAGCCTCTTGACCGCATTGAGCATGACGTGGAGCGCGACTTCATCATGAACTCCCTGCAGGCCAAGGAGTACGGCATCATCGACGAAATCATCGACCGGCCGCGCGCATAGCGCGGCCAGCCGTTTGCATCATCACATTCGTTCCGGTTTTACCGCAGGTCAGGGGGTAGTCGAAACATGAAAACGCGTACGGGACCCGAAGAAGCGCTGCGCTGCTCGTTCTGCCACAAGTCGCAGGATGCCGTGGCCAAACTGATCTCGTCGCCCAGCGACTATCCGCGCGCCTACATCTGCGATGAGTGCGTCGCGGTCTGCAACTCGATCCTTGAGGACGACCGCGGTGAGGCCCATCCGGCTGCAACCGCAGGCCAGTTGCCCAAGCCGCAAGAGGTGAAGAGCTTCCTCGACGACTTCGTCATCGGCCAGGACCAGACCAAGAAGAAGCTCGCCGTCGCTGTTTACAACCACTACAAGCGCATCCAGATGAACCGCATGCGCAACAACGACGTGGAGCTGGCCAAGTCCAACATCCTGCTCATTGGCCCCACCGGCTCGGGCAAGACGCTGCTGGCGCACACGCTGGCCAAGATGCTTGACGTACCCTTCGCCATTGTGGACGCCACCACGCTCACTGAGGCTGGCTACGTTGGTGAAGATGTCGAGAACATCATCCTCAAGCTGCTGCAGGCCGCCGACGGCGACGTGACGCGCGCCCAGCAGGGCATCATCTACATCGACGAGATCGACAAGATTGGCCGCAAGGACGAGAACCCCTCCATCACGCGCGACGTCTCTGGCGAAGGCGTGCAGCAGGCTCTGCTCAAGATCCTTGAAGGCACAGTGGCCAACGTTCCTCCGCAGGGCGGCCGCAAGCATCCGCACCAGGAGTTCACGGCAGTCGACACCACCAACATCCTCTTCATCTGCGGCGGTGCTTTCGTTGGCCTTGAGCGCGTGGTCGGTCGCCGCGTCGGCAAAAAGTCGCTCGGCTTCAAGGTTGCCGACAGCGAGACCGAAGCCAACACGACCAACACGCATCGTGACACCGAGCTGCTCCGCAAGACCGAGCCGCAGGACCTGATCAAGTACGGCCTCATCCCCGAGTTCGTCGGCCGCCTGCCCGTCATGGGCGTGCTCGATGAGCTGGACGAAGCCGCACTGGTTGAAATCCTCACCAAGCCGCGCAACGCCATCCTGAAGCAATATCAGCGCCTGCTTGAGTACGAGAACGTGCGCCTGCACTTCTCCACTGAAGCCGTCGGCGCCGTCGCGCGTGAAGCGCTCGCCCGCAAGGTCGGCGCGCGCGGCCTGCGCATGATCCTTGAAGAGCTGATGCTCGACCTGATGTATCACCTGCCCTCGAGCAAGAAATCGCGCGACCTCGAAATCACCAAAGACATGGTCGAACGCCGCGATCTCTCACTCTGCCTGCTGGAAAAAGCTGGATAAGACAACTGGCGCTAAGGCGCGTTCACGCGAGAGGAGACAACTCTACCGTGATGCAGACGACGACTCCCCGGAACAAGCTATGTGCCCGGGGAGTTTGTTTTTTGATTGCTCTTTGCGCCATCGGCAGCGCGCCCGCAGCGGCCCAGTGCTCGCTGGCAGCGCAGCCAGCTTCGTCTTCAGGAAAACCCGCGGAGCCCGCTCCACCAGGCAGCGCCGCTTCCTCCTCGTCCTCCGATGCCGCACCCCCTGTTCGCTTCGCCACGGGTACAGCCGTCACCGTGCTTGAGGGGACTCTGCTTCAGGTCATCAACGACATGCCCATTAGCTCGCGCACCACCCGCACCAGAGACAGAATCTCGTTTACCGTGACGCGCGATGTCGTGGTTGATGGCATCCTCGTGATCCCTTGCGGCGCAACGGCCTACGGTACAGTTGTGGCCGTCAAGCAAGCTGGGCGGCTCACCGGCAACTCAAACCTCACACTGCAACTGACCGCTCTGAATCTCGACGGCCGAAGCTACCCCCTCTACACGCCTCCGTTCAAAGTAGCCAGCCAGAGCAAGACACTTCCCACCACCCGGAAGATTGCTACCGGTGCAGCAGCGGGAGGGCTGGCCATGGACGTCAGCACTCCACCAGCAAATTACAACGGGGTCTGCTCAGGCCCGGACAGCTGCACGCAGGTCAAGGTGCCCTACAATCGAGCGCTGGCTGACAGCGTCGGAGCGGGAATGGGCGCAGGCATCGGGACTGCGATCGCCGCAGCCTCGCCTTCTCCGATCGCCCTGATCCCCGCTGAGTCGCAGATGGAGTTCACTCTAGCTTCGCCGATCGCAGTATTCCCCGTTGATCAGCGCACTGCTGCACGGCTCGCGCAAGGTATGCATCACGGCGGACCGGTCCTTTACATACGTGGCGAAAACCAATAGCTACAGCCGGCTGAGTTTTCTCACACGCAAAACCCTTTCACCCAGGTCCCCATTGCGGGACCTGGGTTTTTCGCATCAGACCTTGTATACAGCGCTTCCGCTGTACAATCCCAACATAACGGCGCTGCCTGTTTTTGCAGCCTGCGCTCGTTTCGTGCGTCTATTCCCTAAGGTGTGCCGATGACCGCGTCCCGCGAAAAATCCGAATCCCGCAAGCTGCCCATGATGCCCATCCGGGACATGGTGATCTTCCCTTACATGATGACGCCCTTCGTCGTGGGCCGTCAGTCCAGCGTGCGCGCGCTTGAAGAAGCGCTCAACGGCGACCGCAAAATCTTCCTCGCCACGCAGCATGACGCCACCATTGACGAGCCCAAGGCCAAGGACATCTTCCAGGTCGGCGCCATCTGCAACATTGTGCAGAGCGTCAAGATGCCCGACGGCAATATCAAGGTCCTCGTCGAAGGCGTCGAGCGTGCCAAGTCCACCGACATCACGGACAAGGACGGCTTCTTCGTCGCCACCGTGCGCCTCGGCAAGTCCGACTTCGAGATGACGCCCGCCGTCGAGCAGCTCATGCAGCGCGTCACCTCGCTGTTCGAGCAGTACGTCAAGCTCCAGCAGTCGCTCAACTACGAGACCATCATCGCCTCAGTCCGCATGGATGAGGCCGCCAAGCTCTCTGACACCATTGCCGCCAACCTGCAGATCGGCATCGAGGAAAAGCAGGAGCTGCTCGCCATCTTCGACCCAGCCGCGCGCCTCGCCCGCATCGCAGACGTGCTCGACATCGAGATTGAGAAGCTCGACTTGGACCGCAACATCCAGTCGCGCGTGAAGCGCCAGATGGAGCGCGCGCAAAAAGAGTACTACCTCAACGAAAAAATCAAGGCCATCCAGAAGGAACTGGGCCGCGGTGAAAAGAGCGAGTTCGACGAGCTGCGTAAAAAGATTGAAACCGCAGGCATGCCCAAAGACGTGCTCGACAAGGCCATCACCGAGCTGAAAAAGCTGGAAGCCATGCCGCCCATGTCCGCCGAGTCTACCGTCAGCCGCAACTACATCGACTGGCTGCTCGCCGTGCCGTGGAAGAAAAAATCCAAGGAAACGCGATCCATCGACTTTGCCGAAAAGGTGCTCAACGAAGACCACTACGGCCTGGAAAAAATCAAGGAGCGCATTCTAGAGTTCCTCGCCGTGCGTCAACTCGTCAAGAACCCGAAGGGTTCCATCCTCTGCTTCGTCGGACCTCCCGGAGTCGGCAAGACCTCGCTCGGAATGTCCATCGCCAAAGCCACCGGCCGCAAGTTTGTGCGGCTCTCGCTGGGCGGCGTGCGAGACGAGGCCGAGATTCGCGGCCATCGCCGCACGTACATCGGCGCACTGCCCGGCCAGATCATCCAGCACATGAAGCGCGCTGGCACCAAGAACCCCGTCTTCCTCCTCGACGAGGTGGACAAGATGGCGTCCGACTTCCGCGGCGATCCCGCGTCCGCGCTGCTTGAAGTGCTGGACCCCGAGCAGAACACCACGTTCCAGGATCACTACCTCGACGTGGACTACGACCTCTCGCAGGTGCTGTTCGTCGCTACCGCAAACGTGATGCATACCATCCCGGCTCCGCTGCAGGACCGCATGGAAGTGCTGCGTCTGCAGGGCTACACCGAGCAGGAAAAGCTCGAGATCGCGCGGCAATATCTCGTCAAAAAGCAGCGCGAAGCCACCGGCCTGAGCGAGAAGAACATCCTCTTTGAAGACAGCGCCATCCTCGAGATCATCCGCGGCTACACGCGCGAGGCAGGCGTCCGCAATCTTGAGCGCGAGATCGGCAACGTCTGCCGCAAAGTCGCCCGCCGCGTCGTCAAGAAGGGCGCCAAGCACAAAGAGACCATCACCGGAGAAACCGTCGCCGAGTTCCTCGGCGTAGCCAAGTTCCGCGACTCCGAGATGGTGGAGAAGAGTGAAGTCGGCCTCGTCACCGGCCTCGCGTGGACTGAAGTCGGCGGCTGCATCCTCACCACTGAGGTGCAGGTGCTTGACGGCAAGGGCAAGCTCACCGTCACCGGCCAGCTCGGCGACGTGATGCAGGAGTCAGCACAAGCCGCGCTCAGCTACGTCCGCGGCAAGGCCCACGCCCTCGGCCTCACGCGCGAGTTCTACCGCAACCTCGACATCCACCTCCATGTGCCCGAGGGCGCCATCCCCAAGGACGGCCCGTCAGCAGGCATCACCATGGCCACTGCGCTTGCCAGCGCGTTGACCAAGATCCCCGTGCGCCGCGACATCGCCATGACCGGCGAAATCACGCTGCGCGGCAAGGTGCTGCCCATCGGCGGCCTCAAGGAAAAGCTGCTCGCCGCCCTGCGCGCGGGCATCTTTGAGGCCATCCTTCCCCGCGCCAATGAGAAGGACGTCTCCGAGCTGCCGGACAACATCAAGAACTCCATGAAGCTCCACTTCGTTGACATGATGGATGAGGTGCTCGCCCTCGCGCTTGAAGGCCCGCTGCCCACGCCGCTGCCAGAAGAAGCCGAGGTCATCCCCACCGTCACCCAGACCGAAGTCAAACCCCGTAAGGTCGCACGGCAGTAGCTCGCGCCCTTCACATCGGCCCCGGCACGCACCGCGCGCCGGGGCTGTTTCTTTGCTCACTCCGACCTGAATCGTAGAATCAACTCCATGCCCCACTGGTACCGCCGCGTCTTCGTGCTGGCGATCCCGCTCATTCTCTCGAACCTCACCCAGCCGCTGCTTTCCACGGTGGATACGGTTCTCTCCGGCCATCTGCCCGGCGCGGCGTCGCTTGGCGGCGTGGCCCTCGGCGGCATCTTCTTCAACGCCGTCTTCTGGACCTTCGGCTTCCTGCGCATGGGCACCACGGGCCTGGTGGCACAGGCTTACGGCGCGCGAGACACCCACGCCCTGCGCCTGCACCTGATCCGCGCGCTGCTCATCGCCGCAGCCATCGGCGCGCTCATCCTCGCCGTCCAGCGCCCGCTCATCTCCGCCGTCATCACGCTGCTCGGCGCCAGCCCCGCCGTGCGCGCCAATGCACTCGTCTACTGCGGCATCCGCATCTGGTCCGCACCCGCCGCACTGGCCAACTACGTCATCCTCGGCGACCTGCTCGGCCGCCAGCGTGCGCGCACCGCGCTCGCCCTCCAGGTCGCCATCAACCTCGTCAACGTCGCCGCCGCGCTGTTGCTCGTGCTGCGCCTCCACTGGGGCGTCGCGGGCATCGCCACCGCCACCCTGCTCGCCGACTGGACCGGCTGCGCCCTCGGCCTCGCGCTCACGCACCACACCGGCGCGCGCGCCGCCGCTCCCGTCACCTGGCGTGAAATCGTCCACGCGCCCAGCCTGCGCTCCCTCTTCGCGCTCAACCGCGACATCCTGCTGCGCACCGCGGGCCTGGTGCTGGCCTACGCGTGGTTCACGCGCACCGGCGCCCGCGCTGGAGACGCCGTGCTCGCCGCCAACGCCGTGCTGCTCAACCTGCACCTCATCGCGTCGTACGCGCTCGACGGCTTCGCAAACGCCACTGAAGCTCTCGTCGGAGAAGCCATCGGCGCGCGCCGTGCCGCCGACTTCCGCGCCGTCCTGCGCGCCTCCACCACCGCAGCCTTCGCCGTCGCCGCGCTTGCCTCGCTCACTTACTTCGCCTGCGGCCACTGGCTCATCGGCCTGCTCACCAGCGACGCCGCCGTGGCCGCGCTCGCCCGCACCTTCCTGCCCTGGGCCGCCGCGCTGCCGCTCATCTCCGTGCTCGGCTTCCAGCTTGACGGCGTCTTCATCGGCGCCACCCGCGCCCGCGACCTGCGCAACAGCATGCTCACGTCCGTGGCCGCCTTCCTCCTGCTGGCCTTTGCGCTCCAGCACGTCTTCGGCAACCACGGCCTCTGGGCGGCCTTCTGCGTCTTCAACGTGCTGCGCGGCCTGACGCTCGCCCTGCGCGTGCCCCGCCTCGCACGCCTCATTGCCGCGCCCACTCCTGTATCCTGAGAGCGTGTATGCGTTACTCTGCTCAATTTCTTCTGTCTGCCGTCTCAGCCGCGCAGTTCCCCGCGCCCACCGTCCCGGAGGTCGCCTTCCTGGGCCGCTCCAACGTGGGTAAGTCCAGCCTGCTGAACGCGCTCGTCGGCGACAAGGCCGCCAAGGTCTCCTCCACGCCGGGCCGTACGCGCGCCATCAACTTCTTTGCGCTGCTCGACCAGCGCCAGCAGCGCCGCCTGGTGTTCTCTGATCTGCCCGGCTACGGCTACGCCAAGATCTCCAAATCCATCTCCGCTGGCTGGCCCGCTTTCATTGAACCGTATCTCGAAACGCGCCCCACGCTCGCCCTCTGCATCTGCCTCGTGGACTCCAACATTCCGCCGCAGCCCAGTGACGGCCTGCTCCTCGACTGGCTCCGCTCCCATGAGCGCGCCTTCGCCGTTGTTGCCACCAAGGTGGACCGCCTCAGCGGCAACGAACGCACGCGCAACCTGGCCGCCATCAAGAAAGCGCACCAGCTCGACGCCATCTACGCCGTCAGCGCAAAAACCCGCGCCGGCATTGGCGAATTGTGGACATTGATCGAAGGCAACGGCACCAGCGCAGACTGACACCTCCGCACGAACCAGCCGCGCCCCATCCATCGCACAGCTCCACCGCGCGATAGGTGACCATCATCCCTCTTCCCCTCAACACGGCAAATGTGCGGTGCATGTCTTAAATATCGAGTACAAACATCCTGTTTCATAACTCGTCGAGAAGTAGTAGCTTTGGAGCGACATGAAAAGGGCGGATTTGAAGAGGACGATTAGTGCCACGTTGTTTGGCATGGGCATTCTCGTCGGCATGGCTGGTTGCGCGATCTACCCAATGGCAGTTTTCTCGGTCGGCATAAATGACAGCGCGCAGGAAATATGGGCGCTGTCACTTGTGTTTCTATCTCTCCTCCCGACGTGCGTTCTGGCTCTGCGCTTTAGGTTACTTGCCGGTTGCATGATGCTCTTCGTACCCAGCTTCTTCATATACGCGACCTTCGCTCAGCGAACTTTCATGATCAACGTGCGGCATTTCTCGCAGCCTCCAATCGATTCAAAACAGATCGTCGACAGCTTTACGCTCACGTGGCCGTATGTCGTTTTGGGAGCTTTCGCAATTCTCACATCGATCTTGCGTTGGCCACCGGTAGTACGCTGGCCCAGACCGGCATCATCGTTGAAGCGAAACACACCTGAATAGACCAATGCGAGCTCCGAACCTGCTCCAGGGCAAATCACCGGGCATGAGCCGGTGAAGAATTGATGAGCCGTCTAGTCCCTCGTCGTGCGAATCTCCACCGGCACGCCAATCTCCCCGCACGCCATTGCCGCACCCACGCGCGATGAAAACGCCTCGGCCTCTGCCGCCGAGCAGCGAACCACACGCAGCCCCATCGCCGCACGGCCTGCATAGCGCGGCGCTAACCGCAGCCAGCGCTGCGCAACGGCGTCCGGCACGCACTCCAGCGCCATCGCGTCCAGTGTCGGCATCCAGAGCGCAGGCATCGCGCTCACCTGCCACTCCAGCCGAACCGCCGCTCCACGCACCGCCAACGGTTCCACCACCCGCGCCGACGTAAACTGCGCCACGGCAGCAGCAGACACCAGATCCGGCTCCACGCCGCGCTCCAGCATCTCGCGCTCCACCACTGCAGCCGCCGCACCCACGCACACCGCCACCGTTGCGCGCTTGCGAATCTCATTTTTCAGAATGCGCAGTGCCTCGTCCAGCGAGGTCACCAGAAAGTCAGCAATGCCATCGCGCGCAGCCAGCTTCTGCGCCGCCGCATCCGCCGCCACGGCCAGAGACGCCGCTCCAGCCACATTCGCCGCCACCAGCAGCGCCCGCGCCGCGCCGTCCAGCGCGCCCGCATAGAGCAGCCGCCCACCCAGCGACTCCGCCCCCAGCGCGGCATAAAACCGTTCCGCCGCGCGTAAAAACTCCAGCGGGTCAGCCGCTACCGTCGCCGCCGCGCTCAGCGTATCTCCTCCACGTGGTCGCGCCACGTGTGCTTGCGCACCAGCATCACAAACTCGCCCGGCTTGGCCTCAATCTTCACGTCACGCGCGTTCTTCGCGCGGTCGCACTCGCTCGGCATCACCAGTCCCTCGGCCAGCACGCCGTCCACCGGATACCACGTATCGCGCTCCATCTCGTGCTGCTTTGAGACGTCGCAATTTACGTAGAACTCCGTGCCGTTTTCATACGTGGCATGCACGGCAAATGAGGTGGTAGCCGCAGGCAGCGTCAACGTGGCCGTACCGTCGTCGGCCAGCTTCACCCACTCAATGTTCGATTCCGTGTGCCTGTCCACGCGCACCATCACGTTGTTCGGAACAATGCGCTCGCCGGTGCGTCCATCCAGCACGCGCACGGTAATCACTTTGGGCTTGGGAGAGTGTGCGGGTTTCGCCGTCTGTGCAGTGCTGGGCAAAGCGCCCGTTGCAGCGGCCAGCAACATCAGAGTGCAGATTGTTCGAGCAGACATGCTTGCCTCACGTGCGCGCCCGCTCTCACCACTCCGCGTAGGGCCGGTTGTCGGAACCCACTTCCTGCGATCCGGAGTGCACATCGGTGATGCCGGGCTCGGTCTGGTCCACCGAGGAGTACGCGTCGCTCGTGTCGGGAACCCACGTGTCCTTGCTGTGCGTGATCGGGTCCTCGGGGATGCTCCGAAGGTAGCCGTCCTGGATCAGATCGTCAAGCGTCTGCGGCGACTTCTGCTTGTCCATCGTGTAGGAATCAATGGCCGTGCGCATCACGCGCAGGTCCTCGCGCAGCACCGCCTCATGCGCTGACTTGATGGCCGCCGTGAAACGCGGCACCGCCAGCGCCGCCAGGATGCTGATGATCGACATGACGATGATCAGCTCCATCAGCGTGAAGCCCGCTTCGTGTTTGCCGCTTCTCCTCATCCGTCTCTACCAGTCCGCATACTTGGTGCCGTCCAGGGCCGTGCCCGTGGACTTGGAGTGTACGTCGAAGACGCTCTGCCCGCCGTAGGAATCCGACTCCGGATCGTCCTGCATCGAGCGTAGCCCCCAGTCCGCCTGCCCCGTCATCGGGTCCACCGGGATCTTGCGCAAAAAGCGCACCTTCTTGCCTTGCACGTCTACGCCCGTTACCAGCGTCTCCAGATCCGGCGGATAGTTCTGGCTGTCCACCTTGGTCTGGAACGCACCGCGGTCGGCGGCGTCCTTGTAGTGGTCGATCGCGTCGCGCATCATCCACAGGTCGCGCCGCAGCTCGCGTTCCTTCTCGCGCTTGATCTGGAACCGCGCCACAGGAATGGCGGCCCCGGCAAGAATCGAGAGGATCGCCACCGTCACCAGCAGTTCCACCAGCGTGAGCCCGCGCTCACTGGACTTTCGGACGCGTCCGCCAGATTTCCGAATTGGACCCGAGCGATGCATCGCCCCTACTTGATGACCACCGTCGTCTGCGAGCCCTGCGCTTCCACCATCTGCTGCGCAGCCGTCGTCGCACCCGGCTTCGTAATGGCAATCGTCGTTTCGCCCGCAGCCTTGGCCTGGAATGAAAGCACGCACACCACGCCTGCGCCAGAAACGCCCACCGTGCCCGGCGGCCGCGCCGAGTTCACCACGATCGTGCCTGGCCCGTCGTCGCGATGCACAAGCGAAACCGCCTGCCCATCGCGGCCCAGAAAGTCGCCCTCACCCACGTTCACCAGCGTCAGCTTTGCCGGGTCATACTTCAACTCCAGCGGCACTGAGGCAATGTTCTGCGCGCCCGTGATCACCACCGGCACCTGGAACGTGCTGCCGTTCTCCACCGGATTCGAGGAAGGCACCAGCGAGAAATTCGTTCTGCTTCCCGGCTGTACCGGCGTGGCTGCGGGTGCTGTTGCAGGGGCCGCAGCTGCTGCTGCGGGTGCAGGAGTCACTGTGGCCGGCGCCGTCGTTGCTGGCCCGCTGTCTGCCGCTGCGCGCATCTGCTGCAACGCCGCAGGGGCCGCCGCGCCAACCGAACCGCCCGGCACTGTGCCCAGCGCGGGCTCTGCCTTCGGGCGCGCCGGCGGCATCGCCGGTCCCGCCGGGACTGACATCCGCCGCAGCTCAATCGACTGGCCCGAGCCGATGTCGATCGGCCGGATATTCGCGGGTGTCAGGTACGGCGAACGCACCACGTGCGGCACCAGAAGGAACACAATCTCGTCGTCGACAGTCTGGTGATCTTTCGAGCCGAACAGGTACTTCACCAGCGGAATCGAACTCAGCCCCGGAACCCCGCTCCACGACTGAATATCCTGCCGGTTCAGGATGCCGCCGAGTACGCTGGCCTCGCCCTCGCGTAGCCGGATCGTCTGCTCGCTCTTCTTCTGCGCGATGATGGGCTCGGACACGCTGGAGATCGTCGTGTAGCCGCTGATTGAGCTCACTTCGATCGAGAGCTTCATCGTCACGTCGTGGTTGTAGTGCACCGTCGGCGTCAGCTCAATGTTCACGCCCACGTCAATGTACTGGAACTGCGTCTCTGCCAACGATGTCAGCGCCGTCGCAGACGACGAGTACGAACCGGTCGCAATCGGATTGCGCGAGCCGATCTTCATCGTCGCCTTCTGCGCGTCCGTGGCGCGAATGCGCGGATTCTGCAGGATCTTCGTGTTCGAGTCCGTCAGCAGCAAGTTTGCCGTGGCGCTGTCGAGCGTTACGCTGAAGTCGGTCGAGTTCAGGTGCGAAAGCGTGTAGAGCGTCGGGGTGGTCGTCGTGGTCGATGTCGTGGTCGAGGAAGACGACGACGAACTACTGCTCGACGTGCCGCCCGTGATCGCAACGCTCGCTGTCTGCGGCCACGACAGACCGATCTTGCGCTCCCAGTCCTTGCTCACCTCCATCACGGCGATATCGACCACCACCTCAGGCCGCGCGCGGTCCAGGTCGTCCACAATCTTCTGCGCCAGCAGCAGCTCATCCGGCGTGCCGCGCGCCACAATCGCGTTCTGGCTGGCCACCGCGTAGGCCTTGAAGTTCTGGCTCGTCAGCACATTGCGCAGAGCCGTGTTCACGTCGTTCAGGTCGTTCTGCTGCCAGGCGTTCGTCAGGTAGAAGGTCTGCACCGCAAGCTCTTCCATTGACTTGCGCTTGGTCGGCGAGTCGGCCGCCACAAAGATCGTGTTTGCCGTCACCGGCCGCCAGAAGGAGTTTGAGAGCGTCGCCACAATGCGCAGTGCGTCCGACAGCGTCACCGCGTTCAGGTCCACCTGGATACGCTTCGGCGAGAAATCCGGGTCAAACAACACGTTCACGCCCGCTGCCTTGCCCACCGCCTGGTAAACGACCTTCGCGTCTTCCACCATGTGCAGCGTCAGCGGCTCGCTCGACATCGGCTTCAACTGTGCCGGCGAAGCGATTCCTGCCAATTCCTCGGCGTCTCCGCCGGGCTGCGGAGCCTCGTCTGGGTTGGCCACCGCCACCGGCTGGTGCAGAGAGCGCACACGCTTGACCTCCTGCTGCGCAGCCTCGTTTGAAGGGTCCATCTCCGCAGCGCGCAGCAACTCGGCCAGCGCGCCCTGCTCGTCGCCCGCCACAAGCAGCCGCCGCCCCGCCGCCAGGTGAAGCGCGGAAGCCTGCCCGCGCACACGGTAGTACGCCGACTTGTAGCCCACGTCCTGCGGACTCTGCTTGAAGGCCTGCATGTAGGCGCTATACGCGCCGTCGTAGTCCTCGCGCGCCTCTGCAACCTGCCCGCGCTTGTAAAGCGACTTGGCAGACTCGGCATAAGCCGCACTCAGGCTCAGCACTGCCAGCAGTGCCCACGCGGCAAGACGAAACAAGGGGGAAGCGGTCCAGACGGTGCGGCGGTTCATTCCAAACTCCAGCGTCTCTTGCGGCCTGCTCCACGCTGTCCGCAACCGGCCTTTTGCACGGCCTTTGACGCGATCTTGATCACTGAATACACCCATCCGATGCTGCTCCATTCTAGCAAAGCCCCGACTGGCAAAAACTTAGAGCTTTCCGCGCCGCCGCCTGCCGTCCCACTGCCGGACCTTCCGTCCGTCGATCCAACTCGCGCCGCCGCTCCCCAGCCACGCCGATGCTACGATGAAGGTTCGAGGTTTTTTCGCCATGCCGCGACAGTCCAGCCACGTCATTGTCCCCCAGGAGCGCTCCGCCGACAAGAAGCCGGTGCGTCCGCGCGATCCTGTGGCCTCCGGCGAGCGCGACGCGGCAAACAACCGAGCCGCCGGCCACAACTACTTCCTCCTCGACCGCTTCGAGTGCGGCGTGGCCCTGCGCGGCACTGAGGTCAAGTCCATCCGCGAAGGCAAGGCGAACCTCAAGGACGCCTACGGGCTGGTCAAGGACGGCGAGGCCTTCCTGCTGAATCTGCATATCGGTCCTTACTCGCACGGCAACATCGCCAATCACGATGAAACCCGCACGCGCAAACTGTTGCTGCACCACGAAGAGGTTCGCAAGCTACAGTCAAAGACGCAGGTCAAAGGCCACACGCTCATCCCCACGCGCCTCTACTTCAAACACGGCCGCGTGAAATGCGAGCTGGCCGTGGCCAAGGGCAAACAGGACTGGGACAAGCGCGAGACCGAGCGCCGCCGCGAAGCCGACCGCGAAGCCCGCGCCGCCATCAACGCCAGCAAAAGCCGCAACGGCCGCTAGATTTCAGCCCCCTGACGCCCGCAGCCCTCATTGCACTGTCATCTTGAGCGACTGAAGCGCAGCGAAGGGAGTCGAAAGACCCGCAGTTGCCTTCCCGCCCTGCCACAAATCCCCACGCCAGCCGCCAATGCCCGCCCGCTCTTTGCCCCGCTAGCTCCGCTGACCCCGCAGTGAAATAATCTCCCCATGCGGACAGAACTTCTCTTCACTTCCCTCGCCTCGCTTGAAACCGAACTGCTCGCGGTCCCCGCCGCGGACACGCAGACCGCCAAGGGCCCTGACGCCAAGCCCGCGCCCGCGCTGCTCGTCGCCGACGCCGCCGTAGCGGCCGCCGCAGCAGCCGTCCTCGCCTCAGGCGAGTTCAAGGCCAGCGCCAATGAGACTCTGCTGCTCCACGCCCCCGCCGGGCTCAAGGCAAAGCGCCTTCTGCTCGTCGGCCTCGGCAAGCAGGCCAAGGTCAGCCCGAACTCCGTACGCAGCGCCGCTGGCACCGCCACGCGCTTCGCCAAGCCCCGCGGCATTCGCGCTCTCGCCTTCGCACTCCCTGAGTCCGAAACGCTGCTCCACGCAGGCGCCCGCGCCGCCGTTGAGGGAGCCTTCGTCGGCGACTTCGACCCCGACACCTACCGCAGCGACCGCAAAGACCAGAGCATCGAGTCGTTCAGCGTCATTGCCCCCGCCGCTGCCGATAAAGCCGCCGTGGAGGCATCCTTCGCCGAGGGCATCATCATCGGCGAAAGCCAGAACTTCACCCGCACGCTGGTCAACGAGCCCGGCAACAAGCTCACGCCCACCCTCATGGGCGAGCGCGCCAAAGCCATGGCCGCTGAAGTCGGCCTCAAAGCCGAGGTCTACTCGACCGAAAAGATCCACGAGCTCAAGATGGGCTCCTTCTGGAGTGTGGCGCAGGGCTCAGCCGAGCCGCCCGCGCTGATCGTGCTGCGCTACGAACCCGAGGGCGTCACCGACGGCCCCGTGCTCGGCCTCGTCGGCAAGGGCATCACCTTTGACTCCGGCGGCATCTCCCTCAAGCCCGGCGACGGCATGGAGAAGATGAAGTACGACATGGCCGGAGGCGCGGCCATGCTCGGAGCCATGCGCGCCATCGCGCTGCTCAAGCCCCGCGTGCGCGTCATCTCCATCGTCTGCGCCACTGAAAACATGCCCGACGGCAAGGCGCAAAAGCCCGGCGACGTGCAGACCGCCATGCCTTTCGCGGATCAGCCCGGCAAGACCATCGAGATCATCAATACTGACGCTGAAGGCCGCCTCGTGCTCGCCGACGGACTGACCTACGCACGCCAGCTCGGCTGCACGCACCTCATCGACGCCGCCACGCTCACCGGAGCCTGCGTCGTCGCTCTCGGCATGATCAACGCCGGAGCCTTTTCCAACGACGACGCCACCTACGAAAAGTTCAACGCGGCCCTTGCCACCAGCGGCGAAAAATTCTGGCGTCTCCCGCTCGGCGAAGAGTACGCGGACATGATCAAGTCCGACATTGCCGACATCAAGAACACCGGCGGACGCTGGGGCGGCGCCATCACCGCGGCTGAGTTCCTGAAGGTCTTCGCCGAAGACACCCCGTGGATTCACCTCGATATCGCCGGCATGGCCTGGGTGGAAAACGCCCAGCCGTACATCGCCAAAGGCCCCAGCGGCGTCGCCGTCCGCTCCATCCTGGAGTGGGTCCGCAGCTTCTAACCAGTGATCAGTTGTCAGTGCTCAGTTGTCAGTGCTCAGTTGTCAGTGCTCAGTTGTCAGTGGGTCGTGGCGAAGTAAGGGGCGTGCTTTCCCGGGTCCGAACACACGGACCCGGGGCACCGATGTTCGTGCTGTGGCTAGTTTCCCCTCGAGCACCCAGGCCACCTGCCCTTCACTGAGTCCCGCACTATTTACGACCTGCTACCGCCGTGTGCCCCATTCATCGCGCGCCTTATGCGCGATGAGTGGGCAAGCAAGCCCTTACCCCAGCCACAACCAGCTGACAACTGATCACTGACCACTGATCACTGCCGTCACACCCCAGTGATGTCCCCGTCCTCATTCACGTCAATCGCGTACGCCCGCGACTCGCGCGGCAGCCCCGGCATCAGCATCATGTTCCCGGCAATGGCCACCACAAACCCCGCGCCCGCCGAGAGCGACACGTCCCGAATGCGCAGCTTCCATCCGCGCGGCGCGCCCATCTTCTTCGGGTCGTCGCTCAGCGAGTACTGCGTCTTGGCCACGCATACCGGCAGCTTGCCAAAGCCCCACTCCGCGTAGCGCGCCAACTTCTCCCGCGCCGCGTCGCTCAGCTCCACGCCGTCCGCGCCGTACACCTTCACCGCCACGGCCTCCAGCTTCTCTTCGAGCGTCGCATCCAGCGGGTAGATCGGCTGCACGTCCGGCAGCGGGTTCGCGTCAATCAACTCCACCACCTTTTCCGCCAGCAGCGCCGAGCCCGCACCGCCCTGCGCAAACGCCTCAGTGATGCCCGAGCCCACGCCCAGCACCTCGCACTCACGCGCAATCGCCGCCAGCTCCTCGTCCGTGTCATGCGGAAAGCGGTTGATGGCCACAATCACCGGCACGCCGTAGCAGCGCAGCGTGTGTACATGGTGCCGCAGGTTGGCAAACCCCGCCTCCAGCTCGCCCTCACCCTGCGCACGCAGGCTCTGCACCGTCACCACCAGCACCGCCGCCGCAGGCCGAATGCCGCCCACGCGCATCACGATGTCAAAATACTTCTCCGCGCCCAGGTCCGCCGCAAAGCCGCACTCGTTCACCACGTAGTCGGCCAGCCGCACCGCCATCTGCTGTGAAACCACGCTGCTTGTTCCGTGCGCAATGTTGCCGAACGGCCCCGTGTGCACAAACGCCGGCGTGCCTTCCGTGGTCTGCACCAGGTTCGGCAGCAGCGCGTCGTTCACGAGCGCCATCATCGCGCCCGTCGCGCCCAGATCGTCCGCCGTCACGGGCTGCCCCGCACGCGTCGCACCCACCACAATCGCGCCCAACCGCCGCCGCAGATCTTCGCGGCTCGTCGCCAGGCCCATGATCGCCATCACTTCAGACGCCGCAGCAATCACAAACCCCGTCGCACGGTCCGCCGCGTCGCCCTTCGATCCCACGCCCACCACCACGCGCCGCAGCGCACGGTCGTTCATGTCCAAAGTGCGCGGCCACGTAATCGACTTGGGGTCGATGTCCAGCTCATTGCCGAAAAACAGATGCGAGTCAATCAGCGCGGCCAGCAGGTTGTGCGCTGAAGTGATCGCGTGAAAATCGCCGTGGAAGTGCAGGTTGATCTTCTGGCTCGGCTCCACCTGTGCACGCCCGCCGCCCGCAGCGCCGCCCTTCATGCCAAAGACAGGCCCCAGTGAAGGCTCGCGCGAGGTCACCATGGCCGTGTGTCCAATGCGCGCCAACCCCTGCGCAAGGCCGATGGAAACCACCGTCTTGCCTTCGCCGCTCGTGGTCGGCGTCGTCGCCGTCACCAGAATCAGCCGCCCGTGCGGCGCAAACGCATCGTCGCGCAGCAGGTCCAGCTTCACCTTGGCCCCGTAGCGGCCCATGGGTTCATATGCGTCTGTTGTCAGTCCAATTTTTTCTGCGATTGCATCGATCGGAAGCAGTACGCCAGCCATCGCATCACGTTCAAGGAGGGAATCCGTCATCGCACCACACACCAGCATTCCGCCCAGCCCGCAGCGGAGCTAAAAGAGTCGGCCTCGCGGCCGACCCGAATTTTACATCGCCTCAGGGCTCGCGATGCCCAGCCACCCCAGCACCGTCTCCAGTTCGCGCAGCACCACCGCCGCCGTCGCCAGCAGCAGCGACTTCTTCGCCGCGTTCTCCTCGGTCAGAATGTGGTGCAGGTGGTAGAAGTTGTTGAACTCCTGCGCAAGCTGAAACGCATGCTTGGCCAGGTACGCCGGCTCTGAGGTTGCAATCGCCTGCTCCAGCACCGCCGTGCGCCGCGCCGCACGCAGCCACGTCGCCCAGATGCCCTCCGCCTCTTCGCCTTCCAGAAGCGGCGCGGCATCCACCTTCGCAAACTCCGCCAGCACCGCCTCCGGCGTCGTGCCCGCCTTGCGGAAGATGTTCCGCGCACGCACCACGGCGTACTGGATGTACGGCCCCGTCTCGCCCTCAAAGCTCAGCGCGTCCTTGAAGTCGAACGCGATCACCGAGGTCCGCGTGTACTTCAGCATGAAGTAGCGCAGCGCGCCAATCGCGATCTCGCGCGCGATCTTTGTGCGCCCGGCCTCATCGCGGCTCGTCTGCCGCTTGTTCACTTCTTCCAGCGTCGCGGCAATCAGCTTGTCGATCAGGTCGTCAGCCTTTACGCCGAAGCCCTTGCGCCCGCTCACTTCGATGTACGCGCGCCCGCGATCCTCTTCCGCCACGTCGTAGCCCAGGTCCAGCGCACAGCGCGGCGTCAGCGCCACCATCTCGTAGCTGAAGTGCGTGTAGTGGTCCGCCTCCGCCGTATGCCCCATGCCACGCAGCGCCTGAATCACGTTCGCCTGCGGATCGGCCTGCCGCGAGTCAATGACGTTGTAGATCGCCGTGGCCCCGCCAAAGTGCGGATGGTGCTCCGCACCGTTCTCGGTTGTCGAAATCCAGCACTCATGCGACGGATATGTGTAGAACAGCTTGTAGCCAAAGTCCTTGCCCAGCAGCCCGAACTTCCACAGGTGATACGCAATGTCCTTGCCCACGTAGGTCACCGTGCCGTTTGACCGCACAATCACCTTCGCGTCCTCGTCCGTCTCACCCTCGGTCGTCGTCGCGCCCGGCCGCGTCATCACCCAGCAGCCCTTGTTCTTGCCTTCATTTTCGAAGTACAGCACGCCGCTCTTCTTGAGCAGCTCAAACGCCAGAGCCCAGAAGTTCAGGTGCAGAATCTCGCTCTCACGCGGCAGAAAGTCGTACTCAATGCCCAGCCGCTGCATCGTCTCCAAGTGCCGCTTCAGCACCGCGGTCGAAATCAGCTCGGCCACCTCGGCCGTCTCATTGCCGCCTGACTCAATCTCGTGCAGCGTCGCGTAGCGCAGTTGCTTCCGCGCCGCGTTCTCCTCGTCCGAGCCGCTTGTGTACCACTGCGATGTCCGCGCATACAAATCCCAGCAGTGGTAGTCGAAAGCGCCCGACCAGTCGCCCGCGCCGCTCTGCTCACACGCGGCAATCAGCGCGCGCACCTCCGCAGGCGTCTTCTTCTCCAGATGCAGAAACCCCACCACCACGTCCGCCACCTGCACGCCCGTGTTGTCGATGTAGTTCTGCACCATCACCTGCTGGCCCGCCGCCCGCAGCATCCGCACCAGCGTGTCGCCCAGAATCGCGTTGCGCAGGTGCCCAATGTGCGCCGCCTTGTTCGGGTTGATGCTCGTGTGCTCCACCAGCGCATGCACGCGCGGCTTCGCCAGCTCCTCGGCAGAAAGCAGGCAGCAGTTCGGGCTGGCCACCGCTTGCGCGGCCGCCGCACGGTCAATCCGCGCGTTGATGTAGCCCGCGCCGGCAATCTCAAACGCGGCAAATCCCGGCACCGCGCCCAGCTCCGCCACAATCTCCTGCGCAATCGCACGCGGAGTCTTGCGCAGCGTCCGCGCCAGTTGCAGCGCCAGCGGCGTAGCCAGTTCGCCGAACTTCAGCTCCGGCGGCACTTCCATCGGGATCGAGTCGAAAGCAAGATCGTACTTCGCCTTCAGCACTTGCTTCAGAGCAGCTTCCAGGCGGTTCTTCAGTTCCAGATACACGGGCAAAAGGCCTCAAAATCCTTGATTTTCCTAGGCAATTTTACCAGAGCGGCCCCTCTGTTCCCGTTTGACGCTCCCGGCGCGGCACCCTAAGATTGAAGGGGTAGATTGCATGCAGATTCGCGTCCGTAGTCTCGGGCGAAATCCCCGCAATTCCTTCACATGAGCGACGCAAAAGCCACTGAAAACCGTTTCTATCTCACCACGCCCATCTACTACGTGAATGCGCGGCCGCACCTGGGCCACGCTTACTCGACGATGGTCTGCGACTCGATTGCCCGCCGCCAACGCGCGCTCGGCATCGAAACATGGTTCCTCACCGGCACTGACGAGCACGGCCAGAAGATCGAACGCTCCGCCGCCCTCGCCGGCCGCACCCCGCGCGAGTTCGCTGACGCCATCAGCGCCGAGTTCCGCGGCCTCTGGGACCGCCTCGACCTCACCTACGACGACTTCATCCGCACCACTGAGCCGCGCCACGTTCGCGGCGTGCAGAAGCTCTTCAAAGCGCTGATGGATCGCGGCTACATCTACAAGGGCTCTTACACCGGCCAGTACTGCGTCTCAGACGAGGCCTGGGTGGACGTTGCACCCGGCGCGCCCTGCCCCGACTGCGGCCGCATCACAGAGACCGTCAGCGAAGAGAACTACTTCTTCAAGCTCTCCGCGTTTGAGCACAAGCTGCTCGACTTCTACGAAGCCAACCCCGACTTCATGCAGCCCGAATCCACCCGGCGCGAAGTCATCAGCTTCGTCCGCAGCGGGCTCAAAGACCTGTCGGTAAGCCGCGCCAGCTTCACCTGGGGCATCCCCGTTCCCGGCGACGAAAAGCAGGTCGTCTACGTCTGGCTTGACGCGCTGGCAAACTACATCACTGCGCTCGGCTACGGCTCCGACGATCCCAGGGATCAGGCCCGCTTCAACAAGTTCTGGCCCGCCGACATGCACCTCATCGGCAAGGAGATCAGCCGTTTCCACTGCGTCTACTGGCCTGCCTTCCTCATGGCCGCCGGGCTGCCGCTGCCCCGCGCCGTGCGTGCCAACGGCTGGCTCATGTTTGACCAGAGCAAGATGTCCAAGTCGAAGGGCAACATCGTCCGCGCTGAGTCGGTCGATGCCGTGCTCGGCGGCGAGGCGCTGCGCTACTTCCTGCTCCGCGAAATTCCCTTCGGGCAAGACGGCAACTTCAGCTTTGACGCGCTCGTGCAGCGCTACAACGCTGACCTCGCCAACGGCTACGGCAACCTCGTCAGCCGCGTCGTCAACATGATGCACAAGTTCTTCGGCGGCACGGTCCCCGCGCCCGGCCCGGAGACCGAGACCGAAGCCACTCTCCGCGCCCACGCCGAAAAAGTCCTCGCCGACTTCGGCCCGCTCTTTGACTCCCTCAACTTCTCCGAGGCTCTCCGCAGCGTCTGGTCGCTCGTCGCCGAAACCGATGGCTACCTCACCGCCAACGCCCCGTGGAAGAAGCCCGCAGACCGCTCCGACGCCGATCACACGGCGCTGCAGGCCCGCGTGCTCTCGACAGCTGCTGAAGCCATCCGCGTCATCACCGCTCTCGTCTATCCCATCCTGCCCGCAGCCTCCGCCAAGGTCTGGAGCCAGCTCGGACAGGGCGAGATCGCCGACGCCGCGCAGCACGCCTTCCTGACCAAGCTCTCCTGGGGCGGCTTGAAGCCCGGAACCAAATTCCTTGACCCCGCGCCGCTGTTCCCGCGCGCGGAGAAAGACGCAATCGACCGTATGCAGAACATGGAAGAAGCCAACACCCTGAGCGCCGTCGAAGCCGCCAGCAGCGGTACGGCCAAAGCAGAGCCCACGGCTCCGGCAACAGCAGCAGCGCCCGCCCCTGCACAGCCCTCCGCGCCAGCACCCGAAGGAGTGGCCGCGCCGGAGGCGCCCGGCGGACGGTCGCCCGAAATCACCATCGACGACTTCGTCAAAGTCGAGCTGCGCGTTGCGCAGGTGCTCGTTGCCGAGCGCATTCCCAAGGCCGACAAGCTACTCCGCCTCGAAGTCGACCTCGGCTATGAGAAGCGCCAGATCCTTGCCGGCATCGCGCAGTTCTACGAGCCGGAAAAGCTCATCGGCCGCAAGATCGTCATCGTTGCGAATCTCGCCCCGCGCAAGATGCGTGGCCTCGAGTCCAACGGCATGCTGCTGGCCGCCTCGCTGCCTGACGGCGCGCCCGTGCTCGCCAGCTTCCTTGAAGAAGCCCCCCTCGGCGCGCGGCTGAAGTAAAGCACGCAACCAGGCCCACTGAGCCGCCGCCCACATAAGGACGGCGGCTTTCTCATCCGGCGTGAAAGCTCCGGAGAGAGGAATCAGACTTTGCTCATCGACTCCCACGCCCACATTGACAGCCCGCGCTACGCTGAAGACCGCGAGGCCATGCTGCGCCGCGCCGCCGAGGCGGGCGTGGGCACCATTCTCGCCATCGGCCTCGGCGAGAACCCCTCAGAGATGCACCAGGCGCTCGACCTCTGCCGCCAGTTCAACGGCCAGCCCGGCATGCCGCGTCTCTACGCCAGCGCTGGCATCTATCCGCACAACGCTGGCGACGCCGACGCTGCGGCACTGGCCAAGCTCGATGGCCTGCTGGCCGAGCCGGAGGTGATTGCCTGCGGTGAGATCGGCCTCGACTACTACCACGAAGGCGCAGCGCACGACCTCCAGCGCGAGAAGCTCATCGCGCAGCTTGAGATCGCCTCCGCCCGCAAGCGCCCCATCCTCATCCACTGCCGCCCCAAGGACGGCTTGCATGACGCCTGGGACGACCTGTTCGCCGTTCTCGAAGAGCACTGGCGGCACACCGGACTGGGCGGCATCATGCACTGCTTCTCAGGCGGCTGGGAGCAGGCACGCCACTCGCTCGACCTCGGCTTTCTGGTCTCCTTCGCCGGGAATCTGACCTTTCCCAAGGCGCAGGCCCTGCGTGACACCGCCTCCAAGCTCTCTCTGGACGCTGTGCTGGTGGAAACCGATGCGCCCTGGCTCACGCCCGTCCCAGACCGTGGCAAGCGCAACGAGCCCGCAATGGTTGTTCAAACAGCGGAGTTGCTGGCTGAAACCATGGGAGTTTCACGCGCAGAACTTGATTCCGCCGCAACGAAAAACTTCGAGCGGCTTTTTCGGCTCCAGTCAAACGTGGGAAACTGATAGGGTGAGAGCGTCAGCACGCGCCGAGCGCGGCCGCCGCTGGGGGAGATAGATGGCCCAGGAAAATTCATTCGACATCGTCAGCAAGGTGGACCTGCAAGAGGTCCGCAACGCAATCGAGCAGGCACTCAAAGAGATTCGCCAGCGCTTCGATCTGAAGGACTCGCACTCTGAGATCACCATGGAGGGCAACGAAGCCATCCAGCTTGCCTCCGCGAACGAGTACAAGCTTGAGGCCATCAAAGAGATCCTTGGCCAGAAGCTGGTGAAGCGCGGCGTCAGCCTCAAGAATCTAACCTATGGCAAGTTGGAACCGGCCGCCGGCTCCAGCGTCCGCCAGAAGATCACCCTGCAGCAGGGAATCCCCACGGAAAAGGCCAAGGAGATCGTCCGCCTCGTCAAGGACTCGAAAAAGAAGGTGCAGGCCAGCATCCAGGGCGATACTGTGAGGGTAGCCGGAAAAGATCGCGACGACCTGCAGGCCATCATTGCCCTGCTGCGCGGCAAAGAACTTGGCGTCGAGTTGCAGTTCACTAACTACCGGACCAACTAGGACTTAAGCGAGCGCCCTGGGGCGCGGGAAAGCGCGAGAAGCGACAAAGGTGAGTACTCTGGCAATTGCGACGGCGAGAGAAGTTTTCGACCTGCTGCGGGAAGATCTCGTAGCGGTCGAGCAGGAGTTGGGCCGCGACGCCGCCTCCACTGTGAGCACGGTGACGGAGATTGCCGAGTACCTGCGCGAGGGTGGTGGCAAGCGTATCCGCCCGTCACTGCTGCTGCTGGCCTCTCACGTTCTGGGCTTCTCCGGCCCCAGCGCCATCCGCCTCGGCGCAGTTGTCGAGATGGTCCACACCGCCACGCTGGTTCACGACGACATCATTGACGGCGCAGACACACGCCGCGGACGGCCCTCGCCGAACACGACATGGGGCAACGAGAAGTGCGTGCTGGCAGGCGACTGGCTTTACATGCAGGCCTTCCGCGTCGCGCTGGAGGAGAAGAGCCTCCGCATTCTGGATGTTCTGATTAAGCTGACACAGCAGATGGTTGAAGGAGAACTCCTTCAGATTCAGTTGCTTGGAAAGGCCGTCTCTGAGGCGCAGTATTACGATCTGATCTTCCGTAAGACTGCCTGCCTGTTTTCCGGGTCCATGCGGCTGGGCGCCGTGCTGGCTGGCGCAACAGAGGAACAGGAAAACAATCTGGCGACCTTCGGCCGCTCGGTGGGCCTGGCCTTCCAGATTGTGGACGACGTGCTGGATCTGACTGCGACAGAAGAAGTTCTGGGCAAGCCCGTGGCCAGCGACCTGCGCGAAGGCAAAGCCACGCTGCCGGTGATCCACTCGATTGACCACGGCACCGCCCGCGACCGTCAGGCTATCCAGAGAGTGCTGGAAGATCAGGCGTTTGAGCGCGTTACGCGCGAGCAGATTCAGGAAATTATGAAGCGCAATGGCTCTGTGGAGTACGCCATGGCCGCCGCCGACCACTACGCCGACCAAGCCCGCCAGGCCCTGGCTGGGCTGCCCGACTCCGAGTACAAGCGCGCCCTGCTCTGGGCCCCGGACTTTGTGGTGGCCCGCGAAAAGTAAAACCTCCTCCCCTGCCTGCCGGATTTGCACCAGGAATGGTGCGTGGATTGTTAAAGCACCCAGGGGGGTGGGGGTATGCATTTCTTGCTGCTCCGCCTCTCCCAGTGGTGGACGGACATTCCCTTCCCTGCAATCAGTCTACGCACATCCGCAAAATGATCTGCAAAACGGCGCGCGGCTCAGTCCATGAGGTCACGGAGGGCTTGGACGTGCTGGTGGGGGAGCGGCTTCTTGTTCAACTGAGGATCGCAGACGACGTGGACGGTTTCGCCTTCGGCGAGGAGCGTCGGTTCGGTGCCGTTGGCCTCGTTGCGGAGGATGCGGTAGGCGAACTTGAGCACCGAGCCGCGGAGGAGCGAGGGACGCGTCTCGATGAGGATGTCGTCGTCATAGCGCGCGGGCGAGCGGTAGCGGCAGGTGGACTCGATGACGGGCAGGATGCAGCCGTAGTCGATCTCGAGGGCGCGGTAAGAGAGGCCGAGGGAGCGCAGCAGTTCGACGCGGCCGATCTCGAACCAGACGTAGTAGTTGGCGTAGTAAACGATGCCCATCTGATCGGTTTCAGCGTAGCGGACACGGACTTGGGTGGTGACGGGCATGTTGTTCTGGGCTCTCCTGCTTTCAGTGTACGGCGGGGGCGTAGATCTCAGTTGTCAGTTGTCAGTGATCAGTTGTCAGTGATCTTGGTTTGGGGAGGGGCTTGCTTTCCCACCCTAGCCGCGAGGGTCGGACAGCCGGGCCAGTCCCTCAGGGGCTAAAGCCCCTCTGCTTTGATTGGGCTTTTTGGCACGACTGAAGTCGTGCCCTTTCAAAACTGTGCGCTGGCAAGAGTTCTTCCGTAGCCAGCAAAACCCTGTGAATTTGATTGCGTTAGTGGCACGCTTCGGCCCGGCTAAAGCCGGGCACTACCAGTCGTGCCCTGACACAGAGCGCTGTCCTGGCGGGGTGGCGGGCTTGCTTTCCCGGGTGCCCAAAAGCGAGGCACCCGGGGCACCCATGTTCGTGCTAGGACTGGATGCGCGAAAGGACATTCTGGCCATCTGGCTTCCAGCCCCGGTCCCCAACAGCGAGGGACCGGGGGCACCCGTGTTTGTGCCGGAGATGCAGTGCGGGAACGAACGGAAAAGCCCCGCCTGAGGCGGGGCTTTGGGTTGGATCGGTGCGGACGTCCGTGCGGGTGCTTCTGCGGCCCTATGGGTGGACGTGGCTGAAGATGGAGAGCTTCGCAACGTCGTTGAAGCTGACGTAGACGAAGAACATGATGAGCACCACGAAGGCTGCCTGATAGATGCGCTCCTTGATGACCAGCGAGATGTCGTGGCGCAGGAGGCTTTCAATCAGCAGCAGCAGGATCAGCCCGCCATCGAGGATGGGGAACGGCAGCAGGTTGAGGATGCCGAGGTTGAGGCTGATGCCAGCGGCCAGGCCGAACTTGGGGGCCCAGAACCTGGTTTGCGCGGCCTGACCGGCAGCGCGAGCGATGCCGATGGGGCCGGAGAGTTGCTTGACCGAGGCCTGGTGCGTGAAGAGCTTCTTCAGGACATCGAAGATGAGCACCGAGTTCTCAGAGCAGAAGTCGCCTGCCTCAGTCACAGACTCGCCCAGAGAAAGCGGGCGGGACTTCATGGGCGGCTCGGCTGCGGCACCGCGGGTAAAGCCGAGGCGCCACTGCTTGTCCTGCTCCATGGGCGTGAGTGTCACGGGCGCGATGGGCGCGCCGTTGCGCAGCACCGTCAGCGTGACGGGCTTGCCCTTGCCGGACTGCAGGTAGTCGATGAAGGGCTCGAGGGTGTGGAAGGGGTGGCCGTCGATGGCGGCGATCTGGTCGCCTGCGTGGAGGCCTGCGCGGTCAGCAGGCGTGCCGGGCGCAATCGTGTCCACGTTGATGGGGCCGCCGACATATTGCAGGAACATGCCGGTGAGGCTCAGGTCCATTGCTGCGTCAATACGGCGCGGAATGCGGAGCGCGGTGGAGACGGTCTGGCCGTTGCGGGCAACGCTGACGGCGACGGTCTGGCCGAGATTCTTCTGGATGAGGTTGTCGACGGTGTCGAGGTCAGGGTTCTGCGCGGAGGCGAACTGCGTGATGCGGTCGCCGGGCTGCAGGCCAGCCTGCGCGGCGGGCGAACCAGCGGAGACCCACTCGAGGACCGAGGTCTTCACGTCCGGCACCTCATTGAAGACGCCGAAGTAAAACAGCATCAGCACGAAGGCGAGGACGAAGTTGGCTGCCGGACCGGCGAGGCCGATGAGCATGCGCTGCCAGCGGGGATGGTTGGTGAAGGCGCCCGGATCGTCCGAGGGCGTGTCTTCACCGGGGTTTTCGCCGGTCATTTTGACAAAGCCGCCGAAGGGGAGCAGACAGACTTTGTAGTCCGTCTCACCGTACTTGACGCCGAACAGGCGCGGGCCAAAGCCTACGGAGAAGGCCTCTACGCGGACGCGGCAGAGCTTGGCCACGGCAAAGTGACCGAACTCATGGACCACCACCATGATGGCGATGAGAACGATGAACGAGACGATGGCTACCAGGGTGTCATACATAGGTCTGGGGTAAAGTCCTCAGGCGTGCACGCGGGTGGTTTCAGCGGCGACCTCGGGGAGGAAGGCGCGCGCCGCTTCACGAGCCGCGTGATCCGAAGCGAGCACCTCGGCGATGGTCTCCGGGTGGGCTTCGGCCGTGGCCGCGAGCACTCTTTCGATTGTACGCGGAATGCCGGTGAACGGGATACGGCGATCGAGGAAGGCCGCGACGGCCACCTCATCGGCAGCGTTAAGCGCAATGCAATGAGCGCCGCCCTTGGCTGCGGCCTCATAGGCGAGGCGGAGGCAGGGGAAACGGTCGAGGTCGGGCTGCTCGAAGTCGAGGTGGCTCAGGGTGGCGAGGTCAAAGGTGAGGTTGGAGGCGGGCCGCTCCGGATACGCCAGGGCGTAGAGGATGGGCAGGCGCATGTCCGTGACCGAGATCTGCGCGAGGATGGAGCCGTCGACGTACTCGACGAGCGAGTGGACGGTGGACTGCGGGTGGATGGTGACGCGGACCTGCGACGGAGGAACGTCAAAGAGGCGGCACGCCTCAATGACCTCCAGCCCCTTGTTCAGCATAGAGGCCGAGTCAATGGTGATGCGGCGGCCCATGACCCAGGTGGGGTGCTTGAGGGCCTGCTCGGGCGTGATGGATGCGAACTGGTCAAGCGGGAGCTTGCGGAAGGGGCCACCGGAGGCCGTGAGCCAGACGAACTTGACTTCATGGTGCTGGCCGACGCGGAGGCACTGGTGGACGGCGTTGTGCTCGCTGTCAATGGGGAGGATGGGCACCTTGTGCTGGCGTGCGGCGGCGGTGAGGATTTCACCGGCGGCGACCATGCACTCCTTGTTGGCGAGGCCGAGGGGCTTGCCGGCGAGGATGGCGGCGTGGGTGGCTTCCAGTCCGGAGACGCCGACGATGGCGGAGACGACGAAGTCAACCTCAGGGTGCGTGGAGCAGGCGACGGTGCCAGCGGTGCCGTGGACGACCTCAACGCCGGTGATGCCCGCGGACTTGAGGCGCGCGGCGAGCTGCGAGGCAAGCTCCTCTGTGGCCAGCGAGACGAGGCGGGGACGCCAGCGGACGGCCTGCTCAAAGGCTACGTCGATGTTGCGGCCAGCGGCGAGCGTCGCGACGGAGAAGCGGTCGGGGAACTGCTCGACGATGGAGAGGGTGCTGGTGCCGATGGAGCCGGTGGAGCCGAGGATTGCGAGTCGTTTCAAGGGACTGTGCCTGCCTTCCAGTCTCTATTATCTCGCAAGGACAGTGATCAGTTGTCAGTGATCAGTTGTCAGCGCAGCTCAGAGGCCTGAAGGCCTCTGAACACTCCGGCACGGAACGGAATCTAGCGGAGGAACTGGGCGTACCAGAGGACGGGGGCGGCGAGGAGCAGGGCGTCGATGCGGTCCAGTACGCCGCCGTGACCGGGCAGCAGCGTGCCGGAGTCTTTGACGCCTGCGGAGCGCTTGAGGGCGGATTCGGCCAGGTCACCGACCTGCGCGGCGACGTTGACGACGATGGCGACGAGCAGCCACCACCACCAGGCATCCTCAGAGAAGGAGAGGCGGACGAAGTTCCAGCGGGCGAGCCCGGAGGCCACGGCGAACAGCAGGCCGGTGACGGCGAGCGAGCCGGCGACAGAGCCGATGGCGCCCTCCCAGGTTTTGTTGGGGCTGAGGGTGGGGGCGAGCTTGCGGCGGCCGAGGGAGCGGCCAACGTAGAGGGCGGTGATGTCTCCGGCCCAGACGACGAAGAGGAGGAAGACGACGAGGGTGGGGCCGTTGGGCTGCTCGCGGAGCACGGGGATGGACAGCAGGGTGACGCCGATATAGAAGAGGCCGAAGACGGCGGAGGTGGCGTCAACGAGGACGTTTTCTGCCGGACGGGAGAAGGTGCAATAGACGAGCAGGCCGAGCGCGAAGGCGCTGAGGATGGGCAGGGTCATGTCTGGCCAGAGGAAGCTGCCGAGGAAGAGGCCGGCGATGGCGGCCATGGAGGCTCCGCGCGGAGGATGTGCGCCGCAGCGCTCGGTGAGGTCGAGGAACTCCCATGCGGCGAGCAGGGCGATGGCAGCCGTGGCGAGGGTAACCAGCCAGCGGGGGCCAAAGAAGACCAGGGCAAGGACGATCGGCGCAAGGATGAGAGCAGTGATGACGCGTTTCATTCAGGGATGAGGATACACTGCGAGGGCCGTGAATCGATGACGCGCGCGTTGTGCGGACGTGCGGAGGCAGGCTGCCGGGGTGGCGCGGTTCTATCCTGCGGCGAGCTTGATGCGGGAGAGGTCTTCTTCGACTTCGCCACCGCCCTCGCCGATGCCACCGAAGCGGCGCTCGCGACGCTGGTAGTCCGCGATGGCCTCAAGCAGGTGGATGCCGCGAAAGTCAGGCCAGAGGCGGTCGGTGACGAAGATTTCTGTGTAGGCGATCTGCCAGAGGAGGAAGTTGGAGACGCGCATCTCGCCCGAGGTGCGGATGAGCAGGTCGGGGTCTGGCATGTGGGCCGTGTAGAGATGGCGGTGGATGTCTTCCTCAGTGACGCGGTCGGCGGACTGCTGCGTGCGTGCGAGCTCGGCTGAAAGGGAGCGGAAGGCATCCACCATCTCAGAGCGGGCGCCGTAGTTGAGCGCGAGCGTGAGGGTGGTGCCGGTGTTGCGCGCGGTGGTTTCCGTGGCCCACTGCATCTTGTCCTGCACCTCAGTGGGCAGCTCGTGGGTGCGGCCGATGTAGCGGATGCGGACGTTGTTGTCCATCATGCGCTGTACGTTCGACTCGAGATAGCTCTTGAGCAGGCGCATGAGGAACGTCACCTCAGCCTTGGGGCGGCGAAGGTTGTTTTCCAGCGAGAAAGCGTACAGCGTGAGCCAGGGAAGGCCGATGCGCGAGGCTGTCTCCGTGACGAGCTGAACGGATTTGGCGCCCTGCTGATGGCCGAGGAAACGCTTGAGGGAGCGGCGGCCAGCCCAGCGGCCGTTGCCGTCCATGATGATGGCCACATGCTCGGGGAGCCGCTCGGGCTTGAGCGCGTTATAGACGGCGCGCTCGTCTGCCGTAAGCTCGTGAATCCGCAGCGTGTCCGTGAGTTGCAAGGGTCGCCTCAGTGAAACGGTTGCCGCCGGCGGGCCGGGGCACGGCGCGGGGCGGAGATGATCCAGGCAGGGAACAAAGCCCTGCACCCTCCAAAGGGCTGGATGCTGCGCCGCACGGACTTAGACCCGGCAAATCGGGAAAAGTGGCGGCACCATCGAACCTAGCACAGGGGCGGAGAGCGCCGCAAACCCCATTGGTGCACAGGTCCGCAGGTACGGATGGGGCAGCCGCGGAGGTACCGGGCTGCCCCACGGAGAGGCGGAATACGGACGGGTCAGGCGGTGCGGCGACGTCCGGTGGCTGCGTCACGAACGGCGCCATAGATGAGGGTGCGGTGGAGCGAGTCGAGCTGGGGCAGCAGCGCAGCGATCTCGGCGAGGAAGGGATCGGCCAGAATGGAAACGACCTCTTCTTCGCGGCGGGAACGCTCGTCGCGGACCAGTTGCGAGACCTCAACCTCAAGGGCAGCGGCCAGGCGCTCCAGCGAGCCGAGCGTGGGAATGGCCTTGCCGTTTTCGATTTTGGAGATATAGGTGCGCGGTACCTGCATCCGGCTGGCGAGCTGACGCTGGCTGAGATGGCGGGTGCGGCGGATGTCGCGGACCTGCGCGGCAACGTGCAGGCCAGCTTCCGCGCCTGTGGGAACAGGCTGCGCAGTGACCAGTTGGGGCAACAGGGTTGTTGGCTCCTCAATGTCAAGGGGCCGGTGGCACTTACGGCAGAGAGAGTTGCTGGTGCGGTACTGAACCAGGCTGCAGAAATCGCAGCGCACAACTTCTCTCGACTCCACGCTGACGAGTGTGGTGGCCATAGTTGGATTACGGAGAGCCAGAGCAGACTCTCGACGGCGGGTCTTTTCGCCGTTCTTGGTGTTACTGTCGGGGGAGTGAACCATAATTGTCAAGTAGAAACTTAGGGTCAAACCGAAGTTTCCCCCATGATACCCTGAAAAACCCGAAAAAACGCGAATATGGGTGGTAAACAGGTGCGGTTATCAGCGGGCAGTAGGCCGGTGATCCAAGGAGGAGTTGGACGATGGCGGAGTTGGGGCGGGAGGCGGCGTGGGCGCTGCTGACAGAGTGGACGGCGAGCGAAAGCCTGCGGAAGCATGCACTTGCGGTGGAGACATGCGTGGAGGCGATGGGCGAGGCGGAGGCCGACCGGCAGGGACTGGCGGGCGAGGAGCGGGAACGGCTGATAACGCTCTATGCGACCACGGGGCTGCTGCACGACTTTGACTACGAGCGGCATCCGACGGCGGACGAGCACCCGTTTGTGGGCGTGAAGGAGCTGGAGCGGCTGGGCTGGCCGGAGGCGATGCGGACGGCGATTCTGGGGCATGCACAGTACTCGGGCGTGGCGCGGGAGACGCACCTGGCGAAGGCGCTGTTTGCGTGCGACGAGCTGGCGGGCTTTCTGACGGCCTGCGCGCTGGTGAAGCCGACCCGGGCGATTGCCGACGTGGAGGTGAAGAGCGTGCGGAAGAAGATGAAGGACAAGGCGTTCGCGCGCGGAGTGAATCGCGAGGATGTGATCCAGGGCGCGGCGGAACTGGGCGTGGAGTTGGATGCGCAGATTGGGTTCTGTATTGAGGCGATGAAGAAAAGGGCGGGGGTGCTGGGGCTGTAGGCAGAGATCAGGGGTCAGAGATCAGGGATCAGGGGTGCCCGGACCAATGCTTTGCGCTGAAGACCCACGTGAAGATCTGAAAGGGAACAAAGGCCAGAAACAGGAACAGCAGCAGGATGTACAAGCCGCGCACGGTCGACACAATTTGGCCGCGAAGAAGTTCCGGGTAGAAGAACTGGTCAGGATCGCTGGGGTTGTAGCGGATGGTGACGGTTTCACCTCCTATGAGTTGAAAGACGGGCGAGTCCTCGGCAACGTTGAGTTCAGCAGTGCGCTCAACGCCCTGAGTGTCAGTCCACACGAGTTCATCGTCAGAGGAAAAGACGTCGTACTTTTGCCCTCTGTAGTACTCCTCCGTCTTCTGTTCAGTGGAGGACCTGACCTTGGCCTGGGTTTCGATCCACTTGTCGTAGCCGCGGAGGCGTTCCCAGAGTTCGATGAGCATTGTGCGGCTATTGTGGCGGGAAACCAGAGGCGTGACAAGGGGAGGGCCTGAGACATCCCTCAGGGGCTGAAGCCCGACGGGTTTTTGTGGCGATGTTTGCGGCACGACTGAAGTCGTGCCCTTTCAAAACTGCGTGCTGGTAAAGGTTTTTCTGCTGCTGGCACTGGGTCGTGGCCGAGATGGGGGCTTGCTTTCCCAGGTCTCAGAAGCGAGACCTGGGGCAACCATGGTCGTGGTGCGCCGGGGGATTGCTTCCCCACCCTTCGCGCACAGAACGCGCGAAGAATGGGGCACCCGGTCTGCGGTGGCTGGTGTGCGGTGTCTGTTCGTGGTGGGGTTGAGGGGCTTGCTTTCCCACTCATCGCGCGGTGATGCTGCGCGATGAATGGGGCACGGACGGTTGTATTTCGCGTAGAGCGGCTGGGCCAGGGACTTGGCTGAGGACGGGCGCTGAACACTGACAACTGAGAACTGCCTTTCCGTGCGCGGGGTCACGGCGGGGTGTGGGCGCGGGGTGCAATTCTGAGGGTGATCGCCTGAACCAGAAAAGGACCTTGCATGAAGAACCTTGCAGTTTTGACCAGCGGCGGAGATGCGCCGGGGATGAACGCCGCGATTCGCGCGGTGGTGCGGACGGGCCATGCGTGCGGCGTGCAGACGTGGGGCGTGTACGAAGGCTACTCGGGATTGATTGAGGGCAACTTCAAGAAGCTGGGACCACGCGATGTGGGCAGCATTATCCAGCGGGGCGGCACGGTGCTGGGCTCTGCGCGGTGCCCGCAGTTCCACACGGAAGAGGGTGTGGAGCTGGCGATCCGGCGGCTGAAGGGCGCGGGGATTGAGGCGCTGGTGGTGATTGGCGGCAACGGCTCGCAGACCGGCGCCAACGCGCTGCGGAAGATGGGCTTTCCGGTGGTGGGTGTGGCGTCCACGATTGACAACGACCTTTACGGCTCTGACATTACGCTGGGCGTGGACACGGCGCTGAACGTGGCGCTGAACGCCATTGACAACCTGAAGGTGACGGCCAGCAGTCACCGGCGGGCGCTGCTGATTGAGGTGATGGGGCGCAAGTGCGGGTATCTGGCTCTGATGGCCGGCGTGGCCGGCGGCGCGGAGGCCGTGGTGCTGCCCGAGGTGGAGATGACGCCGGAGCAGGTGGCTGAGCGCATCCAGGCCAGCTATGACCGCGGCAAGCCGCACGCGATTGTGGTGGTGGCCGAGGGCGCGAAGTACAACGCCGAGGGGCTGTGCCGCTACTTTGACGAGCACGGGCTGCTGAGCGGGTTCGAGTTCCGGTCGACGGTGCTGGGCTATGTGCAACGCGGCGCGGTGCCAACGTGCGCGGACCGGTTGCTGGGCACGCGGCTGGGTGCGGAGGCCGCTCAGCAGGCCATTGCCGGGAACTATGGCGTGCTGGTGGGCATGCACGCGGGACAGGTGACCACGACGCCGCTGGATGATGTGGTGGTGGGCAAGAAACCGCTGGACCCGTGGTTCCTGAAGGCGGCGGAGGTGCTGGCGCAGTAAGGCGACTTCTAGCTTTTAGCTATTAGCTGCTAGCTTGCGGGGGTGCCCGGTGGGCGCCCTCCATTCTTTATCTTGGGACGCAAATCCACCAGAGCAGCGCCGCGGTGATGACTGTTGCTCCGAAGACGGTCACCGCGAGGCGCATCAGGCCGGGGTCATTGGTGTTCAGCTTCACGCTGAGCGAAGGCGCGGCCGCGTTGCCGCTGGGAGAATTTGCGGCGCCTCCGAGCTGGTAACCGCGATGGTGAAAGCTATCGCCGAGGCGCGAGGCTGGGAACCAGGTATTGGGCTTGAGGACGGTGAAGTATCCGGCTGGCCCCAGACTGAAGCCGCGGCGATTCACGGAACGAAGAATCTTCACGGACGCCTCCCGGACCGATGGATGCGGGTGTGGTTTCGGCCGGTGCGCTCTGTGGGGATGGCGCAGGGCGAAACCGCGTTCACGGATATTAGAGCACGGTTTTCCACCGTTTTGGCACACGACGGCGAAAGAATGGGCACCCCAGGAGTGGGGTCGGGAAGTATCCCGCAGGGGCTGAAGCCCCCGTGTTCATAGGTGGATTCTTTTGGCACGACTGAAGTCGTGCCCTGACACAAAGCTTGGTTGTGGCGGGG
>Ga0207835_1000082_pt1 | contig 40350 bp, 35 predicted proteins | sample LuqExpMetagenom8_FD_187766 | JGI IMG/M metagenome (GOLD analysis project Ga0207835, IMG submission 187766) | Tropical forest soil microbial communities from Luquillo Experimental Forest, Puerto Rico - Sample 8 (SPAdes) | ecosystem: Environmental > Terrestrial > Soil > Tropical forest ... | reverse complement strand
TGCTAGCGACGACCGACGCAGAGATCGGGAAAATTGGCCCCAGCCCTCCGGGTTGCGGTAAAAATCGCGCCATACTTTGTTGTCGTCCTTGTCTTGGAATAGCCAAAGTCTGCGTCCTCCGCCTCGTCTGGCGCGATTTTCTCCCGCAACGCCGCCCGCGCGAAAGTGCATAACAGGCTCTAGCGGTTTTGCGCAGAAAACTGCGAACCCGCCCGCGTGTGAAGGAGTGTGCCGTGCAGATAAGAGGTGCTAAGCCAGACTTTGCTCCACCATCTTCCGCAGCCGCGTGATCACGTCGTCCTCGCTCACAAAGAACGGCGTCTTCAGCACTTCGAAAGCCAGCCGGCCGGAATCCGGAGCGTAGTCCCAGCGCACCGCCACGCCAAACTTCTCGGCGGTGCCGCTGTTGCCTTCCAGCGCGATCCCTGCGGCGCGCGCCTTCTCGCCCAGTACGGCGAACTGCGCGGGCGTGATGCCTTCAAACGTCAGCGGACCTGACTCGGCCATGCGGCCTCCTCATCTTCTAGTGCGGCCGCCCCGGCAGCACGAAATGCTCTCCGCAGCGCGGCTCGTAGTTGTCCCCGGCCATGATGATCGGGCTGTCGTAGGACGCGGGCTGGCCGTTGATGAACCGCTGCGGATACAGTGCCTTCGCACCGCAATGGCAGTAGGCAATCAGTTCGGTCAGGTTGCCGGCAAACATCCGCACCAGCCACGAGAGTTGCAGCATCTCACCGAACGGCAGCCCGCGGAAATCCAGCTCCAGGCCCGACACCATCACGTCGTGCCCGGACTCGAGCAGCCGCTTTGTGAACAGGAACAAGTCCTGCACAAACTGGCCCTCGTCAATCGCGACGCACTCCACGCGCTTGCCGATCCGCTGCTCGGTCTCGGCCAGAATGGGCAGCACTGCCCACGGGTCGGCAGACGGAAACTCGATCGCTTCCATGCGGCCGCAGCCGTTCGTGTTGCGGCTTTCCACCACGCCCTCCGCAGCTTTGGTGTCGGCTGAGGGCTTCAACAAAAGGACGTATTGCTTGGCATATTGGCGGCGGATCTCAATACGGCGCAACAATTCCGCAGTTTTATTACTGCGCATCGGCCCGACAATGAGCTCCAGCTTGCCAGTCACAGGTATCTCCGGCATGTCTGTTGCTATTTTCGCGCGCGAGGGCGCAATGCGCGTGTGGATAAAGCGGCGGAAAACTGCAAGAACTTACGGCAGGCAGTCGGGAAAAGACGTGCTGGACGGTTCCAGTGTGCGGCTTATACGCCGAACCGTTGCAAAGGGGTGATCTGGTCCGCCGATCGCAATCCTATAAAGAAAATCGAATCGCTGCGCTGGAACTCCCGAGTTATGTCCGCAGTACTCAACGAGAACAGTGGAAGAATCAATCCATCGCCTGGCCTGCAAATAGGCGTGGTCGGCAGGAATGGCCTTTGCCTCTGTGTCCTGCACAAGAATTGCATCACCGAGTTCAAGTGAGTTAGTGTGCCCTGGCCAATAGATAGATGCGTCTGTGACATTGCTGCCCGATTCATCATTTAGAAAGAAAGCGCTGCTGTCAGGTGCCCACTCAACGCGAATCGAACGTTCATAGCGTCTGATGAGTATGTCTGACTTCTGGCCCGACCGGCGTACTAATAGCATCCGTTTCTGGTCTGGTTTGGAAGGGGGTGGGGCAATCAGTATCCATCGTTTGTCAGGAGACATGAAGGTGTGTGTTCTCCGGAAATCGGGCAATACCGTGCCTTCCAGCCGGCCAATCTGCAAGTCTGTCTGAGAGTACAAAACGCTTGCGAGGCCGATCAGGAGAAGGCCGCTGTGGAGCAGCACTGTGCGAGCGTTCGGGAATGTCATGGGCTCAGTCCGCCGCGTGCGCTTTCTTCGCCGCCGCACGCGGTCTGTGCGCTTTCGGCCGTGCGGTCTTCGCTGCCAACACAGCCACCGTTCCCGGCTTTGGAATCGCGTCCAGATCGGCCTTGCCCTCGGCCAGTTGCATCAGAAAATCCTGGCTGGAGAAAGCTGGCGCATCTTTCAGCACCTTGGACGCACGTACATACGTGCCGTCGGCCTGCTGCAGCCTCGCCTTGGTCGTGTCAGCAAGATAAGCGGGCAATATCTCGTCGTGAATCCGCGCCAGTGCCGCGGCATCGCGCACGGGGAACACCACCTCGCAGCGCTCGAACAGGTTGCGCGGCATCCAGTCCGCCGAACCCAGGTAGATTTCGTCGTTGCCGCCGTTGGCAAAGTGGAAGATCCGCGAGTGCTCCAGAAACCGGCCCACGATCGACCGCACGCGGATGTTCTCCGAGAGCCCCTTCACGCCCGGCCGCAGAATGCACAGCCCGCGAATGATCAGGTCAATCTCCACGCCCGCCTGTGACGCAGCGTAGAGCGCTTCGATCACGCTCGGCTCCAGCAGCGCGTTCATCTTCGCCACAATGTGCGCCGGTCGCCCCGCCTTGGCATGGTCCATCTCGCGTCGGATCAGGCCCAGAAAGCTTTCCGCCATCGTCAGCGGTGCCACCAGCAGCGGGCTGTAGTCGTTGATCTCCGCATGTGCTGTCAGGTAGTTGAAGACCATGTGCACGCGCTCGGTAATCTGCGGATCGCACGTCAGCAGGCTCAGGTCGGTGTAGAAGCGCGCCGTCACCGGGTTGTAGTTGCCCGTGCCCAGATGGCAGTAGCGCCGCGTCACGCCGTCCTCGTCGCGCCGCACCAGCATGGCCAGCTTGCAGTGCGTCTTCAGCCCCACCACGCCGTGAAACACCTGCACCCCGGCGTCTTCCATGCTGCGCGCCCAGCGAATGTTTGAAGCCTCGTCAAACCGCGCCATCAACTCCACCACCAGCGTGGTTTCCTTGGTCGCCGCCGCGTCCGTCAGCGCCTGAAACATCGGCGAGTTCTCGCTGGTGCGGTAGAGCGTCTGCTTCATCGTCACTACGGCCGGATCAATGGCCGCGTTCTCAATAAACTCCACCACCGTGTCGTAGGAGTCGTAAGGGTGGTGCAGCAGGATGTCGCGATGCCGCAACTCGTCGTAGATGTCGTGCGCGTTCCGGGCTAGCTGGAACGGCCTCGGCGTGAATGCCGGGAACTTCAGGTCAGGCCGCGCCACATCGCCGTAGAGAAACATCAACCGCGAGAGGTTCAGCGGCCCGTCGCAACGGAACACCTGATCCTCGTCGAGCTCAAAGTTCACGCGCAGCCGCTCGATGATCTCTGCGTCGGCGTCGGCCTCAATCTCCAGCCGCACTGCATCGCCCTTGCGCCGGTTGTGCAGTTCCACGCGGATCGTCTCCAGCAGAGACCGCGCCTCTTCCTCCTCAAAGTAGAGGTTCGAGTTGCGCGTCACGCGGAACCCCGCTCGCGCCACCACCTCGTAGCCGCGATACATTCCGCCCAGGTTCTGCGCGATCAACTCGTGCAGCAGCAGGTAGTCAAATACGCCCTCCGCTGCTGGCAGCCGCACAAATCGCGGCAGCGCTCGCGGCACGGTCACCACGCCCAGCACCAGCGGCCCGCTCGTCTTGCGCTTGCGCCGCAGCAGCAGCGCCAGGCACAGCGCCTTGTTCAGCACGCGCGGAAACGGATGCGCCGGGTCAATCGCGATCGGCGTCAGCAGCGGATCCACCTCGCGCTGGAAATAGCTCTGCGCAAAGGCACGCTGCTCTTCGTTCAGGTCATTCCACTCCAGCAGCCGGACGTTCTGTTTGCGCAGTGTCGGCAGCAGGTGGTCGTTCCAGCAGCGGTACTGGTCCGCCACAAACCGCTGAATCTCAGCGGTGAGCGTGGCCAGCGACTCATCCGGCCGCAGCCCGTCATAGCCCTGCTCGCGGTAGCCGTCCTCAATGCGCTGCATCAGCCCGGCCTGCCGAATCTCCACATACTCGTCGAGGTTCGAGCCGGTGATGGCCAGAAACTTCACGCGCTCCAGCAGAGGATTCGCTCCGTCCTCGGCTTCTTCGAGCACGCGCCGGTTGAACTGCATCCAGGAGAAGTCCCGGCCGTTGAAGAGTTTCTGTTTCTGCGTGCTGCGGACCATGTCGTCTTCCTGTCCCGTGTTCGTCAGTGTACCGCGCCGGCCGCCGGGCGCGGCATGAGGCTCGCGGATGGAATTCTCCAAAACCAGACCTAACGGAACTGTTTCAAAATGCACCGCGTATCTGTGTAAACGGAAGACGAAAAGCGGAAGGAATCGCACATGCGCCACGTCGGCAAACAGGGCAGACTTTGGCGAACGTTCGCCATCCTTGTGCTGATTCTTATCGTCGCAGTCGCCTGGTTTGGCCTGCGTTGGCATCGCGAACACAAGGCATGTCTGCAGCAGGATGCCGCATTCGAGGCCCGCGTTGAAGCAGTCAGGCACGAATCGAAACTGCAGATCCCCGTCGGGACGCCGAGCAAACACATCATTGCCTTCCTCGAATCGCGCGGCTTCAGCGCGTTTCTGAATCGACAGCGCACTCCCAACAGTGTGGTCGGCACGAAGCAGGATGCAGCTTGTCCCCAGATTTTTGGGTGTGGGAATGAGGCATTGGTTCAAGTGGAAGTCACTGTGGATCAATCTGGGAAGAGCACTTCCGAACCGGAAGTCGACGCCATGTATTCGGACTGTTTGTAAGCTGGAATTTCAGCGCAGTTGTATATAGGCTGCCAACCGCTTTTTATTAACCAAACAAGGCGAAAAGTCAGTCAGCAACCCTCCACGCGCCGCGCGTTTTTTCTTGCATTGACCCGTGCCCGCAATCAGGTGGAGGATAAAAACTGGACCGGTGTGCGTTATCTCGCCGCCGGCGAGGAGTGTTCCCCATGTCGAAGGAATCGGGCTGCTGCTCCAAGGCGTTCATCCCGGCTGATCCGCTGCCGGAAGGCGCACACGAGTTCTCGCGCAGTGTCACCTCCCTCCTGGACGGTCGCCCCAAGGATGAAGCCGTAGTTGCAGAGGTTCTGGCCGGCCACGAAGACACGCTCGATGCCATTGCCGCGCGCATGTACACGCTCGCTTCCATGCTGGTCGGCGAGGGTGAAGACAGTGTCCGTCTCATTGAGGCGTCCATCTCCCAGTCCAAGGTTTCGCCTTGCACTGACCCGGAAGAGAGCCGCCGCAACGGCCGCCGCGCCATCGCCGAGGGCGGAATCAGCCTCCTGGCCAAGCGTGCCCCCGGCAGCCTTGACGCGCCCATCGGAGTCGATTTCCCCCGCACCTGCATTGACGACGACGAACTCGAGTCGGCCGGTGTCTCTCGTGCGCAACTGGAAGCCATGATGGCCGGGTCCGGACGCGCACGTGTCCGCACCTGGCTTGAGAGCCTTCCCGTTTCTCAGCGTGTAGTGTTTGTGCTGCGTGCCGTCGCTGCCATCCCCTCATCGGAGGCAGCCTCGCTGCTGGCCGCCAACGCGGGCCCCGGCGCTGCCGCCTGGTCAGCCGAGATGGTCCGCGAAGTCTTCCGCCAGGCCCTCTGTTCTCTCGCGTCGCAGCTCATCCAGGCCGCCAACCCGGCCAGTTAACCGCCCTCAAGGCTTCGCAGGCCGGCGTGATCCCGCAGTTTCAGGACCACGCAAGCCTGTCGTCGTGCTCACAGACCCAGCCGCAAACCCTTGTGATAATCAAAATTGAAGCCCGGTGCCGTAGCCGGGCATCTCATATTCGATACCAGTTTTGTCAGGCTTAATTGTCCTGCCGTGAGCGAATTACCAGTGATATCTCATCGCAATTCAAAACAGGGAACCAGCCGTGGCCCCGCCGCCGCGCTGGGCGTGTTGCTGGCAGCCTCCGCCGTGCTTGCGGCGCAGACCGTTCCACAGCAGGTCCCCGGCGTTTCCACGGCGCCCACCGCGCAGAGCTTCCAGGGCAGCGTGGCCTCCGGCCCGGTCTCGGCTGAGCCGGTTGCGCTCACGCTTGACGACGCCATCGCGCGCGGCCTCCGCGCCAACCTCGGCCTCATCCTCAGCGGCACGCAGACCGCCGCCGCCCGCGGCCAGCGCCTCTCGCAGTTGCAGGAGTTGCTGCCCGGCATCGACTTCAAGGCGCAGGAAAGCCTCATGCAGGTTGACCTCGCTGCGCAGGGCCTGCGCATCTCCGGCTTTCCCACCGTCATCGGCCCCTTCGGCTTCACTGACCTGCGCGCTTCGCTGAACTGGTCGGTGGTCAACCTGCCCGCGCTGCGCAACTACATGGCCGCGCGCCACAACTTCCAGGCCGCGCAGCTCTCGGCCCAGGATGCCCGCGACCTCGTCGTGCTCACCGTCGGCAATGCCTACCTGCTTGTCCTCGCTGACCAGACCCGCGTCGAGAGCGTGAAGGCTCAGGTGGCCACCGCCAAGGTCTCGCTTGATCAGGCTGTCGCCAATCATGAGGCGGGCACCGCACCGCTGCTCGATGAACTGCGCTCCCGCGTCGACTATCAGTCGCTCCAGCAGCAGCAGATCGCTGCGGAAAACAGCCTCGAAAAGGACAAGCTCGCTCTGGCGCGCGCCATCGGCCTGCCTCTCGAGCAGCAGTTCACGCTTGCTGACAAGGCGCCGTACTCCGTTTTTGACCAGCCCGACCTCGCACAGGCCGTGAAGGACGCGCGCGAGCACCGCCGCGATCTGGCCGCACAGGCCGAGGTGACGCACGCCGCCGAGGACCAGCGCAAAGCCGCCACCGACGCCCGCCTGCCGCGCATCGACGTTGCAGCCGACTACGGCGACATCGGCGTTAACCCGCGCCACTCGCACGGCACCGGCGACGCCTCCGGCACCCTCAGCGTACCGGTTTTTGAGGAGTTCGCACTGCGCGGACAAGCACAGCAGGCGCAGGCCCAGCTTGACACCCAGCGTGCACAACTCAGTGACAAGCAGGCGCAGGTTGATGCCGACGTCCGTGACGCCCTGCTCGACATCGCCTCGTCGCAGAAGCTGGTTGAAGTTTCACGCTCCAGCGTCGAGCTCGCCAATGAAGTCCTGAGCGAAGCGCAACAGCGCTATGCCAACGGCGTCAGTGACAACCTCGCCGTCAGTCAGGCCGAGCAGTCGCTCGCGCAGGCCAACGATCAATACGTCGCCAGCCTCTACCGGCACAATATCGCCAAGCTCAGCCTTGCGCGTGCCCTGGGCGCGACAGAGAATTACCGGAACTATTTGGGAGGAAAGTAATCGTGGCGGAATCAACCCCAACAGCCGTACGGCCAGAGAACGACGAGAGCACCGAGCCGGTGCAGGCCCCCGCACGCCGCAGAGGCATCGTGATTGCCGTGGTGGTGGTGCTGGTCCTTGCCGCGGTCGGCTTCTGGTGGCACTCCACCTATAGCGAAGACACCGACGACGCGCAGGTCAATGGCCACCTGATCCAGATCAGCTCGCGCATCTCCGGCCAGGTCGTCAAGGTGGACGTGGACGAGAACCAGTTCGTCAAGAAGGGCGATCCCATCGCCGAACTCGATCCGCGTGACTATCAGGTCGCCGTCGAGAACGCCGAGGCCGCCCTGGCCAGCGCGCAGGCCAACGCCGCCGCCGCGCAGGTCAACGTTCCCATCACCAGTGTCAACACCGGTAGCAACCTGCACGCCGCCACCGCCGACTTGAGCGGAGCGCAGGCCTCCGTTTCGCAGGCCCAGCAGCAGCTGCAGGCCGCGCAGGCGCGCGTGGCCCAGGCGGACGCCAACAACACCAAGGCGCAGGCTGACCTGACCCGCTATACGCCGCTGGTCCAGAAGGACGTCATCAGCAAGCAGCAGTTTGATGCCGCCGTGGCCGCAGCCAAGGCCTCCCAGGCTTCGCTCGCTGACGCCAAGGCCAGCCAGCAGGCCTCCGCTGACGGTGTTCGCGTGGCACGCGAGCGTGAGTCGCAGGCTGTCGCACAGTTGAAGTTCGCCCAGACCGCGCCGCAGCAGGTGGCCGCGCAGAGTGCCCGCGCCAAGCAGGCTCTCGCGCAGGTCCAGCAGGCTCAGGCCCAGCTCGACCAGGCAAAGCTGAACCTCGGCTACACCAAGATCGTCGCTCCGGTGGACGGCATCGTCACCCGCAAGAGCGTCGAAATCAACCAGAACGTTTCGCCCGGCCAGAATCTCATGACCCTGGTCTCGCTGGACGATCTCTGGGTCACCGCCAACTTCAAGGAAACGCAGCTCAAGCACATGGCGGCCGGCCAGACGGTTGAAATCCACGTCGACTCCACCGGCAAGGACTACAAGGGCAAGGTCACGCAGATCGGCGGTGCCACCGGCTCCGTCCTCTCGCTCTTCCCGCCGGAGAACGCCACCGGCAACTACGTGAAGGTCGTGCAGCGCGTCCCCGTGCGCATTGACTTCACGGACTTGACCAACGAGGACCGTGACCACAAGCTGCGCCCCGGCCTCTCCGTCGAACCCAAGGTCAGCGTCAAGTAGAATTCCACTTCACGCAAACACAAGAAGGCCAGCCCGTCAGGGCTGGCCTTCTTCTTTCTTGAGAGAACCACGGCTTTAATCAGTTTCGCAATAAGCAGAAAAAAGGACAGTACAGCGCGCTGGCTGACCGGCTCAATGGCTTCGTAGCAGACTGATTCACGCTTCCGGCAGCGTACCCACCACCGTGAGACGCGTGCGCACAGCCAGTCCCGCCATCCGCGTCGTCAGCGACATCTTGGCCGCTTCCTGCTGCTCGGCGAGCTGGATTGCGGGCTTCAGCACTTCCACCACGCGTGCCACTTGGTCGTGGCGTATAGCCAGCCGCTCAAACTCGTCGTGAATCATCCGCAATTCCGAAGCGGCTCGGTCGTAGGCGGCCTGGAACGCTTCGCGGGGCTTGTCATTGTTCATACCGGGCTCCACATGCTTGAGTGTAGGGAAACTCCCAGTGAACCGTTATTGCACATTCGTGGGATGCGCCTCCAACAGAACGGCCACGCCCGAATCTGCTCTGATACTCCCATTTTGGGTTTTGCCTCAGAGCGCCTCCGGAGTCTCCGTGCCCGTCCAGCATCGAGCAAGACTGTCTCCCTTAAGAAAAACGCCACTTGAGGAGATGGGGGCCGGATTACATCAATGCTGAAACCGCTATAGACTGGGGAGGGTTCGCGCGCAATGAAGGACGCCCTTTTCGTCTCCAAAGAAAACTACCTCAAGGCCGTGCTCGAGGCCGAGTGCGAGGGCCATGCGGTCTTTCCCGCCACGCTCGCCCATTGGCTTGAAGTTTCGCCCCCCGCCGTTACCATGGCGCTCAAACGCCTCAAGCGCGACGCTCTTGTCCAGGTCGGTGCCGATGGCATCGTGCGCCTCACCCCGGCCGGCCGCGAAACCGCCTACCGTACCGCCCTTCGCCATCACCTCATTGAGCGCATGCTCAGCGAGATCTTTGGCATGGAGTGGTACGGCATCCACGAAGAGGCTGAGCGGCTGGAGCACGCCGTCTCCCCGGCTTTCGAGGCCAAGCTCCGCGAGAAACTCGGCGAGGGCGGCTCCTGCCCCCACGGCAACTTTGTCCTGCCGGAGTCTCCCGCTGTCCGGCGTGCCCGCGGTGAGTTGACCCTCTCTGAGGCGCAGCCCGGCCTTCGCTATACCGTCCTCAGCTTCCATGAGCGCGACCCAGAGCTGTTGCTTTACCTCCACCGCGCCGGAATCGCTCCCGGGCGCAGTCTCCGCGTCCTGGGCCGCGATCAAGAGCAAGCCATTTCGATTGAACTTCCTGCGGGAAGCACAGTCCTCCATCAGGCCGCTTCTGAAGCCATCTGGCTACGCCCTGAAAATTCCGCCTGATCAAAAACCGCAAAATTCATTAACCATAGTTAACTGCCTGTGCCATACTGTTCGTGACGCGGGCCGGCATTGCCGCCGGTCCGCGTTCGTGTTTCCCATGGCCGATCCCGTCACCACCACGCTGGCCGCCCCCGAGCCTTCGCTGCCTGAAGTGCATGCGAGCGTGGCTGTCTCGCGCTCACCGCTTTACTGGAAGCGCCTGCTCGGTTTCTTCGGCCCCGGCTTTATGGTTGCGGTTGGTTACATGGACCCCGGCAACTGGGCAACGGACATCGCTGGCGGTGCACGCTTCGGTTACACGCTGCTGTTCGTCATCATGCTGTCGAATCTGCTGGCGATCCTGCTCCAGAGCCTCTCGCTGAAGCTCGGCGTTGCCACTGACCGGGACTTGGCGCAGATCTGCCGCGAGTCCTACGGCCCACGCTTGAGTTTCGCCCTCTGGATCGGCGCTGAGATCGCCATCGCCGCCTGCGATCTGGCTGAAGTCATTGGCGCAGCCATCGCCCTGAATCTGCTCTTCCATCTGCCGCTGTTCTGGGGCGTGCTCGTTACCGGCCTCGACGTGCTGCTCATCCTGCTGCTGCAGCGCATCGGCTTCCGTTACATCGAAGCCATCGTCATCTCTCTCATCGGCATCATCCTGGCGCTGTTCATCATTCAGACCACGCTGGCCCGGCCTGACTACGCCGTCGCCTTCGGCAGCATGTTTCTGCCCTCCGCGCAGATCGTCGTCAACCCAGACATGCTCTACATCGCCATCGGCATCCTCGGTGCCACGGTCATGCCCCACAATCTCTACCTGCATTCGTCCATCGTGCAGAGCCGCCGCTATCCGCGCACACCCTCCGGCCGCCGGGACGCTATTCGCCTCGCCAACGTCGACTCCGCCGTCGCCCTCACCGTGGCCCTGTTCATCAACGCCGGAATCCTCGTCGTCGCCGCCGCCGTCTTCCATCGCTCCGGCCACCTTGAGGTCGCCGCCATTGAGGACGCCTACAAACTGCTCAGTCCGCTCGTCGGGGTCGCCGGAGCCAGCACCCTGTTCGCCGTCGCCCTGCTCGCCTCCGGCCAGAACTCCTCCATCACCGGCACTCTCGCCGGGCAGATCGTCATGGAGGGCTTCGTCCACATCAAGGTCGCCCCCTGGCTCCGCCGACTCATCACCCGCTCGCTCGCCATCGTTCCAACGATTCTTGTCGTTGCCTTCTTCGGCCAGCAGGGAACCGAAAAGCTCCTCATTCTCAGCCAGGTCATCCTCTCCCTGCAGCTCAGCTTCGCCGTCGTGCCGCTCGTCATCTTCACCGGCCGCCGCGCCGTCATGGGCGAGTTCGTCAACTCCCGCCTCACCCAGACCGCCGCCTGGACCGCCGCCACCCTCATCGCCGTCCTCAACGCCTGGCTGCTCGTCCAAACCGCCCTCGGCCGGTAAAACGGGGAGCAGGTTTCCAGAGATCAGATAATCCAAGAGCGAGCGGGAACGGGCCTTTTTCTCAAGACTGTCATCCCGAGCGAGCGCAGCGAGCCGAGGGACCCGCAGTTGTTCTTCTGCGCGATTCTCTGATCCCGCTCGTGCTTTCAACTTGCACTGCTCTTCTGAACCACACGACCATCTCCCCTGATCCCTGATCCCTGATCCCTGATCCCTGCCGTACCATGTTCTTGCGATGAACATCCTCTCTGCTGCCGAGATGCAGGCCTGCGACCGCGCCACCACCGACCGCTTCGGCATCCCCTCCATCGACCTCATGCGCGCCGCCTCCTCCGCGCTCGCCTCGTTCGCCCGCCAGCGTTTCCGCCGAGCCCGCCGCATCACTGTGCTCTGCGGCCGCGGCAACAACGGCGGCGACGGCCTCATGGCCGCGCGCCTGCTCGCGGAAGCGGGCCTCGACGTGACCACCATCCTCCTCGGCGCGCCCGACGCCCTCAAGGGCGACGCCGCCCAAGCCTGGGCCGAGCTCAACGCCGCGCCCCACGGGGCGATTCACGTCATCACCGACGCCGCCCAGCTCGCCGCCCTCACCCCCGCGCTCCAGACCGACCTGCTCCTCGATGCCATCCTCGGCACCGGCTTCGCGCCGCCCGTCCGCGGCCTCTCCCTCGCCGCCATCGAGTGGGCTCGCAACGCCGCAGCGCCAATTCTGGCCGTCGATCTCCCCTCCGGCTGGCCCGCCGACTCGACCGCCGCCACCTGCGACGGCCCCGTCCTCCCCGCCGACGCCGTCCTCACCTTCACCGCGCCCAAGCCCGCCCACGTCTTCGGCCAGCTCACCCGCCGCTGGAGCGATCCGGTCGCCGTCGCCCCCATCGGCTCGCCCGATGAAGTCGTCACCTCCACGCTGAACCTCACCTGGGCCGGAAGCGCGAAGCGCCTCGTCGAAGCTCCCCGCCCCGCTGACGCCAACAAGGGTCGCTTCGGTCACGCGCTCATCCTCGGCGGGGCCGTGGGTAAAGCTGGCGCCCCCGCCATGGCTTCGCTCGCCGCCATGCGCGCCGGCGCGGGTCTCGTCACCGCCGCCGTCCCCGCCCCTGTGCTCGCCACCGTCGCCAGTTTCGCGCCGGAACTGATGACCGCCCCGCTCCCCGCCACGCCCGCCGGCGAGCTCGACGCAATCCCGCCCGACACGCTCGCCGCCCTGCTCAAAGGCAAGACCGTCGTCGCCGCCGGCCCCGGTCTGGGGCAGGGAACCGGTGCCCATTCCCTCGTCGCCGCGCTGCTCGACAGCGCCAGCCTACCGCTCGTCCTCGACGCCGACGCCCTCAACCTCCTCGCCGCCGACCGCAGCCTGCTGGCCGCCCTCGCCGCGCAGGGCCGCGCCGGACGCACCATCATCCTCACGCCCCACCCCGGCGAAATGGCCCGCCTGGCCGCCACCACCATCCCGGCAATTCAGGCAGACCGCCTCGCCGCCGCTCGCTCCTTCGCGCAGCAGCACGCCGTCACGCTCGTGCTCAAGGGCGCGCGCACGCTCATCGCGCACCCCGGTGGCGGTGTCGCCGTCAACACCACCGGCAACCCTGCTCTCGCCAAAGGCGGCAGCGGAGACATGCTCACCGGCTGGCTCGCCTCGTTGCTCGCGCAGCATCCCGCCGAGCCAGCCCGCGCCGTTGAAGCCGCCGTCCACCTCCACGGTCTCGCCGCCGATCTGGCCGTCCGCCGCGCCGACGAGCATACGCTCCTCGCCACCGACACTCTGCGCCACTTTTCGCGGGCTTTTCGCTTTCGCTCCAGCGGTCCGAACGGTTATGTTTTTCTTCAGGGATCAGCAATTCACCATTCCCGCGCGAGGGGCAACCAATGACAAGCGCCGCACCCGCCGAGGGCCGCAAACACGAGTTCATCACCCATAGCGGCGCGGACACCATTGAAGTCGGCCGCAAGCTCGCAGACCTCTTGCGTCCGCCGCAACTCCTGCTGCTTGAAGGCGATCTCGGCACCGGCAAAACCACCCTCGTCAAAGGCCTTGCCCAGGCGCTGGACGCAGCCGAGCCCGATGAAGTCACCAGCCCCACCTTCACGCTCATTCACGAGTACGACGGCACGCAGCATGGCCGCCCCGTCAAGCTGTTCCACCTCGACGTCTACCGCCTCGAGGGCGAGCGCCAGCTTGAAACCCTCGGCCTCGACGAACTGCTCACCAATGACGCTCTCGTCCTTGTCGAGTGGGGCGAAAAGTTCAAGAGCATCCAGAAGAAAGCCACCGGCGAAATCTCCATCGTATCCACCGGCGGCGACGCCCGCCGCATCACCGTCACGCTGCGGGATTGATTTCCGCGCACCCGGCGGCGCATCCTTGTAGACGATGAGTGCCTCTTCCCCAGCCGCTCACACCCACGCTGCAGACTCCTGCTGCAGCGGCTCCTGCGCGCACGCTGAGCCGCGCCCCTCGCCCACCGTCTTCTGGCTGCAGGGCCTCACCCTCGCGTGGATGCTCGTTGAGTGCGGAGTAGCGCTGTTCGCAGCCATGCGCGCCCACAGCGTCGCCCTGCTTGCCTTTGGGGCAGACAGCTTTGTCGAACTCCTCTCCGCCCTCGTTGTTCTTCTGCAATTCACGCCGCGCCGCGTCTTGAGCAAGGCCAGCGCTGAGCGCGCCGCCGCCGCATTGCTTTATGCCCTCGCGGCCGTCGTCACCGGCCTGGCCGTCGCGTCGTGGCATGCGCCCGCAGAGACAAGCCCGCTCGGCATCGCCATCACCGCGCTCGCGCTCGTCGCCATGCCCGTGCTGGCCGCGCTCAAGCGCCGTGAGGCCCGCCGCATTCGTAACGGCGCGCTCGCCGCAGACGCCGCCCAGTCCGCCACCTGCGCGTATCTCGCTGCGGTCACACTCGCTGGCCTCGCCGCCAACGCCCTCTGGCACATCGCCTGGCTTGACTCAGTAGCTGCGCTCGCCGCCGTGCCAATTCTCCTCGTCGAAGCCCGCCGCACCGCGCGCGGCCAAGCCTGCGGCTGCTGCGCATAGTGCAGAAAGTCGGCGCTCGCACCTGCCGTGCCTTTCTTTCGCTTCGTGTGGAGGAGGGAGCAGGGGCCTTCAGGCCCCTGAGACGCGGTCTTGGCTACAGAGGGCTTTAGCCCCGTTCGGGAATCAGGCAGATCTGTTCGCCGGCCTTCTCCAGCATCGATTCTGTGCGCGCCGCATCCTTCACGCCATACACCTGCGCATACAAGCTCTCGACCCACGCGCGCACTCGCGTTTTCTCGATCCTCACCGGCAGCTCGGCGCCAAACACCATCAACTCCATCTCCGGGGGTTCCGCCTCGGCCACGCGCGGCATGTGGTAGCGCACCCCACCCAACTCCCGCGCGCCCAGCCGCGCATAAAACGCCTTCCGCCGCGCGCGCTCCTCGCAATCCGTCGCGTCTTCTCTCGTCGAATCCACTTCGATCAACAAGAACCGCCCTGCGAACTGAGGCAGCTCCGTCATCGCACGAAACAGCAAAGCCCCGATGCCGCGCCCGCGTTCCTCGCGCTTCACAGCCATGTACTCCAGCAGCGCCGCGTCGGTTCCGCGCAACTCCGCCGCAATCGCAAACCCCACCGCAGCCGTGCCGCGCATCGCCACCAGAAAGCAATATTCCGGCCGCGCAATCATCTCCGCCAGTTGCTTCGCGCTCTTGCGCTCGCTCGCCGCAATCGAAGCAGTGTAGATGCGGAGCAGCGCATTAAACGCAGGCTCCGCGCTCGACGCGACCCGCCGCACCGACATTTCGTCGCGCGCTTGTCTTGAAGCGTTCATCGTCCCCATCGATTCTCGGGCATGGGCCAAGGTGTCAGCGCATGAAAAGAGGCCCACTGTCTGTGCCAACGCTCGTATTCGAGTATTGGTACAGACAGTGGGCCTCTGTGTCTTCCGTGCGGGTTAACCGCGCCTTAGAATCCCATGATGTTGTAGCCGCAATCCACGTAGATCGTCTCGCCCGTGATCGCGCTTGAGAGGTCGCTGGCCAGGAAGGCCGCTGTGCCGCCCACCTCGAGCTGGTCCACGTTGCGGTGCATGGGAGCGCGGTCGGCGGCCATCTTCAGCATGTCGCCCAGCGCGCCAATGCCGCGCGCCGCCAGCGTCTTGATCGGCCCGGCAGAAATCGCATTCACGCGGATGTTCTTTTCGCCCAGGTCGCGCGCCAGATAGCGTACGCAGCACTCCAGAGAGGCCTTCGCCAGCGCCATCACGTTGTAGTTCGGGACGACCTTTTCTGCGGCAAAGTAGCTCAGCGTCATGATGCTGCCGCCTTCGGTCATCAGCGGCGCCGCGCCGTGCGTCACCGCAATCAGCGAGTACACGCTGACGTCATGCGCAATGCGGAAGCCCTCGCGGCTGGTGTTGATGAATTGGCCCTTCAGATCCTCTGCAGGAGCGTAGGCCACTGCGTGCACCAGCACGTCCAGCTTGCCGTACTTCTGCTTCAGCGTTGCAAACAGCGCCTCAATCTCTGTGTCGCTCGAAACATCGCATGCGAACCCGGCCGCACCTGGCAACTCGTTGATCAGGTCCTCGGCCTCGGCGCGCATGCGCTCGTTCTGGTAACAGATGGCCAGTGTGGCGCCGGCCGCGTGCAGCTTCTGCGCAATGCCCCAGGCGATGGAACGCTTGTTGGCCAGCCCGAAGATGACGGCCGTCTTCCCTGCCAGATCGATCATGCTTGTGATGTGCTCCTCGAAAACTCAAAAGTGTGGTTCGGCTCAGCGCGAGCCGCGAATAGGGGAACCGTCTTCTAGAATATCAGCCGCCCAGGTCCACCAGTTCCACATCGCCCACCGGACGCCCCAGGAATCGCGATCCAAGCCGCTCAAATTTCTCCACCGAATCGGTCGCAAAGCAGCGGATTTCCGTGTGCGTCGCGGCCGCCAGCGGGTCAACTCCCACCGCGTGGCCGTTCAGCATGGCCGCCGCGCTCGCCGCCGCTGACTCCGCCGAATCGATCACCCGCATCCCCTTCGGCACCGCCCGCTCAAACAGCGGCCGCAGCAGCGGATAATGCGTGCAGCCCAGCACCAGCGTATCCGCCTTCATGCCTGCCGCTGCGGCCGCTGCGTTCAGCTCGTCCAGATAAATCCGGATCACCTGCTCGGTCACCGTGTGCCCCGTCGCATCCTGCCCGGTCCAGCCCTCTTCCACCAGCGGCACCAGCAGCGGACAGGCCTTCTCCAGCGCCTGCAGCCCGTGGTGCGCGCACGCCTCGCGATACGCGTGGCTGTGTACCGTCGCGTCGGTCGCAATCACCAGCACGTCGTTCGTCTGCGAGGCCGCCCGCGCCGCCGCCGCGCCGGGCTCAATCACGCCCAGCACCGGCACCGGCACCGCGTCCTGGATCGCGTCCAGCGCCAGCGCGCTTGCCGTGTTGCAGGCAATCACCAGAAACTCCGCGCCCTGCTCCTTCAGCAGAAACCGTGCGCTTTCCACCGCGTAGCGCGCAATCGTCCGCCGCGACTTCGAGCCATAGGGCAGCCGCGCCGTGTCGCCGATGAACGCGTACCGCGCCCGCGGCATCCGCTCCACCAGCGCGCGCAGCACCGTGAGCCCGCCAAAGCCGGAGTCAAAAACGCCGATGGTCGGTGTGTGTGTCGAATCTGTCGTCGGCGTCGTGCTCACTGCGTGCTTCCTCCGGTCGTTGCTGGGCTGTCGGTTGTCAAATAGGTACGGGTTAGGTCCACGTGTCCAGCCAGGTTCGCGCGCTGCTCGCCGTTCACCAGGAACCGCACCTCGGTCACGTGCGGCAGGTTCGCGTGCAGCGTCGCGCAGATTGACGACACCGTCAGCATCTCGCTCTCTAGCCCCGAGGGGTGACTGGACGCAAAGGCCGCCGTCAGGTTCACCACCGCCATCTGGGCGTTCGGGTCGCTGCCATCCTTCGCGTCTGGCGCGGGCATCAGAAACACCTGCGCCACGCCCGGCGCGCCGCCAGTGACGGGATGCATCGCGTCAGCCTGTGCGTAGAGATCCAGCAGCCGCCCCACAATCAGCCGCGCCCGCTGTCCCGGATCGGCAGGCAAGGGAAGCGCCTGCACCTCGCTCACCAGCGAGCCGTCCATGTCGTTCGCCACTTCCAGCGTTGCCTGCTCGGTCGGAGCCACGGCTGGCGCTTGTGTCGGCGCGGAGTCCTCGCCCGCCAGCAGCCGTTCGTGCGCCCTCTGCCGCAGATGCCACAGCAGGCCGCCCATGCCCAGCGCCAGCGCCAGCAGCACAAAAAACAAAATCTTCTGGTAGCGGGGAATCATGGCTGCCGCGCCCCCGTCTGCGCCGCATCCTGCTGCGGATTGGCGCGCCAGGCCAGCAGCGCTGAGGCCAGCGTCGCCACCACGCGCGCCTGGTAGTCAGCATCCGTCGGCTCAGCCGTGATCTTGCCGTCCGCGCCGCGCTCCGGGGCCATCTCCACCGCCACCGCCGGACACGCCATGCTGTCCACGCCTGCCAGTGCCGTGCGTCCCAGCGTCACCTTCATTGCCGCTCCGGCCAGCGCCGAGTTCAACACACCGGCCAGCGCCAGGCTCCGCGTCACGTATCCCGCCTGCGCCGTCTTCCACGCCGCAAACCGCACAGCTTGCGCCGGTGCCAGAGACGACGTGAACAGATGCACGCCCCCGCCGCTTTCCGTCGCGTGCAGGCTCAGGCAAGCTCCGGCTTTGGAGTGATTCGCGATCCCCGCGCGCCTGTCGGCTTCCATCGCCGCGTCGGCTTCGCGCGTCGTCACCACCGTGATCCCGCGCGCATTCAGCATCGACCGCAGCCGCACGCTCAGCGCCAGCGTCACGGTCTTCTCCATCTGCCCGTTGGTCAGCCGGCCGCCTGAGTCGTCGCCGCCGTGTGCCGCATCCAGCACCACCACAAAGCGCTGCTGCGGCGCGGCTTGAGCCTGCGCTCCGGCGCATGCGGTCAGCATCAGCAGCGTCGCCGCCGCTCCCAGCATCCTCGTCCGGAATCCGTGTTCGTCGTTCGCTCGGCCCAAGTTACTCCAACTCATCAATCGCGAGGCAGTTCCGCGCCTTCGCTTGAAATCCGGCAGGCACCCACGGTGTCACCGTGCAGCCCGGCAACGGCAGAATCCCATGTGGCGCGCGTATAGACGTTTTTCCCTTGCGCGGCATCGAACGGCTCAGGCAAGCCCGTGACCGTGCGCAGTCGCTGATTCGGGCCAGGCTCGCAGCAGAATCGCTCCTCGGCCAGCGAAATCCCATCGAATGGCCGAGTGACTGCAGCTTCCGGCTTTGTGCCCTTCGGATTGGTTCTCCGCGCGCGGAATGGGTGGTTGGTGGACATGGAACAGCTCGAACTCCCGGTTCGGAACGGCTGGCTCGGCGCGCACCGGCAGGGTCCCGTGCAAATCCGTGTTCCCCGCGCGCTTAGCGTCGATTGTATCCCAGCGACTTCACGCCACCTTGCGCCTCGCCGTGCTACCATCGCCTTCAATTCCTGGGGCTCGGGCATGCATACACTTCTGAATCGGCTGGATGATCGTAAGCGCCGCTGCCGGTGTCGCATTGTGCTGCTTTCCGTCGCGCTGCTTTCCCTGGCCGCCGCTGCCCGCGCCCAGGTTGACCCCCTCAATAACCCCCACGTCACCACTCCGCCCGCGACGCAGCCGCAGCCCGGCCCGCCCAAAGGCGCAGAGCCAGAAGCCGCCACCGGCGCCGCCGCCGCTCAGGCGCGCCCGGGTGGGCTTATCCGCCTCAACGTCAACCTTGTCCTCGTCCCGGTCACAGTCACTGATCCCATGAACCGCCTCGTCACCGGCCTTGAGAAAGAGGACTTCACCGTCCTTGAGAACAACAACAAGCAGACCATCACCAGTTTCGCCAGTGAGGATGCCCCCGTCACCATCGGCATCATCTTCGACCTTTCCGGCTCCATGACGTCCAAGCTCATACGGGCGCGCGACTCGATCCTGCAGTTCATCAAAACCGCGAACCCCGAGGACGAGTTCTTTGTGATCGGCTTTAATGACCGCCCGGAACTGATTGAGGATTTCACCGGCTCCACTGAGGACATTGAGGCGCGCCTCGCCACCGTCCGCAGCGGTCACCGCACCGCCCTGCTTGACGCCATCTACTACGGCGTCTCCAAAATGGCCAACGCCCGCCACCAGCGCAAGGCCCTGCTCGTCGTCTCTGACGGCGGTGACAACCGCTCCCGCTATACCGAGGGCGAGGTCCGCTCCCAGGTCCGCGAGGCCGACGTTGAAATCTACTCGATCGGCATCTTTGATCCCTACGCCGCCACCCCCGAGGAGCGTTCCGGTCCCTCTCTGCTCAACGATCTCTGCGAGGAAACGGGCGGCCGCCTCTACCGTGTGGACGATTTGGCGGAGATGGGCGACATTGCCGAAAAGATTTCCACCGAACTTCGCAATCAATACGTCATCGGTTATCACCCCAAAGACCTCAGCCATGACGGTAAGTGGCGTAAAGTAAAGGTGAAGCTCAGTCCCCCTCCGGGACTGCCGCAGCTAACCGTTCATGCACGCACCGGCTACTATGCGCCTTCGCAGTAATGCCATCCCAGCCCTTCTGTTCTGCGCTCTGGCGCTTCCGCTCGCTGCTCAGCAGGCACCGGGCAGGCCAGCCGCCCCGCCGGCGCAGCCGCCCTCGCTCACTGAGGACCGCGACCCCGTGCGCTCGCCCGATGCCGGGCCTGAAGGGGCTTCCGGCGCACTCCACAAAGAGCCCGAGGGCTACGTCCTCCGCACCAATGTCGACGAGGTCGTCCTCAATGCCTCCGTGCTTGAAGGCAACCGCCTCGTGCAGGATCTGAAGAAGGAGAACTTCCAGGTCTTTGAAGACGGCGTGCAGCAGTCCATCCTCAGCTTCCAGCACACTGACCTGCCCGTTTCCATCGGACTCGTCATCGACAACTCCGGCTCCATGTCGCGCAAGCGTCCAGCCGTGAACAAGAGCACCCTCGACCTGATCCAGGCCTCCAACCCCAGCGACGAAGCCTTCGTCGTCAACTTCTCTGACGAGGCATTCATCGATCAGGACTTCACCGCGGACGTCAACCGGCTTCGCGACGGCCTCTCGCATATCGAGTCCCGCGGCGGCACCGCGCTTTACGACGCCGTCGTTGCCTCGGCTGACAAGCTCGCCACTGATGGCAAGCGTCCCAAGCAAGTCATCATCATCGTCACAGACGGTGAGGACAACGCCTCCACTCTGACGCTCGAGCAGACCATCCGCCGCGTCCAACAGCTCTCCGGCCCGGTCATTTATTCCATCGGCCTGCTGTTCGGTGACGATATGTCCCGCTCCGAGGCTCGCCACGCCCGCCGCGCCCTTGAGATGTTGTCCACAGAAACCGGCGGCCAGGCCTACTTCCCCCGCTCCGTCGAGCAGGTCGACCAGATCGCGGCCGAGGTTGCCCGCGACATCCGCAGCCAGTACACCATCGGCTACCACTCCACCAAACCCGTCACGGAGCCCGGCTTCCGCCACGTCCAGGTCACAGCCTCAGCCTCCGGCATGGGCAAGCTAGACGTCCGCACCCGCACCGGCTACTACCCCTCCGCCCGCAACCAGAAGAAAGCCGCCGCCGGGCAGTAGTGCTCCCCGCATCTCGACAAAGCACTGTCACCCGGCCCGCAGCCCGCCAGCCAAAGAAGCTGTCATCTTGAGCGACCGAAGGGAGTCGAAAGACCCGCAGTTGCTTTTAGCGCACTTCGCTCCCCGCTAAACTCGTCATCTTAAGCGAAGTTGCGCACAGCACACGCAACGCAGTCGAAAGACCCGCAGTTGCTTTTCGTTCGTTCCACCCATGCATTACGCTGTCGCCATGCCCGAAGGCAGCTACTTCACCTACATCGTGGCCAGCCGCAGCCGCAGGCTCTACATCGGCATGCCGCCGATCTCCAGAAGCGTGTCTTCGAGCACAAGTGGAAAGAGCACGAAGGCTTCTCCGCGCAATACAACTGCGACCGCCTCGTCTGGTTCGAGCGTTATCAGGATGTGCAGCAGGCCATAGCCCGCGAAAAGCAGCTCAAAGGCTGGCGCCGGTCGAAGAAGATCGCCCTCATCGAGTCAGTCAACGCTGCCTGGGCCGACCTGAGCCGTGAATGGTACGACGTGGAGCCAGCCGACTATCGCAGGGCAACGGATCGGATGAACAGCTAGTTTTTTGTCCCTTGAGCTTCGTCGCATCGATACCGCTGTCAGAACGAACGCACCGTCTCTCCGCGCAGCCCACGTTACACTAAACCTGTACCCACAGGAGTCAGACTCTTCCCAATGTCCGATTACAAATACGACACGCTCGCCGTTCACGCGGGCCAGCATCCTGATCCCCTCACCGGCGCCGTCAACGTGCCCGTGTACCTTTCCTCGACCTTCCAGCTCACCGGCATCGGCACAGACCGTGGCTGGGACTACTCCCGCGCCGGCAACCCCACGCGCGACCGCCTCGAGCAGGCTCTGGCCGCTCTTGAAGGCGGCTACTCCGGCCACGCCTTCGCCTCCGGCATGGCCGCCGTTTACGCGCTCGTCGCCATGCTCAAGGCTGGCGACCACATGCTCTGTTCGCTCGACGTCTACGCCGGCACCGTGCGCCTGCTTGACCAGATCGTCACCGGCTACGGCATCCAGGTCGACTACGTTGACACCAGCAATCTCGCCGCTGTCGAGGCTGCCTTCAAGCCCAACACCAAGCTGATCCACGTCGAAACCCCGTCGAATCCGCTGATGGTGCTGTCTGACATCGCCGCCATCGCCAAGATCGCGCACGCCCACGGCGCAGAGGTCTCCGTCGACAACACCTTCATGTCGCCCTGCCTGCAGAGCCCGCTCGCGCTCGGCGCTGACCTCGTCATGCACTCGACGACCAAGTACCTCAACGGCCACTCGGACTCAATCGGCGGCGCCGTCATCGGCTCCAAGCCCGAGCACAAGGAGCGCCTCCTGCTCGTCCAGAAGGCCACCGGCAACATCCTCTCGCCCTTCGAGTGCTTCCTCGTCCTGCGCGGCATCCGCACCATGCCCCTGCGCATCCGCCAGCATGAGGAGAACGGCCACACCGTCGCCGCGTTCCTCGCGCAGCACCCCAAGGTCAAGAACCTCGCCTACCCCGGCCTCAAGACCCATCCGCAGTACGACCTCGCCTGCCGCCAGCAGAAGGGCTTCGGCTCCATGATGAGTTTTGAGCTGGCCAGCCGTGAAGAAGCCGCGCGCTTCCTCGCCGCCATCAAGATCTTCCTCAACGCTGAGTCGCTCGGCGGCGTCGAATCGCTCGCCTCTCACTCGGCCACCACCACCCACGCCTCGGTCAGCGCAGAAACCCGCGCCAAGATGGGCATCACCGAGGGCCGCATTCGCCTGTCCATCGGCATTGAGGACAAAGCTGACCTCATTGCCGACCTCGACCAGGCTCTGGCGGCGGTCTAGTTCGATGAGTCTGGTGCTCGGCATCGATACCTGCGGGCCTACCGGGTCCGTGGCCCTCGCGCGCCTCGCGCCAGACTCCCTCACCCTCCTCGGCCAGCGCGAGCTCCCCGGCCGCAGCTACTCCGCCACGCTCATCTCCGCTGTCGCTGAGTTGCTCGCCGAAGCGCAATCCACCGTCGCGCAGCTTCAAGCCATTGTGGTGACACAAGGCCCCGGCAGCTTCACCGGTGTCCGTGTCGGCCTCGCCGCCGTGAAAGGCCTTGCCGAGCCCGCGCAGACCCCCGTCGTCGCCGTCTCGCGTCTCGCCGTCCTCGCGGCCACGGCCAGCACCGTCTCCGCCGCGCTTGACGCCCACCGCCACGAGCTCTTCCTGCGCGCTGAATCCGCCACCGGTTCCGTCGAGCTTCTCGCCGGAGCTGAAGAACTCGCCGCGCTCACGCCCGTTCCCGCACGCATCGCCGTCTGCGACGATGCCGCTGCCGAGCTGCTTCGCACCCACTGGCCCGCGACCGAGCTCGTCCGCGTCCCGCCACCAACGGCAGCCGACGCCCTCGCCCTTGCCGCGCCAGAAGTCCGCGCCGGGCATTTCGCGGATGTTCTTGCTCTCGACGGCCACTACCTCCGCCGCTCCGACGCCGAAATCTTCGGCCCCCAGACCCACTGCGCATGACCCCGCCCGGCTTCGACGTTCGCCCGCTCACCGCCGCCGACCTCGACGCCGCGCTGCTTCTCTCCGCCACCCTTGTCCACGCTCCCCGCTGGCCCCGCTCCGTCTGGGCCGCCGTGCTTAATCCGCACCCCCACCCGCGCCGCATCGCTCTTGGCGTGTTCTCGACCGCCGAGCTGGCCGGTTTCGCCGTCGCCGTCCTCGCCCCGCCTGAGGCTGAGCTGGAGTCCATCGCCGTCGCCGTTTCCTTCCAGCGCCGAGGGCTGGCCCGCGCTCTTCTCGCCGACCTGGACGCCTGCCTCCGCGCCGCCGCGGTTGACACCCTCCTGCTAGAGGTCCGCGTCTCCAACGCCCCTGCGCAGGCCCTCTACCGCTCCCTGGATTTCGTCCAGATCGGCCTTCGCCCCGGCTATTACGCTGAGCCTCCGGAAGATGCGCTCATCCTTCGCCGCGCGCTCTGCTGAGCTCGCCTGTCTCTTATTGTGATACCTGTCACGCATGATGGGCCGTCCGCGGGAAATCCACAAAATCCCGTTAATTTTGCCGCTTTTCACGCTTGCCGACCTCCCCGCATCAGAGATATATGTAAATGTTCTGCAACACGGAGGTGACTGATGGACGAGATAAAGGACGTCACGCTGAGCGAAGAGATCACCCGCCTTCAAACCGAACACGGCCGCTACGCTCAGCGTCTTGAAGAGTTGCTTGAGAAGCCCTATCTCTCCGAGGATGAGCAGCTCGAAGAGATCAGGCTGAAAAAGATGAAACTCCACGCCAAGGACCTGATCTACGCCCTCGAGCACCGCGCTGCGGTGGTCGCTTAGGCGCACAGCAGGAACCAGCGAAGGCGGAGTTGGGACGGACCGGCCGCGCCCGCGGCAGCATCAATGGTCTGTGTGCGTGCAGACCGGCCCTTCCGGAAGCGACGAACCGTATAATCGTTGGGGACAATGGTTCGTGACGGTTACATATACGGTTTGAGTCTTCTGGCGGTGGCGGCCCTGGTTTTCTGGGCCACCCACGGCTGGGTGTGGGCGCTGTTGCCGCTTCTGCTCGCGCTGTTCTTCCTCTGGTTCTTCCGCGATCCTGAACGCCAGATTCCTGCCGGCGTCGGGCTCATCGTCTCACCCGGCGACGGTCTCGTCACTGAGACCGTCACGCTTGAGACGCCTGAGGGCTCGCGCCAGCGCATCAGCATCTTCCTCAGCGTCTTTGACGTGCACATCAACCGCTCGCCCATCGCCGGCCTCATTAGCCGGGTCGAGTATCAGAAGGGCCAGTACCTCAACGCCATGAATCCGGCCTCGGCCGAGCGCAACGAGCAGAACATCGTTACCGTGCGCGGTGAGGGCATTGAGGTCACCTTCAAGCAGATCGCTGGCCTGCTCGCGCGCCGCATCGTCTTCAACCTTGCTGAGGGCGCTTCCGTTGAGCGCGGCCAGCGCGTAGGCCTCATCAAGTTCGGCTCCCGAGTTGACGTGATTGTGCCTGCCCAGGCCGTGCTGCACGTTCGTGTTGGCCAGCGTGTCCGTGGCGGAGCCAGCATCCTGGCCGCCATGCCAGAGGCCTCCATCGCCGTTGGCGTTGAGCCCGTGCTGCGCAAAGCCAAGACCAAGGCCCTGCCCGACGAGCCACAGGGGGCGCGCGCATGAGCGCCCGCGACACCGCCGAAGCTCGCGCACGCGCCCAGGCCCGCCTGCGCCGCGGCATGTTCATCCTGCCCTCGCTGTTCACGGCAGGCAACATCGGCGCCGGCTATTACTCCATCACCCAGACCATTGCCGCCATCAACGGTGACACCGTCAACCACCTCGACTGGGCCGCGATCGCCATCCTCTTCGCCATTCCGTTCGACGCTCTCGACGGCCGCATCGCCCGCATGACCAACACCTGCTCGGACTTCGGCCGCGAGCTTGATTCGCTGGCTGACGTCATCACCTTCGGAGTCGCGCCCAGCCTGCTGGCCTTCGTCTGGGGTTTCCAGTTTCTGCCGGACTTCATCAACCCCATCCTGCATCAGCATCTGGTGCAGGCGGGCGCATTCCTCTGCTTCCTCTATCTCATCGGCGGTGCCTCGCGCCTGGCGCGGTTCAATATCAGCCATGACCCGGTGCCGCGCAATCCCGGCCGCCCTGACCGCAAATACTTCGTCGGCATGCCCATCCCCGCCGCCGCAGGTTTCATCGCCGCCACGGTCCATTTCTTCGGCGGCATCCCTGTCGGGCAAGATGGCAGCTGGTGGGTCGCCTTTCCGTGGCTCGTCATGGTTGGCCTGCTCGGCTTCCTCATGGTTTCCACCTGGCGTTTCTGGTCTGGAAAAGAGATCAATCTCTCGCGCAGCCATCCGTTCCAGCTTTTGCTGGTCATCGCCATCGTGCTATACGTCATGCTGCGCTTCTCCAACGTCGTGTTCATGCTCATGGCGCTGGTTTACATGGTTTCAGGCCTCTGGGCCCGCGCCGCTTACTCGTGGCAACGCCGCCGCCGCCGTCCCGGCCCGCCAACGGCAACTGCCCAAGAGCCCGACCCGGCCACCCACTCGTAACACCCTGGATTGACGAGGAATTTCGTGTACAAGATCGCCATCGCCGGTGCCTCCACCCTGCTCGGCAAAGAACTGAAAGACGCGCTCTCTGACTCGCCGCTTGCCGCGGCCAACTTCGTCCTGCTCGACGAGGACAACGCCTTGGGGCAACTCGATCAGGTCGGTGACGAGATCACCTTCGTTCAGGCCATTGACGCCGACGCATTTGATCGCGTCGACTTCACCTTCTTCTGCGGCTCTGATGCTCTCACCCGCAAACATTGGAAGCAGGCTGTCGCGGCAGGCTCAACCGTCGTTGACATGACAGGCGCGCTTGATCAGGAGCCCGGCGTGCTCGTCCGCGCCCCCTGGCTTGACGCGGGAGAAACCGCCGCCGACCTGTTCACCCCAGCCATCGTCCCGGCTCACGCCGCCGCGCTGGCTCTGGCGCTTGTCCTTGACCGCCTGCAGCCCTCCATTCCCGTCCGCGCAGCCTTCACCACCGTGCTGCTTCCGGCCAGCGAGTTCGGCCGCGCCGCCATGGATGAGCTGCACCAGCAGACCGTCAACCTGCTCAGCTTCCAGTCGCTGCCCCGCGCCACTTACGACGCGCAGGTGGCCTATAACATCCTCTCCGGCCTCGGTGAAAGCGCCACCGCTTCGCTTTCCATTGTTGAAGCCCGCATCCGACGCCATCTCGCCGTGCTCGGCGGCCATCGCTGGCCCGCCGTCAGCCTCCAGGCCGTCCACGCTCCGGTCTTCCACGGCCACACGTTCTCCATCGCGCTCGATCTCGAACGCCCCATCGAAATAACCGCGCTGGAAGAAGCCCTCAGCGGCGACCACATCGACCTCGTCCTTGAAGACACTGACTCGCCGTCGAACCTAGCCGCCACCGGCCAGAATGACGTGCTCTTGCGCCTCAAGCCCGAGCCCGAACCGCGCAACCCCTCGCTCTCCAGCCGCGTCTGGATCTGGGCCGCAAGTGACAACCTCCGCCTCGCCGCCCAAAACGCCGTCGAGTGCGCCCTGGACCTCCGCCGCCTCCGCCCCCAAGGCCAGGTGCAGTAGGCAGTCACGCCGCAAACAGAAAAGGCCCCGGCACCGCCGAGGCCTTTTCGCTGACTAGCTGACTCCGCTTACAACGCGCGCAGCGCGTGCCAGCTCCGCTAACTCCGCTGACCCCGCTTCCTCCACAACTCCTCGATATACCCATCCGTCATCCCGGCAATGTAATCGCCCACCGTCCGCGCCAGACCCTCCGTCTCAATCTGTGCCTGGTGGTCCGCAGGCAGCAGCCCGGGATCGGCCATCAGCACGGCGAACAGCCCCTCCACCACCTCATCGGCGTGCGCGTGCTCGGCCTCCATCTCCGGCGCCAGGTAGAAGTTTGCGTAGAGAAACCGCTTTGCCTCCGCGCGCTCGGCCTCCACGTTAGCGCTCAGCTCCACCAGCCGCCGCGGCGCCCGCCGGACATCCTCAAGCGTCTCTGCGCCAAGCTCTGCCACGGCCGCGCGCACCTGCGTCAGCAGGTCCGTCACCAGCGCGTTCAGCATGCGGTTCAGCGCCTCCATTACGGCAAGCTTCTGCGCCGCAGCAGGGAACTCCGCCTGCACCGCGTCATAGAACCGCGCAAACAGCGGCACCCCGGCGCGCACCTGTTCCACGCCCAGAATCCCCGACCCCAGACCGTCATCCATGTCCGCCGTCAGGTATGCAATCTCGTCCGCCAGATCGATCAGTTGCGCCTCCAGCGGCGGAAACTGATCCAGAAAGTACTCGCCTAACTCGGGGTTCTCCCGCGTCGTGTAGTCGTGCGAGTGCTTGATAATCCCCTCGCGCACACCCAGCGTCAGGTTCAGCCCCTTGAACGCAGGCGACCGCTCCTCGAACCAAGTTACGATCCGCAGCGCGTGCAGGTTGTGGTCAAATCCCAGCCCGTGCCCGGCCAGCGCGCGGTCCAGTGCCTTCTCGCCCGCATGCCCAAACGGCGGATGTCCGATGTCGTGCGCCAGCGCCAGCGCCTCGGTCAGGTTGGCGTTCAGCCCCAGCGCCCGCGCCAGTGTCCGTGCAATCTGCGTCACCTCCAGCGTGTGCGTGAGCCGGCTGCGGATGTGGTCGCTCGGCAGCTCCCCGGCCAGCCGCGAGAAAACCTGCGTCTTCCCGGCCAGCCGCCGAAAAGCCCGAGCGTGCAGAATCCGCGCCGCATCGCGCGCAAATGCGGTACGGTAAGCGTGCGGCGGCTCGGCGTGTGCCCGCGCTGCCAGCGGACCCAGCTCATCCACGGCGAGCGCCCCGGTAACAGCCATCGGATTCTCGTTCGTATCTTTCATCGCTTTGGTTATATCGCACCAGACCGCACTGAAGGCATGGACAAACAGCGCAGTGCGGGAGTACGATCCTGCCGGATTTGCGGGGGCCGTGCCGGCCGCACGCCAGCGCAGGCTGCTCGGATGTTTCCACGGAGGTTGCACCAATCAGACCCTGAAGCAGGAGGTAGGCCATGAACAGAACGCAACGGCTGACGATGATCGCGCTGGCGCTCGGAGCCGCATGGTTGTCCGGATGCGACCGGCATTCGAACAAGGAAGTCTATTACCTCGTTGCAGCCAACCAGCAGCTCCCCTACTGGCAGACCGCCGCAGCGGGCTTCAACCGCGCCGCCGCCCAATACAAGGTCACGGCCAAGGTCGTCGGCCCTGACAGTTACGATCCCAAGGCGGAACTCACTGCACTTGAGTCGGCCGTTGCTGCCAAGCCCTCCGGCATCCTCATCTCCGTCGCGGATGCCTCCATGCTGGGCCCGGAGATCAACTCCGCCATCCAGGCCGGCATTCCCGTCATCACCATGGACTCTGACGCCGCGCTGAGTCATCGCCTCTACTTTGTCGGCACCAACAACCTTGAGGCGGGCAGAACTGGAGGCCGCCGCCTGCTTGCCAAGCTCGGCAGCAAAGGCAACATCGCCTTCTTTACTCTCGCAGGCCAGTCCAACATCGACGAGCGCCTGAAAGGGTTCAAAGACGTGCTGGCCACCAAGCCCGATATTCAGATCGCCGCCGTCATCGACACCAAGAGCGATCCCCGCACGGCCTTTGACCAGGCGCAGCAGATGCTCGCTCTCACCGGACCCAAAAAGATTGACGCCTTTGTTTGTCTCGAGTCCGCGTGTGGCAAGCCCGTAGCCGATGCCATTCAGCGCGCCAACGCCAAGGACCGCGTCGTTCTTGCCTGGGATGCCAACCCTGAAATTCTCAACAACATCAAGGCCGGCGTGATTGACGCCACCATCGCCCAGAAGCCGTTCACCATGGGCTACTACGGCCTCAAGGCGCTCGACGAGGTCTTCCACGCCCCGCAAGCGCAGCTCGGCAGAGACTTTGCCGCCGACCCCTTCTCACCCTATCCGGTCTTCGTGGATACCGGCACTGATCTGGTCGACAAGAGCAACGTCGATCAGTACATTGCCTCCGCCGCGCAAGCCAAGTAAGCGCGCTCCAAACGCAGCGAAGGCCCTCCCGGCACGGAGGGCCTTCACAGATTCGCAAACCGTGCACAGCGCGCCAACAAAGAAGGCCTCGGCACCCGCCGAGGCCTTCTAGCTAACTTGCGAACTGCACAGCGCGCTAATTCGTCTTCGGACCGTTTATCCGGCTATCTTCCTTGGCCAGCTTCACGCGTGCGCCTTCCAGCTTTTTCTGCAGCTTGGCCACGTCGCTCGGCTCCACGTCCGCCGCCGCAGACCGTGCAAACTCTGTCAGCGAGAGCTGCCACTGCGCCGCCGCCAGCCGAATGCGCCCGGTCTTTTCGTACAGATCGCCCAGGTGCTCATGCACCGTGGGATCGGTCTGCGTGCGCTCCACTGCCTGCCGCAGGTTTTCTTCAGCCAGTTCATACTGACCCATCTTGAAGTACGCCCAGCCCAGCGAGTCCAGGTAAGCGCCGTTCATGGGCTCCTGCTCCACGGCCTTGCGAATCAGCTTGACCGCCTCGGGCAGCTTCATGCCCTTGTCGGCCAGCATGTAGCCGTAGTAGTTCAGCACCATCGCGTTCGTCGGATCCAGTTCAAGCGCCTGCTTGAAGTAGGGCTCAGCCGCCTCGTAGCGCTTCTGCCGCTCAATCAGCGCCCCGCGCAAAAACAGCAGGTACACGCGGTCCTCGTCCTTGGTCGTCAGCCCCTGCGCCTTGTTCAGCGCTTCCTCGGCATCCTTCCAGCGGTGCACGCGCGTGGCAATCTGCGCCACCTCCAGCCACACCGCGCGGTCCTTGTCGGAGTTCGTGAGCAGCGTCTTCGTCAGGGCAATCGCGTCGTCGGCCTTGCCCACGTCCACCATCTGGTCAGCCAGAATCAGCTTCAGCTCCTGGCTCTTCGGGTTGGCGTCAGCGGCCTTCTTCGCCGTCTCCACGGCTTTGTCGAACTTCTTGGCGTCGCGCCATGTATCAATCTGTCCCTGGTAGCCGCGCACCGCGGCCTCGCCGCCCAGGTCAATCATCTTCTGGTAGGTCGCAACCGCCTGCTCCGTCTTGTTCTGCTCGTGATACACAGCGGCCAACCGCTCCAGGAAGATCGCTCGGTTCTTCTTCTCCTCGGCCGTGTAGGCGCCGTTGGCGTGCGAGGTCAGTTCCACCATGTGCCCGTAGGCCTCACCCGCCTCGTCATAGCGGCCCAGCACGTCCAGCGTCATGCCCAGGTTGTAGCCTGCTTCCAGGTTGTCCGGGTCCTTTTTCAGCGCCTTGCGGATCGCCACCAGTGAGTCCTCGTACTTGCCCTGCTGGTAGAGAATCTCGCCCGCGTGAATCAGGGCGTTCGGATCGTCCGGGTCCACTTCGCTCAGGTCGTGATAGACCTTCAGAGCTTCGTCATACTGCTCGTCCTTGGTCAGTGCCTGCGCCAGTGCATTAAGCCCGCGCGGATCGCTTGGCTCCAGCTCCACTCCGCGCTTGTAGGCCGCAATCGCGTCCTTGGGCCGCTTCATCTGGTCATAGGCCGCACCCAGCGCCAGCTCCATTTTTGCCGTGCGGCTATCCTGCGGCACCGCTTCAATCACCTTGGCGGCATGTGCCATGTCGCCGCTCTCCACGTAGAGCCGCGCCAGATTCAGCACCACTTCTTCTGAGTCCGGGTCAATCGCCTGCGCCGTCTTGAACTGCTCTTCGGCCTTGTCCTGTTTGTGCGCCACCGTGTAGAGCTGACCCAGCACCATCCGGCTCTCCACGTCCTTCGGCTCCAGCGACACAATCTTCTGGAACTCCGCAATCGCCTGATCCAGAACATTCCCGCTCGGCGTCGTCGAGCTCACCGCGTTCTGCGCCTCGCTCAACTGCCGCAGATAAACCCGACCCAGCAGCTTGTGTGCCTCCAGGTCGTCGGGAGAGGTCTTCAGAAGATTCCGGGCGGTCGCCTCAGCATCACGCGCCTTCCCCACGCGGAAGTACAGGTCCGCCAGCGCGTCATTCAGTGAGGGGGAGGTGGGGTCCGCGTTCAGCGCGCTCTTGTACTGCTCAATGGCCTGCGCCACAAACTGCGACTGCCCGGTGTTCACCGCCTGCTCTTCGTAAATACCCGCCAGCGCCGCGTGATAATAGGCGTGCGCACGGTCCGGCGTGGCCTGCGCAGCGTCGCCCGCTTTGGCCGCGGGTGCGGCCGGCGCGCTCTGTGCTGAGGCCGCCACTGGCAGACCGAGCAGGGAAACGGCAATCGCTGTGAGTCCAAAGGGCTCGGAAAAGTTCTTTCGTTTCATCATCTTTTGGGGTTCCATGCCTTTCGGTGCCGGAAACGCACTTCTTTCGCTTCCCGGAAGACACCAAGGCTGTGCGGACAGGCGACCGGGCCGACCCGTCCTGCTTGTTACAGACGATTCTACCCGCGTTTGGTTGCACCCGGGCGCCCAATCCAGCTTTTTCGTAGCCCGCTCCGTGCTCCATCCTTTTCGCATTTTTTGCGGAAAGGGTGGAAAGGCAAGCCCCTTACCTGACCACAAAAGGCTTCGCTGCATCCATCTACAAAGAACATGGTTGCCCCGGGTGCATCTCCGCAGCGCAGCGAAGGAAGGGCACCCGGGAAAGCTCGCCCCCACCCCACCACAACCGCTCCCCACCCGGGCACGTACATGGCTGCCCCAGGTCTCGATTCTGAGACCTGGGAGAGCAAGCCGCCCGCCCAGCTACGATTTGCGACCGCGCGACCGCGCGAAGTGCGCTAACTTCGCTGACCGGGCAACCAGCCCTGCTCCCGCAGCGACCGCAGTTGCCGGTAGAGAATGTCCACCTGCCGCTCCATGCGCTCCATCTGGTGCTCTCCCGGATGCCCTTCCGCATCCACGGGTTCCGCCAGCTCGGCCTCCGGCCACGCCGCATCGCCCGGCGCCACCGGCCCCGGAGCCACCACGCGCCGCTCCAGCCATGCCAGCCGCTGCTCCATCAGCTCCATCCGCGCCTGCACCCCGGCCGAGCGCTTCCAGTCCGTTTCGCCTTCCAGCGCTGCCAGAGTCGTCACGCTCTGCGCCAGCCGCCGCAGATACGTCACAAACGCCGTCGCAAACTGCCCGAACCGCGCCCGCCCCGTCCAGTTCTCCGCCAGCAGCCGCTCCAGGGACTCTTCCGTGTCGTTGTGCGCCAGCCCGGTCGCGCGCCGCGACTCCGCCAGCAGCCGAGACGACCGCTGCCCCGTCCGCCAGCTCTCCCGCAGCAAGTCGAGATAGCGCCGGTCCGCGCCCAGGCTGGCCTGCAGAATGCGCGGCGCGCGTTCCCGCTCGTAAGACGGAAACAGAAACAGCATCGCCAGAATCGCAATCACCGCCCCGGCCAGCGTGTTGCCCGTCCGCACCACCGCCAGTCCCCAATCGCCCGAGTAGGGGAGCCACGCCAGCACGAACGTCGGCGTCAGAAAGAACGAGAAAGCCGCGTAGCTCACCGGCAGAATCGCCATCGACATGAGCGCCAGCGGAAACAGCACCGCCGCCGTCACCAGCTCCGAGTGCAGCCCGGCCGCCAGCACCGCCGCCAGAATGCCGCCCGCCACCGTGCCGCCAATGCGCTCCAGACCACGTCGCAAGGTGCCGGAGACGTGCGGCTGCAGCACAATCAGCGAAGTCAGCAGCAGCCAGTAGCCGTGATCAATGTGCGCCGTCAAAATCACCGCCACGTCTGCCGTGCACACCAGCGCCACGCGCGCCGCATGCCGCAGTGAGAGCGAGCGCGGCGTCAGGTTTGCCCGCAGCGCGTCCAGCCGCAGCTCCTCGCGCAGCGCCGCCATCCGCCCCAGCACGTAGCCAAAGTGGCTTGCGGAAGCCCCCGTAGGCGGCTCGTCGCGGTCCGTCTCGCGGCCCAGCCGCAGCAGCGCCGCCGCTTCCAGCGACGACTCCAGCACGGACGCCGCCTGCGCCACCTGCGTCAGCAGAAACCGCCCCGCCGCGTCGTCCGGCTCAACGCACTGCTCCAGCCACGGTCCCAACCGGTCCATCTCGCTGCGCTTGGCCCGAGCATGCGCCAACGTCAGGCCGCGCCGCCGCTCCAGCAGCGCCGCAATCCACTCTTCGGTCCCTTGCAGATCACCCAGCGCCCCGCGCAGCCGGTTCTTGCACATCGTGCCCGTGCCGCCCTGCGGACGGTTTTCCAGATGCTCAGCCAGCGCAATCGTCCGCGCCAGCAGCAGGTCCGCATGCTCCAGCAGAACAACGAGCTGACGCCCGCGCCGTGTCTCCGCCGCACGGCTGGCGCGGATGTTTGCCACCATGTGCCAGCCCTGCTCCACTGCCCGCCGGACGCGGTACTGGTGGTGCTGTGCCAGCCTGTGCCACAGCGCAGGCCGCTGCTGCTCCCGCCCGGCCAGCTCCGTAATCGACGCCAGAAACGACCCCAGCTCCCGGTAGCAGTCCGCCACCGCCATCCGAGCCGGCCGATAGGCATCCAGCGGCCACAGAAACAACGAGAGCGCCATGGCCCACATGCCGCCGCCCAGCACCAGCAGCCCCCAGCCCGCAGCCTGCCGCCAGTCATTCGTCGGCGTCCCAATGCCGCAGATGTAGATCAGCTCCACCAGCACGCCGGCCGAGGTGAACGGCTGCCCCAGCACGGAGAGGTAGCTCCACGCAAAGCACCAGACCAGCGTCAGCGGCACGGCCCACGCCAGGTGCCCGCCCGCAAGCGCGCCCAGAAACATGCCCGCCGCGCCGCCCACGGAGAGCGTCACCAGCTTGTCGAGCCGCGTGCGATACGGCCCGCCCGTATCCGCGACAATCGCCTCGAACCCGCCCAGTGCCGCAAAGCCCATCCCCGCCCAGCCGAACAGCTCGCCCGCCACCAGCGGCACGCTCAGCGCCACCCCGGCCCGCAGCCCGCGCAGCCAGTCCATCTTCTGTGCCATCGAAACAGTTTTCTGCCGGAGCCGCTCCACCGCACTCGTGCCGGAAGTCATGCCTCTAGTGTGGCTCAGCGGACGCGTTCTCCGCCAACCGCCCGCCACACCTGCGTGAACGCGTTCCCTTTACGCCCCAGCCTCTGTCGCCCTGAGCACAGACCGCCTAGCCAAAAAACTGTCATCTTGAGCGACCGAAGTGAGTCGAAAGCCCCGCCGTAGCCTCTAGCGCACTCCGCTCCCCAACAAATTTGTCATCTTGAGCGAAGTTGCGCGCAGTGCGCGCAACGCAGTCGAAAGACCTGTAGTTGCCTTTGGCGCACTTTCCCACTTCTAGCAGCCTGCCGCAAACAAGAAAGCCCCGGCAAACGCCAGGACTCTCGCTAATCCGCTCTACTGCCGGGGTGCCCCCGGTCTCGTTTCTGAGACCGGGGAAAGCAAGCCTTTTCGCCCGCCACGACCCGCTAACTCCGCTACCCGCGCGCAGCGCGGCTAACCCCGCTAGCTCCGCTTCAATGCCGGAAGTGCCTCACCCCCGTAAACACCATCGCAATCCCCAGCTTGTCCGCCGCTGCAATCACGTCGGTGTCCTTCACGGAGCCGCCCGGCTGAATCACCGCCGTCGCGCCCGCAGCCACGGCCGCTTCCAGTCCATCAGGGAAGGGGAAGAACGCATCCGACGCCGCCACCGTTCCAGCCAGTGGCAACACGGCCTTCTGCGCGCCAAACTTCGCCGCATCCACGCGGCTCATCTGCCCCGCACCCAGCCCCACCGTCTGCCCGTCCCGCGCATACACAATCGCGTTCGACTTCACATGCTTGCACACGCGCCACGCAAACAGCAGGCTGCGCAGCTCCTCCGCCGTCGGCGGACGCCACGTCACCACCTTCAGCTCGCTCTCCGTCACGCGCGCCGTGTCCGCGTCCTGCAGCAGCAGCCCGCCCGACACATTCTTCACCACCGGCCGCGACGGAGCCTGCCGCACTTCCACCAGCCGCAGATTCTTCTTCGTCGCAAATCGAGCCTTGGCTTCGTCCGTGAAGCCCGGCGCCGCAATCGCCTCCACAAACAGCTTGGCAATCTCCTCGGCAGCCGCGCCGTCCACTACGCGGTTCACGCCAATCACGCCGCCAAACGCCGACACCGGATCGCACGCCAGAGCTTTCTGGTAGGCCTCCAGCACCGTCGCGCCCGTTGCCGCGCCGCACGGATTCGTGTGCTTGATGATGCCCACCATCGGCTCGTCAAACTCCCGCGTCAGCTCCCAGCAGGCGTCCAGGTCCACCAGGTTGTTGAAGCTCAGCTCCTTGCCCTGCAACTGCGTCGCGCCCGCAATCCCCAGCCCCGAGCCGTCCGCATACAGTGCCGCCCGCTGGTGGGGATTCTCGCCATACCGCAGCGCCTGCGCCCGCGGCAACACAATCCGCAGCGTCTCCGGCAGTGTCTCCTCGTCGAACTTCGCCGCCGCCTCAGCCTCCGGAGCCTCGGCCAGCTTCTCCAGCGTCGAAGCAATTGCCGCGTCGTAGGCTGCCGTCGTGGCAAACGCCTGCTTCGCCAGCCGCCACCGCGTCGCGCGACCCAAAGCGCCACCCGTGGCCTTCAGCTCCTCAGTCAGCGCCGGATAGTCGGCAACCCGCGTCACAATCGCCACGTCCTCAAAGTTCTTCGCCGCTGACCGCACCATCGACGGCCCGCCGATATCGATGTGCTCGATCAGGTCGCCGAACGCCACGCCCGGCTTCTCCGCCGTCTTCTCAAACGCGTACAGGTTCACCACCACCATGTCGATCGGCTCAATCCCGTGCTCGCGCACCGCAGCCTCGTGCTCCGCGTTGCCGCGCTTGTAGAGCAGCCCGCCATGCACCTTCGGATGCAGCGTCTTCACGCGCCCGTCCAGCATCTCCGGAAAGCCCGTCAGTTCGCTGATGTCCTTCACCTCGAGCCCAGCCTCGCGCAGCGCGCGCGCCGTTCCACCCGTCGACACCAGCTCCACGCCGAACCCTGCCAGCGCCTGTGCAAACTCCACCAGCCCCGTCTTGTCTGTCACGCTTAGCAGCGCCCGCTGAATCTTCTTCTCTGAAGATGCCATTTCAACCGCTCCTTTTGCTTGGGTTCCCACTGCGTCCAGCGCATGCGGGACCACTCACCAGACTACAACCCATTGCGCCGCGCCGTGTGGAAACCGTGCGCGCCAGCACAAACTCCATCGCGCGAATACAGTACGATGAACCCATGGGAAGCTCCCCCCACGTCCCACACTCGGAAACTGCTCCGGAGAACTCCCCCGAGATCCTGCCACCCGCCGGTGCCGCGCGCGCACAGCGGCGTCCGCGTCCGGCGTGGGCCGTCGCACCTGCCACATATCTGCTCGTCGCCATCAACTGCCTGGTCTTTCTCGCCATGCTCGCGCAGCACGTCAGCGCCTTCGCACCCACCCCCGAGCAGCTTTTCTCCTGGCATGCCAATAACGCCGGCGCAGTTCTGCTAGACGGCGAGTGGAGCCGCATCGTCGCCGCCATGTTTGTCCACGTCGGCATCCTCCACCTCGCCACCAATATGTGGTGCCTCTGGAACCTTGGCCTGCTCGCCGAGCCGCTCATGGGCTCCGCCGGTGTCATTGCCGTCTATATCCTCACCGGCGCCGCAGGCAACCTGCTCTCCACACTCTCCAACTGGTACTTCTACCTGCGCGTGGCCGACGGCTACGGCCCGGTTGGCGCAGGCGCTTCTGGCGCCGTCTTCGGCATCGCGGGCGCGCTCATTCTCCTGCTCAAGTCCCCGCGCCTGCCCGTCCCCGCGTTTGAGCTCAAGAAGCTCCGCCGCTCAGTCATCTATTTCGCAGCAATCAACCTCATCCTTGGCCTCTCCGTTACCGGAGGAACCAGGCTGTTCGGCGCAGGCATTCTCATTGACAACACGGCCCACCTCGGCGGCTTCGCCTGTGGCCTCTTGTTCGCAGCGCCCATGGTGCCGCGCCTCGGCTCGCCGCGCAGCTCATTCCGCCGCCGACTCGGCGCTTCCACCGCCATGGTCGTGGCCGTGCTCGTGCTCTTCGCGTTTTATCTCTCTCGCCTCGCCGGATAATCCTCGCCGCGCCATCGCCGTGTCAGTGCCACCGCGCCAGCGTGGAGAAGCACGCGCCTCCCCTGCCGATGTCATCTTGAGCGGAGTTTGCCGCGCTTCTTGCGGCAAGCGGAGTTGAAAGACCTGCGGCTGTTCTTTGCGTCCTCACCACGAAATCTCCGTGCCCCATCCATCGCGCGTCGTGTGCGCGATGGGTGGGAAAGCGAGCCCATCCCCCCGCCACGACCCGCTAACTCCGCTACCCGCGCGCAGCGCGGCTAACCCGCTGATTCCTGCATTCCAGTTCCGCGAGCGATCAGCGAGCAGCACGCCGCACCGCAGGTGCCGCTAACCCCACATCTGTGCAAGAATGTGCGTGAACGCGCGTCCAGCGCCGTCTTCAACTGCGCTTCAACTTGCACCGCGTGTCCGTCTCCCGGTTCGTCATCCCTCTCCCGGAGGTTTTCCGATGGAACGCCGCGATTTTCTGAAGCAGGCTGCCATCACCGCCGCCATGGCTTCGTCCAGCCAGCTTGAGGCAGCCGTCAAAACGCCCTCCAACCCCATCCCGCGCCGTACGCTCGGCCGCACCGGCCAGCAGCTCTCCATCATCGGCTTCGGCGGCATCGTCGTCATGAATGAGACGGCAGGCGAGTCCTCCAACATCGTCGCCGAGGCCGTAGATCGCGGCATCAACTACTTTGACGTCGCGCCCAGCTACGGCAACGCGCAGGAGCGCCTCGGCCCCGCACTCAAGCCCTACCGCGCTCAAAGCTTCCTCGCCTGCAAAACCGAGGGCCGGACGAAAGACGAGTCGCGCGCGCAGCTTGAGGAGTCGCTCCGCCTGCTCCAGACCGACCACGTCGATCTCTACCAGTTCCACGCGCTCACCAAGATGAAGGACCTCGACACCGTCCTCGGCCCCGGCGGCGCCATGGAAACCATGGAGGCTGCAAAGAAGGAAGGCAAGATCCGCTTCATCGGCTTCAGTGTCCACTCGGCAGAAACCGCCGTGGCCGCGCTTGACCGCTACCCCTTTGACACGATTCTTTTTCCGCTCAACTGGGTGCTTTTCACTCAGGCAGGCTTCGGTCCGCAGATTCTCAAGAAAGCGCAGGAGAAGGGCGTCGGCATCCTTGCCCTCAAAGGCATGGCCAAAACCGTCTGGGCCGCCGACCAGAAGCAGAACCACCCGCAGCCCAAGTGCTGGTATCAGCCCGCCGCGTACCCTGACGAGGCATCGCTGGGCCTGCGCTGGACCCTCAGCCACCCCATCACCGCCGCCATCCCGCCCGGCGACGAGCGCTACTTCCGCCTCGCCATGGACGTGGCCCAGAACTTCAAGCCAATCGGCGCGGCCGAGGAACAGGCCCTGCTCAAAGGCGGCCCCGGCACCGAGCCCATCTTCCACCTCGGCAACGACGTCTAGTCGTCCTGCCTCTAAAGTCAGCAGCAGAAACAAAGTCGGCAGCAGAAATACTTTGTCATGCTGAGCGACCGAAGCGGAGCGCAGGGAGTCGAAGGACCCGCAGTTGCTCTTCCCGCAGCGTCTATAGCACGCATTTCGGGTGCCCCACCCTCGCCGCGTCCTTGCTTTTGTCGCCAGGGTGGGCCGCCACCGAACCAACCGTGCCCCATCCTTTCGGCGTTCTGTGCCGAAAGGGTGGGAAAGCAAGCCCCCAACCCCGCGCCGACGAGCGACCTCATCTCAGCCACAGCAGCCCGGGTGCCCCATTCTTCGCGCAGCCTCACCGCGCGAAGGATGGGGAAGCACGTCTCTCTTCCAGGCAATGTCATTCTGAGCGGAGCGCCTCAGGGGCCCCATGAACAGTTTCATCGTTCATGGGGTAGGCGAAGCGAAGAACCTGATGTCGCTCTTGGGCGGGTGGCCCGCGTGCCCGCTCCCCAAGTCAACCCAGCCACGACCATGGGTGCCCCGGGTCCGGGGTCCCCGCGAACAGGTCTTCGTTCGTGGGGTGGGGGCGCGTGTGTTCGCACCCGGGATAGCACGCCCCTCCACCAGCCTCGCCCCAACTCCGCCATCTCTGCTACCTCCGACCGGCGAGCCGGAATGGTCATGCGCGCCGCAACCTGCAGGGCACGGCGACGCGCCAAGCCTCGTTTCTGCAAAAGGGAGGGATCTCATCGAGTCACCCCCCCCTTCAGCAACTGCAGCTTGCTTCCGGAGCAACCCGATTTCCAAGTTTTGTGCGCTTAATTGCCTGTTTTCTGCCAGTTCCCGCGCCGGAAACCCTACAGCAACCCCACAGCAACCCGCCCGGGGTGACGTATCCACCTACTGCCGGTGCCACAGGCACCGTTACACTGCCAGCCCAGCCGATACCGCACCCGGAGGCCACCGAACCCCGCCCAGACCGCCGCTAACACCGGCTCGGCACTCACCCCCGCCACAACCCCAGACGCGCCACAGGCCGCACATGGCGGCCTGCGAACAGCGGAACAGCAACTAAAGGAAAAAGCCTCACTGCGCCTTCGGCGAATCGGCGTGACCGGACTCGTGTAGCTGCGTGTCCGAATGAGGCTTCATGTTCACAGTGGGGAGTGCTTCCCCTCACGGGCTGATTTGCAGGTCCATCACTTGCTCAACCTCGAACATCTTCTGACCAAAAATCAACGCCCTTAGACCAGTGAATCGCTTATATTGGAACCTACCGATGAGGGTTGCCCTAATTGGCGTTGGCGACATACCGTACTTCAACAGAACATCCCGGAACTTTGCATCTTGCGCCAAGGCCTCGCCAAGAGACAGTGAGATACCTGGGTACTTGCATCCATCGCCCCAGATAAAACCTCCCTCTTTCGTACTCGTAATGAAGGCCGTAACCTTGATTTTCCGATCAGCATATTCGGAAGGTTTAGCCGCAAGTACGCACGGAGAATCGACCGAGACTAAGCCATCAACTTGGCTTTGCTTGGTACAACTGCAAAGCGGGAGCACCTGCAAGCATCCAAGTAGCAAAACAGACTGCCGTAGAAACGCCCTACTAATTTTGCGGTTCGCCAAAGCACCCTCCTCCGCAATCAGCATGTGCATTGGAAGTCGCGTTAGGCGGGTGGCCCGGGTGCCCACTCCCCAACCCAACCCAGCCACGACCATGGGTGCCCCGGGTCCGGGGTCCCCGCGAACAGGTCTTCGTT
>Ga0207835_1000081_pt1 | contig 40427 bp, 30 predicted proteins | sample LuqExpMetagenom8_FD_187766 | JGI IMG/M metagenome (GOLD analysis project Ga0207835, IMG submission 187766) | Tropical forest soil microbial communities from Luquillo Experimental Forest, Puerto Rico - Sample 8 (SPAdes) | ecosystem: Environmental > Terrestrial > Soil > Tropical forest ... | reverse complement strand
CCTCCACATGCCTCCAGCCCATCCCAACCTCCTTCCAAAACACCAAAGGTGTAAAGGATGTCATGGGACAACCTGTAAAGAATGTCATGAGACTGAACAACTTCAGTCGTGCCGCAAATAGCCCGAAATGCCGCCGGGCTTCAGCCCCTGAGCGCGACTTCCTCCCACATCAACCGGCTTTGTCAACAGACTGAAAGCCCCCGGCCATGACCGGGGGCGCTCAGTTATTTGGGCAGTTGCGTTGTGTCCCATCCGCCGCCCAGCGCGCGGATGAGGCCCACGCTGGCAACAAAGCGCCGCGTGGTCAGGTCAGCCTGCGCGCGCTGGTTGGTGAGCAGCGCGGTTTCCGCCACCAGCACTTCCAGGTAGCTGGTCGCGCCGCCCTTGTAGCGCTGGTTTGACAGGTCCAGTGAGCGCTGCGCGGCCACCACGGCGCGGTCTTCCACCGTGGATTCCTGCTCCAGAACGCGCAGATCGCTCAAGCTGTCTTCCACCTCGTTAAAGGCGCCCAGCACGGTGGCCTTGTAGGTGGCGGCATCTGATTCGTAGGAGTGCCGTGCCGCGTCGGTCAAAGCGTGGCGCTGGCCCGCGTCAAACAGCAGTTGCGTGGCGCCGGCGCCCAGGCTCCAGAGCGCACTTGGCCCCTGAAGCCATGTGCCAGCGTGCGTGCTCTCAAAGCCACCTGAGCCACCAAGGCTGATCGTCGGGTAGTAGGCGCTGATGGCAATGCCGATCTGCTCATTAGCCGCAGCCACGCGGCGTTCAGCGGCGGCAATGTCCGGCCTGCGCTCGGCCAGTTGTGAGGGAACGCCCAGCGGAATCTGCGGTAGCGCCTGGTTCAGAGGTGCCGCAGCCAGTGAGAACTGCGCCGCCGGGACGTTGATCAGCGTTGCAATGGCGTGCTCGTAGCGGTCGCGGTTCTGCTGAACGTCAATCAGCGCCGCGCGCACCGTTTCCAGCTCCGTGCGAGCCTGCGCCACCACCACCTCGGTGGCCAGTCCGCCCTTCAGCAGCCGGTCGTTCAGCTCCACCTGGTGCTCGTCATCGTGGACAGTGGTTTCCAGCAGGTGCGCCTGCAGATCCAGCCCGCGCAGTTGGAAGTAGTCCTGGGCCAGCTCGGCATGGAGTGCAAGGTCCACAACCGCAAGGTCCGCGGCAGAAGCCTGCGCCGAGGCGCGCGCTGACTCCACAGAGCGGCGGATGCGGCCCCAGAAGTCCGGCTCCCAACTCGCTTGGCCACCCAGTGAGAGCTGGTTGTACTCATGCAGCGTGGTAGCTCCGGGGCGATTCGCCGAAAGCTTGTCGTGTTGATAGGCAGGCCCGGCGGAGAGCGTCGGATAGAGGTTGGCGCGAGCGTTGGCGATCTGGTCGCGCGCTGCAAGATACGCCTCAGAGGCGGCGCGCAGTGTCTGGTTCGCTGGCGCAATCATGTCCTCAAGCCGGTTCAGCTCGGGATCGTGATAAACCTCCCACCACTTGCCGCGCAGCATTCCGTCAGAGGGCGAAGCAGGCTGCCAGCTGCCACCGTTCGGGCTCGGCGGCGGTGTCGTGACGGACGCCGCGCCCGTTTCCTTGTAGACAGGAGGCGCAGTCACGTTTGGGCGGGAGTAGTCAGGGCCGACAGGCTTGCAGCCGGCCAGCACGGCGGCTGCCGCGCCCAGCGCAAGCAGCGCCCAGGCACGGCGTCCGATGGGGGCGGTAGACATGGTTAGCGGCCTCCCTCGTTCGCTGCGGCTTGCGGCTTCTCAGGTGTAACGCGCATGCCGTCGATGAGCGCGTCCGGCGGATCCTGGATCACCTTGTCGGACGCTGAAAGACCGCTGACAATCTGGACCGTCGCTCCGTCATCCTGCCCGATCACCACCGGGACCAGATGGGCCTTGTCGCCGTTGACCAGCGTTGCCACGCGCAGCCCCTCGCGGCGGAACATCAGCGCAGAGACGGGAACGACGAAGCTCTGTGTGGGGGCAGGAGTCTTGAAGTGAACCTGCGCCAGCGAGCCGGGAAGAAGCTGACCGCCGCGATTGTCCACGTCCAGTTCCACCAGCAGCGTGCGGCTCACCGGGTCAATGGCGTCTGAGGTACGGACCAGCTTGCCCTGCAGCGCCTTGCCTGGCATCTCCGGGAAGGTGATGTCGTACACCGAGCCCACGTGCACTGACTGCGTATAGTGCTGCGGCAGGTTCACGTAGACGCGCAGCGTTTGCAGCGCCTGCATGTGGAACAGCTCCGATGCACCGCCGTCGGCAATCAGCTGGCCGGTATCCACCGTGCGCGCTGTAACCACGCCGTCGAACGGCGCATAGATCTTCTCGAAGGACTGCAGTTCACGCAGTCGCTGCAAGTTGGCCTGTGAGGAGCGGACAGCCGCGCCCGTTGAAGCGGCCAGGTGAACGTAGGTATCGGTGTCCTGCTTTGACACTGCGTCCGTCTGCACCAGTCCGCTGTAGCGGTCCGCCTGCAGCTTGGCGTTGGCGGCGTTCGCCTGTGCCGTGGCCAGGTCAGCCTGCGCCTGTGCCACCTGCTGGTCCAGCTCGGGTGCGGAAATCGTGGCCAGCAGCGCGCCCTTCTTCACATGCGCGCCAATGTCGTAGTACCAGCGCGTCAGGTACCCGGCCGCACGGGCGTAGATGGGCGCGTCAGTGAACGCGGTTACGTTGCCGGGCAGCACCAGCGTATCCACCGGCGAGCCGGCCTGCGGCGGCAGCGCAATCACCGTCGGTGCTGCTGAGGATTCCGTGTGCTGCTCCAGCGCAGCACGAGCATGGATGCGCGGCAGAATACCGGCCACAGCCAGCACCACGGCGACGCCGAGCAATATGGCGGCGCCAATGACGCCCTTGCGTGGCGAGATGCGTTCGTGCTCAGGAGCGGACTCGTGGTCGTTTGCGGTTTGTGTGTTCGGTTCGTTCGGCATGAGAGCTACTCCGGAAGCGGGTCGAATTCGTCGACCGCGGCGGCCCCGGTGGGGGCGTTGGACTGTCGGCGGCGGCGTTCCAGCCAGCCGTGGACGAGGGAGAAGGAAGCAGGGACAAAGAAGAGCGTTGCAGTGGTGGCCAGCAGCAGGCCGCCAATCACCGCGCGGCCCAGCGGCGCGTTTTGCTCGCCGCCGTCGCCCAGGCCCAGCGCCATCGGCACCATGCCGATGATCATGGCCAGTGCCGTCATCAGCACGGGGCGGAAGCGGACAAAGCCCGCATTCAGCGCGGCCTTGCGCGCATCGCCCACCAGCACCTCAAGCTGCTCGCGTGCAAAGCTGATCACCAGAATCGAGTTCGCCGTGGCCACGCCCATGCACATGATGGCGCCCGTCAGCGCCGGCACTGAAAGCCGTGTGCCGGTCAGGAACAGGAACCAGACAATGCCAGCCAGTGCCGCAGGCAGCGCGGCAATGATCAGGAACGGATCGAGCCAGGACTGGAAGTTCACCACGATCAGCAGGTACACCAGCAGAATGGAGAAGACCAGGCCGATCAGCAAACCCGTGTAGGACTTGTGCATGGTCTCGCTCTGCCCGCGCATCACAATGTGCGTGCCGCGCGGCGCAATCTTCTGGTAGCGCGCAACAATGTCCTCCATCTTGTTGGTAACCGTGCCCAGGTCCGTGCCGGCAACGTTCGTGTAGATGTCCAGCACCGGCTGCACATCGTAGTGGCTCACCACGCCCGGCTCAGCTCCCGGCACAATCGACGCCACATTGCTCAGAACCTGTGCCGCCTGGGGCAGCCCCGGTGCGGTGGCCGTGGCCATGCCTGAAGCCGCGTTCTGCGCAGCCGGACGGCTGCCGGGTGCGGCGGCAGCCGCGGCGCTCAGCGGAGCAGCCGTGGTTGCCATCTGCGTTGCCGTCGTGCTGGCCACAGGCAGTCCGCGCAGATCAGAGACGCTGTTCAGCGTGTACTCCGGCGCCTGCACGGCGATGTTATACGTGACCCCGTTGCGCGGATCCAGATAGAAGCTCGGTGAGGTCTGGAAGCTGCCGCTCATTGACACCAGAATGCTCTGCGCCACGTTCTGCTCGGTCAGTCCCATGGCCGCCGCCCGCGTGCGGTCCACGTTCACCGTCATGTTGGGCAGGTCAAACGGCTGCTGAATGCGCGCGTCGGCCGCTCCCGGCACGTAGCGCACTTCGTCGAGCATCTTCTCGGCCAGGGCGCGGTTCTCATAGAGCTTCGGGCCCACCAGCTGAACGTCAATCGGAGCAGCAAGTCCAAAGTTGAGAATCTGCGTAACGATGTCGACAGGCAGAACGTAGAACATCACGCCCGGATACTCGCGGGCCAGCGTGTCGCGCAACTCCTTCACGTAGGTGTCCGTGGGGTGGTGATGCTCGCTGAGCTGTACCTGAATGTCGGCGTCGTTGGTGCCAACCGGAGCTGAAGTTGAGTAGGACAGGTTCAGGCCTGAGTAGGGCAGACCAATGTTGTCCATGATGTTGATCAGCTCGCTCTGCGGTACCGTGCGGCGAATCGTTGCATCAATCCGGTCGCAAAGCGCGGCCGTTTCCTCAATGCGCGTGCCTGTGTGGGCGCGCACGTGAATCTTGAATGCGCCCGAGTCCACCGAGGGGAAGAAGTCCTGCCCCAGCCACGGTGTCAGCACGCCCACTGAGATCAGCGTGAAGGCAAGAAAGAGAATCAGGAACACCGGCGCGTGGTCCACGCATAGCCCCAGCACACTCAGGTAGCCCATGCGGATACGCTCGAACGTCCGCTCAAACCCGCGCTGGAAGACAGTGAATGGATTGCGGCTGGTCCGCTTGCGCTCTTCTTCTGCATCAGAGTGCTCGCGCAGCAGAAACTTCGCCATCGTCGGCACCAGCGTTCGTGACAGCAGGTAGCTGGCCAGCATGGCGAAGATGACGGCTTCGGCCATCGGCACAAACAGGTACCGCGCCACGCCGCTCAGCAGGAACATCGGCACAAACACGATGCAGATTGAGAGGGTGGAAACCAGCGCAGGGATCGCGATCTGCGCCGAGCCATTCAGAATTGAAACCTCGAGTTCCTTGCCTGCTTCAAGGTTTCGGTTGATGTTCTCAATGGCCACCGTCGCGTCGTCCACCAGGATTCCGACGGCCAGCGCCATGCCTCCCAGCGTCATGATGTTGATCGTCTCGTGCAGCATTGAGAGCGCAATCAGCGAGCAGAGAATCGACAGCGGAATTGAGACCGCAATGATGACCGTTGACCGGAAGCTGCCCAGAAACACCAGAATCATCACCGCTGTCAGGCAGGCTGCAATGATTGCTTCGCGGACCACGCCGCCAATAGCGCCGCGCACAAAGATGGACTGGTCAGAGAGCAGCGCAATCTGCAGCGCGGGCGGAAGCTGGCCCTTGATGCTGTCCAGCTTGGAGCGGATGCCGGCGATGATGTCCAGCGTGGAGGCTGAGCCGGTCTTCATGATGCTCATCAGGATGGCGCGCTTACCGTTCACGCGGACAATGTTGGTCTGCGGCGGAAAGCCATCGCGCACGTGGGCCACGTCGTGCAGGTAGACCACCGCACCATTGGCAGCCTTGACGGGCAGGTTGTTCAACTCGGCAATGGAAACGGGTGCAGCGTTGGTCTCCACCGCATAGCTCCAGCGGTCCACCTTCATCGTGCCCGAGGGTGCAATCAGGTTCTGCACGCTGACCGCATTCACCACGTCAGAGGGAGAGAGGCCATAGGCGTGCAGCGCGCGCAGATCCAGATCCACCTGGATCTGTCGCTGCTTGCCGCCGTAGGGGTAGGGCGTCTGCGCGCCTTCAACCGTGGCAAGCTGCGTGCGGATCGTGTTTGTCGATATGTCGTTCAGCTGCTGCTCGTTCAGCCCCTGCCCGGAAAGGCCAAGCTGCAGCACCGGCACGCTTGAGGCGTTGTACTGCATGATGAACGGCGGCGTGATGCCGCTCGGGAGCGAGCGCAGTACCGACTGGTTGACGGCGGTCACCTGCGCCACTGAGTTGCCAATGTTCACATGCGGCTGGAAGAAGACCTTGATGATCGCCATGCCTGTCCACGACTGGGACTCCATGTGCTCAATGTCGTTGACCGTCGTGGTCATCGAGCGTTCACTGGGCGTGACAATGCGGTTGGCCATCTCGTCTGCGGAAAGGCCTGAATACGCCCACACCACCGTGACCACCGGAATATCGATGTCCGGAAAAATGTCCGTCGGCATCGTGAGGATGCTGTACGCACCAAGGATGAGAATCAACAGCGCAAAGACGACAAATGTATAAGGCCGCCGCAGCGCGAGCCGAACAATCCACATAGGGCTGGTACCCGCTCCAGTCGTGTTGTGCCTGCCGAGGCTGCGGGGACGCGCAAGTTGCGCGCGTGCTGATGAGCGCCTGCCTGGCCGGATTGGAAAACTGCCTGCGGCTCCGCGAGGGGTAGAATTCGCTGGAGCGGCGCAGCGCCGATTGCATGCGCAGGCGGGCAGGGGGCCACCCGGCCAGACGCATAAGCCCCTTCCACACATCGTAGACGACGTGCCTCCGAAAAACCGGAGAAACCTCGGGGCTTCGCAGTGTTAATGACGCGCCGTGGGTACAGAAAGACTCAAGCCGGGAAGGTTCGAGCGAACTCTCAAAGCGCTAAACCGCCAGTATCGCGAGCGCTACAACTGCAAGCCCCACAGCCAGACTCATCGGGTCGCGCATCGCAAAAACCACAGGATCGTCATCCAGTTCGCCACGCCCGGCCAGCAGCCACACGCGGTTGAGCCAGTAGATCAGCAGCGGAACCACCAGCCACAGGCGCGTGGAGTGCCGGTAAAGCCCAATCACATCGGGCCTCGCGATATAAAGCATGAAGACAACAACCGCGGCATAAGCCGATGACGTGCCAAAGCTGCGGATCTGGTCGATATCCGTCACCAGGTAGCCTCGGCCGTGCGTGGCCGTCAGCCCCCGTTCGCGCAGGTTTTCCAGCTCGCTGTAGCGCTTGACCATAGCCAGCGAGAGGAAAAGGAAGCTCGAAAATCCGGCCAGCCAGGGTGAGATGTCCGTGCCCGTGGCAGCGCCGCCTGCCAGCAGCCTGAGCGTGTAGAGCCCGCTTAGCAGCAGCACGTCCACAATCGCAATACGCTTCAGATAGAACGAGTAAGACAGCGTGACAACGATGTACACCGCCATCCAGAAGCCGAACGTGCCGCTCAGCGTTGGCAGCAGTGCTGCGGCTCCCAGTGCCAGCAGCACCGCCAGCGCTATGCCTGCAATGCCCGGCAGGTCTCCCGCAGCAAATGGGCGCAGGCGCTTTGAAGGGTGCCGCCGGTCGCTCTCAATGTCCAGCATGTCGTTGACCAGGTAATTGGCCGACGCAATGAATGAAAAGCAGAAGAAGGCGGCCAGCGCTGCGCCAATTGACCGGAGGCTGAACTGGTGAGAGAGCGCAAGCGGCACAAACAGCAGGATGTTCTTTGCCCACTGGTGTACCCGGACGGCCTTGAGCACGGAGCGCAGAGGCGGCCGCTGGTCAATAAACTGTTCCGCAACCGGAATATGGCCAAGACGCAGCCCGAGCCGGAGCCCGAGCGTCGGGTTCGCGACCAGCGCTTTCCTCGCGCCTTGGAGCAGCGGCAGATCGGCGCGCGCGTTGCCAACGTAGTCAAAGACAGGGAAGCTCTGCCGCAGCTTCTCGAGCTTGCTCTTGTGCACCAGGTTCGTTGCACCGTCTGAGGCCAGCACGCCGTCAAACACGCCCACGTGCTCGGCCACCCGCCGGGCAAGCGCAGTGTCCGCGCCCGTCGCCAGATAGATGGGGCGGCCAAGCCGGTGCTGAGCCTGCAGAAACGTCCGAACCGCCACGTTGTAGGGCAGCCGCGCGGGGTCCAGCGGAGCCCGGCGAGCCAGTTCCTGCTTCAGCCGCGCACGTCCGTGCAGCAGCCACAGCGGAATGCGCCAGACCTCGATCGGGCGGCGGCGCAGAAACTGGAAAAATGCATCCTGAAGACTGTCGGATTTGATGAGCGTGCCATCCAGGTCAACGCAAAGCGGAATGGCGGTCTCGGTTTGTTCTGGGGCGTCGATCAACGGGATCCGGCTCCTGGTCGGGCAGGCAATGCGTCTGGCTGGGGACAGCCGTGGAAGTTCAGGGTGCTGAGGAGATTATAGGAGAGGGCCCACGGTGACGCTGCGCTTAGAATTCCAGACAGAGCGTTGCCTGCCGAACCGCAGGGCGCGAAACCTTGGCGGGCTGAGGCTCGTCCTTTAATAGAAAGCTCTCCTGCATCCAGCAAGCACGCAGTTCAAGAAATCACTTGAGCGGCGTGGTGTCGGAATTGCAGCGGGGCGTAGCCCTGCCGCGGGCCGGGATCCAAGATCGAGAAGAGATGATGCCGAGTCAAGACATGCCTGAAAAGCCTTCGTTTTCAGCTGGCGGAGTTGAACCGCCCGCCGCGCCTCGCAGCCACGCGCTGCGGATTGTCGTGTACGTCCTGGTAGTGCTGGTGGTCGGCGCCGCAGTGTGGCGCGTCTATTCGCAGCGCAAGGCAGCGCAGCAGCAGAGTGCAGATGCGGCAGCCGCCCTGCTCACCCGCCCAGCGCCCGTGCAGGTGTCGCCCGCTGAAGTCAAACCCATGCCGATCTACCTGACCGGGTTGGGCACGGTGACTCCTTATATGAGCGTCACCGTGAAGGCCCGCGTGAGCGGCCAGCTCATGCCCGTGCACTTCACTGAGGGGCAAGAGGTGCGCGCCGGGCAGACCATCCTCACCATCGATCCCAAGCCATACCAGGCCGCGCTCGACCAGGCAAAAGGCACCCTTGCGCACGATCAGGCTCTTCTGAAGAACGCCCAGGCTGAGGCCCAGCGCTACAACGCGCTCTACGCCGCCGGCGTCACGTCCAAGGAAACCATGCAGACCAACCAGGCCACAGCCGGCCAGTATGAGGGCCAGATCCAGGCGGACCAGGCCGCAGTGGATACGGCGCGCCTGCAGTTGAGCTGGTGTTACGTCCAGGCTCCCATCTCCGGCAAAATCGGCCTCCGTCTCGTTGACCCCGGCAACATCATCACGGCCAACACAACCAATCTCGTGATCATCAACCAGATCCATCCCATCGCGGTGTACTTCACGCTGCCGGAAAACCAGTTGCCGCAGGTGCTCGCCAAGCTCCGTTCTTCGCAGCAGCTTGAGGTTGAGGCATGGGACCGCGATGACACGCAGAAGATCGCCACCGGCCGCCTGCTCACCGCCGACAACCAGATCGACACCACCACCGGCACCGCCAAGCTCAAGGCCGTCTTTGACAACAAGGACCAGACGCTGTTCCCCAACCAGTTCGTCAATATCCACCTGCGCATGGAAGATCGCCCCAGCGCTCTCGTTGTCCCGTCGTCCGCCATTCAAACCGGCGTGCAGGGCAACTTCGTGTGGTCCATTGAGAAGAATGACAAGGGAGCCGACGCGGCCAAGATGGTGCCCGTGAAGGTTGCACTTGCTGAAGGCCAGATCTCGATCCTCGACTCCGGCCCCGCCGCCGGTGCTCGTGTCGTCGTCGATGGTGCCGAGCGCCTGCGTCCCGGCCAACTCGTGACGGTCAGCGCAGCGCGGCAACGTGGAGCGGCCAAGGCTGCCAGTCAGTCCGCCAGCCCGGCTCAGAGTCCCTTCACCACGCCCACGGCCGCAGCGCCCGCGGCGGGACGCGGAGGACGCGCGAAGGAGCAGAAGTGAGTCCGTCGCGCCCATTCATCCTGCGGCCGGTGGCCACCTCGCTGCTGATGCTGGCCATTCTGCTGGCTGGCGCCGTCGCGTTCCAGCAGTTGCCCGTCTCGGCTCTGCCAGAGGTGGACTACCCCATCATCCAGGTCCAGACGTTCTATCCCGGCGCAGGCCCAGAGGTGATGGCCTCATCCGTCACTGCGCCGCTTGAGCGGCAGTTCGGGCAGATGCCCGGCCTCAAGCAGATGACCAGCGTCAGCTCCAGCGGCGGCTCCGTCGTCACGCTTGAGTTCAATCTTGACGAGAACATCGACGTAGCCGAGCAGGAAGTGCAGGCAGCCATCAACGCTGCCAACAGCTTCCTGCCTTCCGACCTGCCCAACCCGCCCATCTACGCCAAGGTCAACCCCGCCGACGCCCCCATCCTCACCCTAGCCCTCACGTCGGACTCGCTCGCCCTCGACAAGATCGAGGACGCCGCCGACACCAACCTCGCGCAGAAAATCTCGCAGGTCACCGGCGTGGGCCTCGTCTCCATCGCCGGCGGGCAAAAGCCTGCCGTCCGCATCCAGGCCAACCCCACACAGCTCGCGGCGTACAACCTCAGCCTTGAGGACCTCCGCACCGCGCTGTCCGCAGCCAACGTGAACCAGGCCAAGGGCACGCTGAACGGCTCGCGGCAGGCCTATACCATCGGCGCCAATGACCAGCTCATGTCCCAGCAGGACTACCAGCCGGTCATCGTGGCCTACCGCAACGGCGCCGCCGTGCGCGCTTCTGACGTTGCCACCATCGTCGACGCGGCAGAGAACTCGCAGCAGGCCGCGTGGATGAACCAGCACCCGGCCGTCATCGTCAATATCCAGCGCCAGCCCGGCGCCAACATCATCGCCGTCGTTGACCGCATCAAGAAGCTGCTCCCGCAGTTGCAGACCAGCCTCCCGGCCAGCGTTGACGTGCACATCCTCACGGACCGTACAGACACCATCCGTGCCTCGGTCAAAGACGTCGAGTTCGAGCTGATGCTCACCATCGCGCTTGTCGTGCTCGTCATCTTCCTGTTCCTGCGCAACTTCGCCGCCACCATCATTCCGTCCGTCGCCGTGCCACTCTCGCTCATCGGCACCTTCGGCGTCATGTATCTGCTCGGCTACTCGCTCAACAACCTCACCCTCATGGCGCTCACCATCTCCACCGGCTTCGTCGTAGATGACGCCATCGTGATGATTGAGAACATCTCGCGCTTCATTGAGGAAGGCATGACACCGATGCAGGCCGCGCTCAAGGGCTCTGAGCAGATCGGCTTCACCATCATGTCGCTCACCGTCTCGCTGATCGCCGTGCTGATCCCGCTCCTGTTCATGAGTGACGTGGTCGGCCGCCTCTTCCGCGAGTTCGCCATCACCCTCGCCGTCACCATCCTCGTCTCGGCCGTCGTCTCGCTCACGCTCACGCCCATGATGTGCTCGCGCATCTTGAAGAACAAAACCGCCGCCGAGCAGACCCGCTTTTACAACTGGTCAGAGAACGTCTTCAACCGCATCATCGCCGCTTACGGCCGTGTCCTCCGCATCATCCTGCGCCATCGCTTCGCCACGCTGCTCGTCACCATCGGCACCTTCGTTGCCACCGTGCTGCTGTTCCTCATCGTGCCCAAGGGCTTCTTTCCCGTGCAGGATACGGGCGTGATCCTCGGCATCAGTGAAGCGCCGCAGACCGTCAGCTTCCCCGCCATGGCCGCCCTGCAGCAGAAGCTCGTGGACGTAGTGCTGGCTGACCCGGCCGTCGATAACATCTCGTCCTTCATCGGCGTAGACGGCACCAATACCTCGCTCAACTCCGGCCGCATCCAGATCACGCTCAAGCCTCTCGACGTGCGCAAGGTCTCGGCCACTGAGGTCATCCAGCGCCTCCAGTCGAAGCTCGCCGCCGTGCAGGGCATCCAGCTCTTCCTCCAGCCGCTCCAGGACCTCACCGTCGAAGACCGTGTCAGCCGCACGCAGTTCCAGTACGCGCTAGAAGATCCCAGCGCCACTGAACTCGCCACCTATACGCGCAAAATGGTCGACGGCCTCACCCGCGAGCCAGCACTGACTGATGTCGCCAGTGACCTGCAAGACCAGGGCCTCGGAGCCGAGCTCGTCATTGACCGCGACACCGCCTCGCGTCTCGGCATTGCGATGTCTGACATCGACAACACGCTCTACGACGCATTCGGCCAGCGCCAGGTATCCACCATCTTCACGCAGTTGAACCAGTACCACGTCGTCATGGAAGTGGCGCCTAACTTCCAGACCGATCCCTCCACGCTCGCCAATCTCTACGTCAAATCCGGAAACAGCACGCAGGTGCCGCTCAGCATGCTCGCGCACTGGGAGCAGACGCGCACGCAGCTCGCCATCGGCCACCTCAGCCAGTTCCCGTCCACCATCGTCAGCTTCAATCTCGCGCCCGGCAAGGCACTCGGTGACGCCGTCACCGCCGTCAACCGCGTCCAGCAGCAGATCGGCATGCCCACCTCCATCAACGCCAGCTTCCAGGGCACGGCGGCCGCGTTCCAGACCTCGCTCTCCAATGAGCCCATCCTCATCCTCGCCGCACTCATCACTGTTTACATCGTGCTCGGCGTGCTTTATGAGAGCTATATCCACCCCATCACCATCATCTCCACGCTGCCCTCGGCGGGCGTCGGCGCGCTGCTCGCGCTCATCATCACGCACACTGAGTTCAGCGTCATAGCCCTCATTGGCATCATCCTGCTCATCGGCATCGTGCAGAAGAACGCCATCATGATGATTGACTTCGCCCTCGCCGCCGAGCGCACAGAGGGCAAGAGTGCTGAGGAGGCCATCTTCCAGGCCTGCCTGCTGCGCTTCCGGCCCATTCTCATGACCACCATGGCCGCACTGCTCGGCGGACTGCCGCTCGCTCTCGGTGGCGGTGTCGGCGCAGAGCTGCGCATGCCCCTCGGCGTCAGCATCGTCGGCGGCCTCATCTTCTCGCAGATGCTCACGCTGTTCACCACGCCAGTCGTCTATCTCTACTTTGACAAGCTGGCCCACCGCGTGAAGCTGCAGCCTGCAGCCGCGCCCGCCACCGCGGACTGAGGAGCAGCCAATGCATCTGTCCGCACCGTTCATCAAGCGCCCCGTCGCCACCACGCTGCTGAGCCTCGCCCTGCTGTTGGCTGGCTCCATCGCATACTCCGTGCTGCCCGTCGCCTCGCTGCCAGACGTGGACTTCCCCGTCATCGGCGTCAGCGCAGGCCTGCCCGGCGCCAGCCCGGAGACCATGGCCTCGGCCGTCGCCACGCCGCTTGAGCGCCAGTTCGGCCGCATCGCCGGTGTCAACCAGATGACCTCCACCAGCTCGCTCGGCGCAGCATCCGTAACGTTGCAGTTCGACATGAACCGCAACATCGATGCCGCCGCGCGTGACGTGCAGGCCTCCATCAACGCCGCACGCGGACAGCTTCCTTCGTACCTGCCGCAGAACCCCAGCTACCGCAAGGCAAACCCGGCTGAAGCGCCCATCCTCATCCTCACGCTCACCTCTGACGTTCTGCCCAAGCCGCAGGTCTATGACATCGCCGACTCCATCCTCGCGCAGAAGATCGCGCAGATTCAGGGCGTGGGCCAGGTCTTCGTCGGTGGCACATCGCAGCCCGCCGTGCGTGCAGAACTCAACCCGCTTCTTCTCGCCAATACCGGCATCGGCCTTGAGGCCATCCGCACCGCGCTTTCCAGCGCCAATGCCAACCGGCCCAAGGGCAGCTTCCAGAGCAGTGACCAGCGCTGGCTCATCTCCTCCAACGACCAGATCTTCAAGGCAAAGGACTACGCGCCGCTCGTCGTCGGTTACAACCAGACCACCGGCGCCACCGTGCGCCTCTCTGACATTGGCACCGTCAGCGACTCCATCGCCGACATTCACACCGCAGGCGTCAGCGGCATCAATGACGGCGTGGGCAAGCCCGGCGAGCTCAAGAGCGCCGTGCTCCTCATCATCTTCAAGATCCCCGGCGCCAACGTCATCTCCACCGTGGACAGCGTGCTGACGGAACTCCCGCGCCTCAAAGCAGAGATCCCGCCCACCATCGACATGAACGTGGCCGTCGATCGCACCACCACCATCCGCGCCAGCGTGCGCGATGTTGAAGTCACGCTCGTCATCAGCGTCCTTCTCGTGGTGCTCGTCGTCTTCCTCTTCCTGCGTGAAGTGTGGGCCACCATCATCCCGTCGGTCGCCGTGCCGCTCTCACTCGTCGGCACCTTCGGCGTCATGTATCTGCTCGGCTACACCATCGACAACCTGTCGCTGATGGCGCTCACCATCTCCACCGGCTTCGTCGTCGATGACGCCATCGTCGTCATTGAAAACATCACGCGCTATCTCGAGCAGGGCATGACCCCGTTCGATGCGGCCATGAGGGGCTCGCGAGAAATCGGCTTCACCGTGCTCTCCATGAGCACCTCGCTCATCGCCGTCTTCATCCCCATCCTGCTCATGGGCGGCATCGTCGGCAAGCTCTTCCGTGAGTTTGCCGTCACGCTCTCGGTGGCCATCGCCGTCTCGCTGCTCGTCTCGCTCACCACCACGCCCATGCTCTGCGCGCGCTTCCTCAAGCCGCATGATGCAGTGCGCCACGGCGCCTTCTACCGCTTCATGGAGCGCGCCTTTGACCGCATGCACGCCGAGTACGCGCTCATGCTGCGCTGGGTGTTGCGCCATCAGGCCGTCGTGCTGCTCGTGGTCCTTGGCACCGTCGTGCTCAACGTCTTCCTGTTCATCATCGTGCCCAAGGGCTTCTTCCCCCAGCAGGATACCGGCCGCCTCAACGGCTCCACGCGCGCCGAGCAGGACATCAGCTTTGAGTCCATGCGCGTCAAGCAGCGCGAACTGGCGCAGATGGTGCTGGAAGACCCCGCCGTCCGCTCCGTCACCGCCTTCGCCGGCGGCGGCCGCAACTCCAACAACGTCGGCTTCATGTTCATCGCGCTCAAGGATCTCGACAAGCGCCCCGGCCGCATCTCCGCCGATGGCGTCGTCAACCGCCTGCGGCGCAAAGTCACCAGCGTTCCCGGCGCCACGCTCTTCCTGCAGTCCAACCAGGAACTTCAGATCGGCGGCCGCGGCTCTGACGCGCAGTATCAGTACACGCTCTCTGACGAGAACCTCACCGAACTCAACACCTGGGCACCGCAGCTCATGGCGCGCATGAAGGCCATGCCGCAGCTTCGCGACGTCTCCACCGACCAGCAGAATCAGGGCCTTGCCGCCAACCTCGTCATTGACCGCGACACCGCTTCGCGCCTCGGCATCACAGCGTCCACCATTGACGCCACGCTCTACGATGCCTTCGGCCAGCGCGAAGTCTCCACCATGTACACCGGCCTCAACCAGTACTACGTCGTCATGGAAGTGGACCCGAAGTACCAGATGAGTCCCGACGCGCTCAACGGAATCTTCCTCAAGTCCTCCAGCGGAACCATGGTGCCGTTGTCGGCCATCGCCCGCTTCTCAGATCAGCGCACCTCGCTCGCCGTCAACCATCAAGGGCAGTACCCGGCCGTCACGCTTACGTTCAATCTCGCGCCCAACGTCGCTCTCGGCCAGGCTGTCACCGCGCTGGAAGACGTGCAGCAGCAGATGGGCATGCCCTCCACCGTCCACGCCACGTTCCAGGGCACCGCGCAGGCGTTCCAGGACTCACTCAAGAACGAGAAGTGGCTCATCCTTGCCGCGCTGGTCGCGGTGTATATCGTGCTCGGCATTCTCTATGAAAGCCTGATCCACCCACTCACGATTCTTTCCACGCTGCCCCCCGCCGGCGTCGGCGCCATCCTCGCCCTGCTGCTCACCGGCACTGACCTCAGCATCATCGCCATCATCGGCATCCTTCTGCTCATCGGCATCGTGAAGAAGAACGCCATCATGATGATCGACTTCGCGCTGCAAGCCGAGCGCGATCAGGGCCTGCCTCCCATTGAGGCCATCTATCAGGCCTGCCTGCTCCGCTTCCGCCCCATCATGATGACCACCCTGGCCGCACTCTTCGGCGGCCTTCCGCTCGCCATCGGCATGGGCGTCGGCTCTGAGCTCCGCAAGCCACTCGGCATCACCATCGTCGGCGGCCTCATCGTCTCGCAGGCACTCACCCTGCTCACCACGCCCGTCGTCTATCTCTTCTTTGACCGCCTCCAGTGGCTCGTCATGAAGCCCCACCGCATCGGCGCAGAACTCGAGCAGCCCTCCGGCGACTAAAAAGCTGCCCGCAAATTTTGGCAAAAAGTTGTGCGTCGGGCGCGTACCGCAACCCGCATGAGCGCAAACAGAAAGGGCGAGCCCGCAGGACTCGCCCTTTCTGTTTGCACGTTGAAGCTCACTGCGCGCCAGCTTAGTGCGCGAAACTCGGCTCTTCCACCCGCGCCGCATCAACCAGCTTCACCGGGTAGTACGCGTTGCGCACATACTGGTGAACCATGCGGTTCGTGTTGAAGTACGATCCGTTGAACGCCAGCGTGGTCCGCATCAGCCGCGCCCACTTCTCCGGCGCATCGTTGTAGAGCGGCACAATCGCTGTCTCCAGCTTGTGATAGAGCGAGGTCGCTTCGTCCGCGTCGTTCGCGCCATCCTCAATCGCCCAGCCCGTCACGCCCTCAATGCAGCCCTCAATCCACCATCCGTCCAGAATCGACAGAGAAGGCACGCCGTTCAGCGCCGCCTTCATGCCGCTCGTGCCAGAGGCTTCATAGGGCCGCCGCGGCGTGTTCACCCACACGTCCACGCCCGCTGTCAGCAGCGCGCCCAGATCCCACGCGTAGTTCTCCAGATAGACGATGCGCAGCAGATCGTTTGAGAGCTTGTGCGCCGTCTCAATCACGTCACGGATCAGCGCCTTGCCCGGCTCGTCCGCCGGATGCGCCTTGCCCGCGTACAGAATTTGCAGGCCACCCGCATCCCGGGCAATCTTCAGCAGCCGCTCAGGGTCGGTGAACAGCAGATTGGCGCGCTTGTAGGTGGCAGCCCGCCGCGCAAATCCCAGCGTCAGCACCTTCGGATTCAGCACCAGCCCGGTCCGCGTGGCCACTTCCGTCAGCAGTGCTTCCTTGGCGCGGCGGTGCGCCAGGGTCAGGTCTGCCTCCGGCACTTCCAGCGCGTTGCGCAGCATAAGGCTGTCGCGGCGCCACGCAGGCAGTTGCGTATCCAGCAGTTGCTGCATCGGAACTGACATCCAGGTTGGCGCGTGTACGCCGTTCGTGATCGAGTCAATCGCGTACTCGGGGAACATGGCGCGTGACACCTTGCCGTGCTGCAGCGCAACGCCGTTCGCGTAGCGCGAGAAGCGCAGCGCAATCAGCGTCATGTTCAGCATGCCGTCGCGCACGCAGCCCAGCTTTTCCAGCCGTGCCGTGCGGTCGCCGCCCAGAATGCGGATCGACTGCTCCACAGAGAAGCGGTCGTGCCCGGCAGGCACCGGCGTGTGCGTCGTGAACACGCACTTCCGCTGCACCGCGGCAATGTCGGAGTCCGTGGGAGCGCCCAGCGGGCCGCCGCCCAGTTGGCTCTCCAGCAGCGCCTGCGTCAGCAGCGCCGCGTGGCCCTCGTTCATGTGGTACACGTTGATCGTGTGGCCCAGCGCCCCGGCCATGCGCGCGCCGCCCATGCCCAGCACAATCTCCTGCTGCAGCCGGTAGTTCGTGTCGCCGCCGTAAAGGTGGTCGGTCAGGCCGCGGTCCCAGCCCGAGTTCTCGTCCAGATCCGTGTCCAACAGATAGATCGGCACAATGTGGCCGGAGCGCCCCACCAGCTCATAGCGCCAGGCCCGCACCGTCACCACGCGGTTCTCAATCAAGACCGTAACGCGCGCCGGCTCCTCTTTGCAGAAGTCCGCCGGATTCCACGGCTGTGTATCTTCGCTCTGCTCGCCAGTGGCGCTCAGGTGCTGCTGGAAGTAGCCCTTCCGGTGGATCAGCGTGAAGGCCACCAGCGGCACGCCCAGGTCGGCGGCGGAGCGCAGGGTGTCACCGGCAAGAACCCCCAGGCCGCCCGAGTAGGTCGGCATGTTGGGCTGGATGGCGATCTCCATGGAGAAGTAGGCGACCACACCGGAGGCGGGGAAAATCTCGTAGGAAAAGGGTCTTTCGGACTGTGTCTGTGGCATGAACATCTCTCTGCGGCCCCGAGCCCGCCAAAAAGCGGCGGTTGGAACACGGGAAAAAGGAATACACAAAAACGCCGCCGGGACGTTCGCTGCAAGTCCCGAACGGCATTCAGCAAAACTGGACCAATTTTATCAAGATTGGCAGCAAAACACCGCGCGGCAGCCCCGGACGCGCGGCGCCGGAGCACGCGAAAGTTTCACCGTGGAACCATGGGAAACACGCGGCCCGGTTACCTGTGGTTCCGGGCCGCGCAAGCTAACGCGTTCTTGAATCAGCCGATGCGGTGCGCACCGTCTGAGGCATGGCAGACCATGATCTGCGGCTCAATGCCCGTCTTGGCCTTGTAGCGCTCACCCAGCGCCTTGCTGAACTCGGCCGCGTGAGCCTGCTCAACAAGGTTGATGGTGCAGCCGCCAAAGCCGCCGCCCGTCAGCCGAGCGCCAATCAGGCCCGGCAGCTCCTGCGCCAGCTCCACCATTGTGTCGGCTTCTACGCAGCTTCCTTCAAAGTCCTTGCTGTAGCTGGTGTGCGCCTCGGCCATCAACTGGCCCAGCGTCTTCAGGTCGTGCTTCATCAGCGCCTCGCGGGCGGCCACCGTGCGGGTGCACTCGGTGATCACGTGCCGCGCGCGCTTCACGGCCTCAGGACTCATCTCGTGGCTCCACTTGGCCAGGTCCTCCACCGTCGCGTCGCGCAGGAACTTCACCTCAGGCCGATGCTTGCCAATCACCGCCGCGGCCTCTTCCACCTGCGCCCTGCGGCTGGTGTATTCGCCGCCCGCCACGGAGTGCTTCACCATCGTGTTGGCAATCACCAGCGCCACGCTCTCTGGAATCGGCGCCAGCTTGAAGCTCAGGTCGCGGCAGTCCAGCAGCAGCGCGTGGTTGGCCTTGCCGTTGGCAGAGATGAACTGGTCCATGATGCCGCAGTTGGCGCCCACAAACTCGTTCTCCACCCGCTGACACAGCCGCGCCAGCTTCGGTCCCGGAATCTCTACTCCGGCCAGTGATGTCACCGCCAGCGCCGTTGCCACTTCAATGGCAGCCGAGCTAGAAAGCCCCGAGCCCAGTGGCACGTCGCCCCAGATCGACAAGCTGAACGCGGGAATCTTGATGCCTTCCCCGGCCAGAATCACCGCCACGCCCAGCGGATAGTCGCTCCAGTGCTTGCTGCCCTTCGCGGGCAGCGCTGCGGCGTCAAAGCTGCGTTCTTCGCCGTAGTTCTCTGAATAGATCACGATCTTGCCATCGTCGCGCGGCGAAATCGCGGCGAGCGTGGCGAAGTCAATCGCCGCAGGCATCACAAAGCCCTCGGCGTAGTCAGTGTGTTCGCCAATCAGGTTGACGCGGCCAGGCGCGGCAAACACCACCGGCTCGGCGTGGAAGCGGTTCTTGTGAATCGTGCGAAGAGCAGCAGGATCATGCATAAGGGGTCACCTAAAGGTTTTCGAGATCAACTGTCATGCGCCACGACGCGGAAGCGCCGGGTGCCAGGGTGCGAGACCACGGTCCGTCGATGGCCAGTGAATCCACCGGCGCCGTGGAGGGCTCAATAGCCACGCAGATCTGCTTCAGGCCCGGCCGGTCAGGCCAGCCGCCATAGCAGATCCACAGGCCCAGATACGGGTTCTCTTCCACATCAAAGTGCACGCGGATGCGTACGCCAGCCGACGGACGCCGCAGCGCCGCCCAGTTCTCGGCAGCCGTCAGCGGTCCGGCAAACAGCTTGTCGCCAATGCCGGTTGTCGGTTCCTGTGCAACGCGCAAATCAGCGGTTCCGCCGTCAGCCAGCTTTGCCAGCGGCCACGCCACCGTGTCGCCGCCCTTGCCCAGCCGGTTGCCGCCAGAGCCTTCCAGCCGAAGCGCCTTCACTGACTCCGGCAGCTCAATCGTGTCGCCTGCTTCGGTTGCATAAAGAGTGTGCGCCGCCCATGACCACGGCGCCGCGTGCGTGCCCGTGTTGGTCAGCGTGTAGCGCGCTTCCAGCCGCGTGCCATTCGCCAGCGGACTCAGCGCCACCGTGCGCTCCAGCGTCAACGGCAGTGAGAAGCACTTTCCGCGCAGCGTGACCGCGGCGGCTTCTGCCTTCACCACATCCCACTCCACGCGCCACAGGTCGCCGTGGTCGGGAACGTGCGCTGGACCGGCAGCGGTTGAAACCACGCAGTCCGCCACTGAGGGCAGGCACTCGTCCCAGCCGCTGGCGTCGCCCGCGTCAAAGCTCATGGTTTCCGTGCGCGGCTCCACCGGGCCCAGCGGCGTCTGCAGCAGTTCGTGGCCGCCGACTTTGATCGATGCCACCTTGCCGCCAAAGGCAGGTTGAAGGACGACGGAGCAATCTCCGTGGGAGATGAGAACGTTTTCTTTTGCAGCTGCAATCTGAGCTTGTGTCACTGCTTCTGTCCTTTCCTACTCCGCGCTCGCCCGGCACAGCCTTTCCCGGATTGCATCCAGCCAGTCCAGGTGCCCGGGCTCTTCAGCACTGAGGGCAACACGTCATCAGTCCCGGCGCGCAAGACTACCCGAACCGGGATAGCGGCAATTGTACTAGCGCCAGGTGGACGTCGTGTGTGGCAGCGGCCACAAAAATTTTCCCCACCCGCAACCACGTCCAGTCCCTCATCCCGCACGCGGTCGTTCCGGCTCTTTGTCAGCGCCAGCGCACAAGCTGCGCGCGCCCGTGGAGGCGGTTTCCGGCACCGTCCACCCCGCCGTCATCACCGTAAATTCCACCGGAATCATCCAAATAAGGCGCGTGAGCAGGTGCGGGGCAGGGGCGGCGGCCACAATGCGCACCCTGGTAACACACCAGAGGGACTAGACCCAGATGCTTGATTCCGGGCAGGTTCGCGTCAGATTGGTTACCGTTGTTCGGAGGCGGGGCAAGAAGAATTTCGGCGATCTGTTTGCAGACTAATGCTACAATGTGGACAGCGTTAGATTCGAACCGGGCGTGAGCAGTCCTCGCCCAACCAAGCAAGATTCTGCCAGTGGTCGCTCCGATTCAGCTTGCGCAATTCAATCCAGGAAATACAAGCACAATGGAACAGGGTACCGTAAAGTGGTTCAATGACGCGAAGGGCTTCGGCTTCATCTCGCGTCAGAACGGCGAAGATGTTTTCGTGCATTACTCGGCAATCAATTCCTCCGGGTTCAAGAGCCTGCAGGAAGGCCAGGCAGTGCAGTTCAACGTGGTCAAGGGCCCCAAGGGCTGGCAGGCTGCGGACGTTCAGCCTCTGTAAGCCGTTCAAGCCGCAGAGATTCCGGCAGAATCTCGCAAAACAAACGAGGGCAGGGAGCAATCTCCGCCCTCGTTTTTGCGTTTCTGGGCTCACCCCAGGTTCTTCACTTGGCTGCCACCACAAAGCTGATCGGCGCTGAGGTGAACACCGCCTCGGCCCGCCCGCGATAGATCCGGTACAGCACAAAGTGCCGCTCCGTCGCTCCCCGCGCCTCAAACAGCAGATCCCCCCGATTGCTCGCTTCAGCATCCACTGCGTCCACCAGGCGCAGCCGCGGCGTGTCGTCCAGGTGCCGAGAATCGGTCACCTGCTTCAGCAGCACGCTGAGGTTTCCATAGAAGTCCGGCTGAGCCACCAGCGTTACAAACTTCTGCTCCGGCTCCGGCGCGTCCGTGTGCGCGCTCAGCACCAGCGTCGCCCCCGCTCCGTACGCAAGCTCAAAGACGTGAAACTGCTCATCGGCCAGCGCCGCAGGCTCCGGCGGAAGCGTCAAATGCGTCTTCGCGCGCGCCGTTTTTGACTTGGCCGTAGTCTTTGCCGGTGCCGGCGCTTGAGCCGCCACCGCGCCCAGCCCCAGAGCCGTCCGCGCCTCGTCCTCCAGCTTGGCCTTCATTGCCAGCTCGTCGTCGTGGTTCGCCCAGTGAAAGATCCACGGATGCTCCGGCGTGTCGCGTCCGTCGCTCACCGCCACCGCCTGCTGCATCTCCACAGGCATCCCCATCAGGCTGGGTGAAACCTCTCCCCCCACGCCCTCGCTTTTGCCCCGCTTCAGCTTCGGCCGGTCCGGGTCGGTCGCACCGGGCAGATCCTCCACGTGCCCCACGTCCTCCGCCTTTTTCTTGTCTTTCTTGAGCTTCGGTCTGTCGGGATCGTCGTCCGCGGCAGTCGTCTTCGGCCGTCGCAGCGTGGGCCTGTCCGGGTCGTCATCGGCCGCCGGGCCCGAGCCCGCGTCCTTGCGATGCAGCGTTGGCTCGTCCGTATCTTTGCTGTCTTTCTTCGCGCCCGGCTGTGCCGCATCGTCCGCGTGGTGCTTGCGGTGCAGCACCGGCCGGTCGCTGTAGTCCTCGTCAAACAGTGCAATCGGCTTGCTCGCCGTGGCCTTCGGCGCAGGCATCGGCTTCCACGTGCCGTAGCCCATCCAGAAGCCCTGTTCCTGCCCTGCATTCTGAATGTCGAACAGGCCAATGTTCTTCCCCGTGCGCTTCAGTTCGTACTCCACCTCAGCAGAAAGGCCCAGCGGCTGCGGCCGCGCCAGGTAAATGCTGCCGTCCTGCAACTGGTCGCCGTCAAAGATCGTGATCGGGATCAGCCGTGCCTTCTTCGGCTTGCCTTCGTCGCCCACCCACTCCAGCACGCCCACCGCGCGCAACACCGGCGCTTTCTGCGCCACCTGCCCGGGATACTGCGCCCCGGCAGCCATGGCCGTCACCAGCACCGCCGTCAGGCATGACACGGCGCGGCCCACTCGGAAATAATGCGACTTGAACGTGTTTGCACTGAACATGCGAGGGAAGCCCCAATGGAACTGAATGCCAAGGTCGCCGATTTTACGCTACAAACCGACGAGGAAAAGACCGTCAGCCTGTCAGACTACAAGGGCAAACCGGTCGTACTCTTTTTTTACCCCAGAGCGAACACCCCCGGCTGCACCATTGAAGCCTGCGGGTTCCGCGATACGTTCAAAAAGCTCGTTACCGCCGGTGCCGTCGTCCTCGGCATCTCGCGCGACACGCCCAAAGCCCAGGCCAGGTTCCGCGCCAAATATGACCTGCCCTACACACTCCTTGCTGATGTAGACGAGAAAGTCTGCAATCAGTTTGGTGTCATGAAAGACAAGAACATGTACGGCAAGAAGGTCCGCGGCATTGAGCGCACCACCTTCCTCATCGGCCCTGACCAGAAACTGATCCACATCTTCCCCAAGGTCAAGCCAGAAGGCCACGCCGAAGAGGTCCTGTCCCTGCTCAAGGACTGGAACAAAGCGCAGAAATAAAGCCCGACTCCATCCCCACCACAGAGAATGGTTGCCCCAGGTCTCGCGTTTGAGACCTGGGAAAGCAAGCCCCCACCCCAGCCACTACGAAGCCACCACATGCAGTGCCGCAGGCCCCACAATAGAACCAGCCCGCCATGCCGCTCCTCACCCGCCCCTTCTTCGAACACCCGCCCCAGTTCGTCGCCCCGCGTCTCCTCGGCAAGCTCCTCGTCCACCGAACGCCGCAGGGTGAGCTGTCCGGTCGCATCGTAGAAGTCGAGGCCTACCTCGGCCCGCATCACGCAACGCCGGACCCCGCTGCCCACTCCTTCCGCGGCCCCACGCCACGCAACCAGGTCCTCTTCGGCCCCGCCGGGCACGCTTATGTCTACGCCATCTATGGCATGTACTTCTGCATGAACCTGAGCTGCGAAGTCGCAGGCCAGGCCGGTTGCGTCCTCATCCGCGCCCTTGAGCCTGTAGCGGGAATCGAGCAGATGCTCGCCAACCGCAGCCTCGCGCCCGGCTCACCACCGCGCCAGATCGCCTCCGGCCCCGGCCGCCTCGCGCAGGCCCTCGGCCTCACCCGAGTCGCACATAACGGGCTTGACACCACCAGCCCCCGCTCGCCCCTGCAGGTCCGCGACGACGGCTTCAGCCTCACCCACGCTCTCGTCACCCCCCGCATCGGCATCCGCCACGCCGTCGACTGGCCTCTCCGTTTCGCCATGGAGGGCAACCGCTGCGTCTCCGGCCCGCGTTCGCTCACCGGCCAGCGCGTCCCCATCGGTTAGAGTTGCGTCATATAGGCAGTACCCAATTCCACCCAATGCTGAGGTCCTTCCCCTTGAAGAACGTTTCCCCTTGGCTTGCGGTCGTCGCACTCGCGGCGGTTGCGTGCGTTTCCCTTGTTGCCCAGCAGTCGGCTGCACCCCCGCCGCCGCGTAAGCCGCGCCCCGCGCCCACCAATCTCCAGGTGCTGCCCAAAACCATGTCCGGCGATGAGGTCCACGACGTCATGCACAAGTGGGAGGCTGACCTGGGTGCCGACTGCTCCAGTTGCCACACCGCCGACCCCAAGAACCTCGCTCCCAACGGCAAGCCGCGCCTCAACTTTGCCGACGACTCCAAGCCAGAAAAGCAGACCGCCCGCCTCATGTTCCAGATGACCGAGGCCATCAACGCGCAGTACGTCTCCAAAGTTGAGAACTCCGGCGCGCCCGTCACCTGCGGCACCTGCCACCGCGGCCACCTCGGCGCCCAGCCCTTTATGCCGCCCGCCGAGAAGGACCACGAGAAGCCCGCCGCGCCTCCCGTTCAGGCCCGCTAAACCGCCCTGTCCGGCAGTTGTCCGTTTAAACGAATAACTTGCATCCTCTGTTTCTCGCTCTAATCCAATAAAGCGCCGGGCTTTCCCAAAAAACGCATCTCCAGCCGGACTCCGCAAGGAGGCTGGCTGGAGCGGACCAGCTCAGTCTGAGGAGAGATCGCAATGAAGATTGCCGCCACCGTCGCACGTCTGCTGTTGGGGCTCATGTTCCTCGTCTTCGGCTCCAACATGTTCCTGCACTTCATCCCGCAGGGCCCTGAGCCGGCCGGCCTTGCCGGTGAGTTCGCAGGAGCGCTGTTCAAGTCCCACTACTTCATCGCCGTCGGTGCCGTAATGGTGCTCTCGGCGGTACTGCTCCTGGCCAACCGCTTCGTCGCCCTTGGCCTCACGTTGCTTGGCCCCGTGCTCGTGAACATCCTCCTGTTCCACATCCTCATGGCTCCTTCCGCCATCGGCATGGGCCTGTTCGCCACGCTGCTCTGGTTCATTGTGTTTGCGTATGAGCGTGCTTCGTTCGCGCCGTTGTTCGTCCCTTGCCCCCGCAAGTAACGCACCGCCGCGGCTGGCTACAATCAGAGCAGCCATGATCCAGTACCTCTATCTCGGCCGCGTGGCCTACGACGAGGCGCTCAAGCTGCAGGCGGAGATCGCTGCGCTGCGCCTCGCCGGCCGCGTTGGCAACGTGCTCCTGCTGCTTGAGCACCCGCCCGTGCTCACGCTTGGCCGCAACGCCCACCGCTCCAACGTGCTCGCATCGGCGGAGCTGCTCCGCCAGCGCGGCGTTTCCATTCATGAGATCAACCGCGGCGGCGACGTTACCTACCACGGCCCCGGCCAGCTCGTCGGCTATCCCATCTTTGACCTCCGCAGCCTGCGCAATGACAGCGGCGCGCGCCTCGGCCCGGTCGACTTCGTCCGCCGCATGGAAGAAGCCCTCATCCGCGTCTGCGGCACCTACGGCGTCCGCGCCGGTCGCATCCCCGGCCTCACCGGCGTCTGGTGCGCTCCGCACGGCCATGCTTTAGACGAGGACAACAAAAGCGACGCCCGCAAAGTCTGCGCCATCGGCATCCACGTCTCGCGCGGCATCACCTCCCACGGCTTCGCCTTCAACGTCACCACTGACCTCAGCGACTTCCAGCTCATCATCCCCTGCGGCATCGCTGACCACGGCGTCACCAGCCTCGCCCAGCTCCTCGCCGAGCCCGCCACGCTGCCACCGCTCCAGCGCGTCGCAGACGAAGCCGCCCGCCAGTTTGGCCTGGTCTTCGGCGAGCAGGTCCTCGCCTTTGACAGCCTCAGCGCACTCCGCCGCCACGCCGCCGCTCCAGCCGCAGAAGACACGCCCCTGCGCGTCCCCCGCGAGCTTGAGCAGATCACCGGCACCCCCGAGCCCCCCGTCCGCGCCTGACTGCGGAACGGCCCAACTGCGCAGAGATTTATAATCCGGCAGGGGACCGGCCTCGCGCCGCCGTCCCATTTCGCGGAGAAAACGATCGATGCCAACCGACGTCATCATGCCTCAGATGGGCGAATCCATCGTTGAGGGAACCATCACAAAGTGGCTGAAGAAGCCGGGCGACAAGGTCGAAAAAGACGAGCCGCTGCTCGAAATCTCCACTGACAAAGTGGACGCTGAGATCCCCTCGCCAGCGGCAGGCGTGCTGCGCGAAATCAAGTTCCCAGAGGGCACCACCGTCGAGGTCAACGCCGTCATCGCCGTCCTCGGCGATGCAGGTGAAGTCGTCCCGGCAGCCGCCGCGCCGCAGGCGCAGTTGGCCCCACCGCAGGTGGTGGTCATGCCCCAGATGGGCGAATCCATCTTCGAGGGCACCATCACCAAGTGGCTCAAGCAGCCCGGCGACACCGTCGAAAAGGACGAGCCCCTGCTTGAAATCTCCACGGACAAGGTGGACGCTGAAATTCCCGCGCCGGTCTCCGGCGTGCTCGTAGCCGTCAAGGCCGCCGAGGGCGAAACCGTCCAGGTCAATGCAGTCATCGCGCTCATCGGCGCCGCTGGCTCCGCAGTTCAGTCCGCCGCCCCGGCCGCAGCCGCAGCAAGCGCCGCGCCAGCCGTAGCCGCCTTTGCACCGACCCCCGTCCAGGTCCCCGTCGAGCGCCACGGCAAGCTGCGTTCCTCGCCGCTCGTCCGCCGCATCGCCCGCGAGAACGGCATCGATCTGCAATACGTCCCCGGCACCGGCTCGCAGGGCCGCATTAACAAAGACGACATCCTGCGCTACATCGCCAACCCGCCCAAGGCTGCCCCGGCAGCGGCTCAGGCCGTCTCCGCCGCACCGCAGGGCCTGCGTGAAGAAACCACGCCCATGACGCGCATGCGCGCCATCATCGCCGAGCGCATGCTTGAGGCCAAGCGTGCCATCCCTCACGCGCACACGGTTTATAAGGTCGATATGACCCGCGTCGCGCAGATCCGCGCCCGTGAGCGCAAGGGCTTTGAGCAGCGCCACGGCGTCAAGCTCACTTACATGCCCTTCATCGCCGTCGCCGCCGTTGAGGCGCTCAAGAAGTTCCCCGTTGTCAACGCCTCGCTTGAGGGGCAGAACATTCACTACCACGCCAGCGTGAACCTCGGCATCGCCGTCGCGCTTGAGTGGGGCCTCATCGTGCCCACCGTCCGCAGCGCAGACAAGGCCAGCTTCGTCCAGGTCGCCCAGCAGATCCACGACCTCGCCGCGCGCGCCCGCTCCAAGAAGCTCTCCCCCGATGAGGTCGGCGGCTCCACCTTCACCCTCACCAACTCCGGCGTCTTCGGCGGCGAGTTCGGCACCCCCATCATCAACCAGCCCGAATCCGCCATCCTCGCCATCGGCGGCCTGCGCAAAGAGCCCGTCGTCCTCACCGACGCGGACGGCAACGACTCCATCGCCATCCGCTCCGTGCAGTACTACTGCCTTGGCTTCGACCACCGCCTCATTGACGGCGCCGACTCCGGCAAGTTCATGAGCGAGTTCAAGTCCATCCTAGAAAACTGGGACCGCCCCATCAGCTAGCGAACCTTGAATTCCGTCAAGGTTTTGAAAGGGCACGGTTTCAGCCGTGCCATAAGCTGGACAGCAGGATGGGGGGACTTTAGTCCCCGGGGGATTCTCTATAGGAAATCTTCGGGTGTCCCACTCCCGCGACGTCTTTTCCCTTGTCGCTAAGGTGGGGTAGCACGAGCCTCCGTGCCCCATCCTTTCGGCGCTCTTTGCTGAAAGGGTGGGAAAGCAAGCCGCCGTCCCAGCCTCTACCCAACTGGTCTCTGCCCAGGTGCCCCGTCCCCTCGTTTTTGGGGACCGGGGATAGAATCACACCCGCCCCGTAATCCCGCACCCCTCCCCCATCGTCTATGCTGGCGAAGATGACGCTTCCCCAGGCAGACAGCGAACTGGTTCGAATCATGGACGCGGCCCTGGCCGACGCAACCGCGCGGGCAGGAAAGTGGCTTGCCTGCCGCCCCGGCTGCACGGCCTGTTGTCACGGAGCCTTCGCCATTAACGCGCTCGACGTGGCGCGCCTCCAGACGGCTCTCGCGCATCTGCGTGCCATCAACCCTGACGCCGCCGACGCCGTCCAGACCCGCGCCCGCCTCTGGTGGGCAGAGTGGAGCGGCGAGTTCCCCGGCGACACGGCCACCGGCCTGCTCGGTGCCAGCGAAGAAGATCAGACCCGCTTCGACGAGTTCGCCAACGACGCCCCTTGTCCCGCTCTCGACCCCCACACCGGCCTCTGCGCCGTCTATGACGGTCGCCCCATGACCTGCCGCGTCTTTGGCCCGCCCGTCCGCATGGGTGCCGGTGAGGCTCTCGGCTGCTGTGAGCTCTGCTTCGCCGGAGCCACCGAGGCCGAGATCGCCGCCTGCGAAATGACCGTTCCCACCGGGCTCGAGGAGCAGATCGCCGCCGGCATGAACTCCCCCGGCGAGACCGTTGTGGCATGGGCCCTGCTCCCCCGGCGATAAAAACTCCCGTGGTTCGCCCCTATTCCGCTTAGAATGAACCCCCAAGAGGCGGCCGCAGTCAGAAGCCCCGGGGGAACGCCATGCCTGTCGCTCATCTCACGCTGGAGCTGCGCATTGAGCACGCGCAGTCGCTCAAGGACCGCCGTCAGGTCGTGCGGTCCATGAAAGATCAGTTGCGCGAGTCATTCAACGCCTCAGTCGCGGAGATGGACGAGGCCGTCACCTGGCAGTCCGCCACCCTCGGCATCGTCGCCATCTCGCGTTCGCGAGACTACCTGCACGGCATGATGGAAGAGATTGAGCGAGCCGCCCGCCGCATGGCCAACGAGCTAGGCGCAGAGCTGGCCGACGCCTTCTGGGACTATCTCGAAAACGAGCGCCCCGAGCCTTAGTCGCGAATCTGGAAGCGGTCAAAGAACGGGAAGATCAGCACCGCGATCACCGAGTTGCCCACCGCCGTGTAAAGCTCGGCCAGCCAGTCCGGTGCGCCCGGCAGACCCAGCAGAAAGCGGTCGACGAAGATCACCAGCGCGCTTGAAAGCAGTGACAGCACAAAGATCAGAAACAGCCGGATCGTGTGGTTCTCCACGTCAATGCGGATACCCACCGACGCCGCCAGAAAGCCCACCAGCGTCTTGGCCACGCCGTTGATCCCGATCGGCCGGTGCGTCAGCGCATCCTCCAGCAGGCCCAGAATGCAGCCCATCACCGTGCCCTGAATCGGACTGCGCCGCCCCAGCGCAAAGTACACCGTCACAATCAGCGGCAGGTCAAACCAGGAGAAGCGCCCGGTCAGCCGCGGCACCCAGGCCTGCAACACCAGCGCAGCCAGCGGCGCCATTGCATACACCAGCACCGGATAGCGGTGAATCTCGAGATCGCGGCGGCTATCGGCCGTCAGCACTGACATGGCTACGGGTTCCTCCGCGGAGTGGTTTCAGTTGGCGTCGTAGTGCGCGGTGGGGCGGGCTTTTTCACGGCCGGCTGTGCGGGCGCTGCGGTGCGCGGCGTTGCCGTGGCAGGCGCGGACGTCGCCGGCACTGCCTCACCGCTGCCCCCTGCCGCCGCTCCCGGCGTAAAGCGGTCCGGATGGAGCGCCGTCTGCGGGTGCGGCGCCGAGCTCGAGCTGTCGTTCAGCGGTTGCTGGTCCGCGGGCAGGTTCGGGTCCAGCAGACCCGGCAGACGCTCCGCCATGATCTCTGAGGCCTTCTTCTGCTGTTGTTCCTGCTGCAACTCGCCAGCCTTCTCCTGCGCGCTCGCGGCCATGTCGGCAGTCTGGTCCTGCGGGAATCGTGGCTCGGTCGAGGTCACAATCAGCACCTCGTCCAGCCGGTCCAGGTGCGCCGCGGGCTTCACCATCACCAGAATGAAGCCATCCTGCTCAGGGTCGCGGACCACCTTGTCCACCACGCCCACCGGCATTCCGCGCGGAAAAATCTCGTCGCCGCCCGCCGTCAGCACGCGTTCGCCCGGCTTGATGCGGCTGTCCGCCATGATGCCCACAATCTGCGTCTGCCCGGCCGCGTTGCCGCGCAGAATCCCGCGGATCCGCGTCGACTCCAGAATCACGCCCGCGCCTGACGACTGGTCGTTGATCAGCAGCACCTGCGCCGTGTGCGGAAACACCTCACGCACCTTGCCCACAATCCCGTCGCCGGTGACTACAGCCATGTCGTGCTGCAGGTGGGCGTCTTCGCCCTTGTTGATCGTCACCACGTGCGACTGCAGAGAGCCGCTTGTGCCGATAATCTGCGCGGGCAACGTCTTGTAGATGTATTTTTCCTGGAAGCCCAGCATCGCCTGCAGCCGCTGGCCCTGCCGTGCATCTTCCAGCAGTGCCGCCTGCTCCAGTTGCAGCCGGTCAATCGTGGCCTCAAGCTCCAGGTTGTGGCGACGCACGCTGCGCAGGTCAATGTAGCTCTGCCAGAGATACGCAATGCCGGAACTGGTCCCGTGAACCAGGCGCTCCGGCGGAGAAACCAGCGCGTTGGCCCACAGCCGGATCAGCCGCACGCCGCTGCTGTCTGCTGCACCCACGCTCACGCGTCCTGCGTCCGTGCGGCGCACCTGCACAGCAAGGCCCACGATCTGCGCCAGCAGAAGGATGAGCAGCACCAGCAGGTTGCGATAGCGGACGACGAAGGGTTCCATGGCGGTCCAGTGAACAGTGGTCAGTGATCAATGGTCAGTCTGTTCGTGGTCCACGCCGCCGCCTGATCACTGTCCACTGACCACTGTTCACTTCGTTAATCGATCTTGATCTTGCGCAGCAGGCGGAAGTCGGAGAGCATCTTGCCCGTGCCCAGCACCACGGAAGCCAGCGGATCGTCGGCCACGGACACCGGCAGCCCCGTCTCTTCGCGGATGCGCTTATCCAGGTTCTTGATCAGCGCGCCGCCGCCCGTCAGCACGATGCCGCGGTCAGAGATGTCTGCGGAAAGCTCCGGCGGCGTCCGCTCCAGTGCCACGCGGATCGCGTTCATAATCACGGCGATGCACTCGCCCAGCGCCTCGCGGATCTCCGAGTCGTCAATGGAGATGGTCTTCGGCACGCCCTCAATCAGGTTGCGGCCCTTGATCTCCATCGTCAGCGGCTTCTCCAGCGGGAACGCCGATCCAATCTCGATCTTGATCTGCTCGGCCGTGCGCTCGCCGATCAGCAGGTTGTACTTCCGCTTCAGATAGTTGGTGATAGCCTCGTCCATCTGGTTACCGGCCATACGCACAGAGCGCGAGTAGACAATGCCGGAAAGCGAAATCACGGCGATGTCTGTCGTGCCGCCGCCGATGTCGACGACCATGTTGCCGGAGGGCTCGGTAATCGGCAGCCCCGCACCAATCGCGGCCACCATCGCCTGCTCCACCAGATAGACTTCACTGGCCTTGGCGCGATAGGCCGAGTCCTCGACCGCGCGCTTTTCCACCTGCGTAATCTCAGAGGGCACGCCGATCACGATGCGCGGATGCACCAGCATCTTGCGGTTGTGCGCCTTCTGGATGAAGTAGTTCAGCATCTTCTCGGTGACTTTAAAGTCCGCGATGACGCCGTCTTTCATCGGCTTGATGGCCACGATGTTGCCGGGCGTGCGGCCCAGCATCTCCTTGGCCTCCTTGCCCACGGCTTCCACCTCGCCGGTGTTCTTGTTGATGGCCACAATGGAGGGCTCGTTGACAACGATGCCCTTGCCGGCCGCGTAGACCAGCGTGTTGGCCGTGCCAAGGTCGATAGCCAGGTCGCTCGAAAACATGCTGAACAGCGAGCGCAAGCCATGCGACCGCGAGGAGCGGGAGGGGTAACCGTTCAAAGACATTGGAGAGAGAATCTACCTCGTTACTTATTGTACGGCCAAGCCGCGGGCCCGTACCGCATCATCACACGTGAAAACATGCCCCGGACCTCAGGAAATTACCGCCTGCTCCCCGCCGCCCCGCCGTCCGTCCAGCCACGCCCCCACCCCGCTGGCCAGCACCACCACAAAAAACGGCGACATGTCGCCAAACAGCCGCAGCTCCCGCATGATCGTCGTCTTCAGCAGCACCGCAAACCACACCGCGAACAGGATCGCGAACGCCCTGCGCAGCCGTTCGTCCGCCAGCCGCCACACGCACAGCAGGACGATCCAGAGATAGGCGAACGTGCTTGCAAACGAGATCCAGAACAGCGGGTTGGCAAACTGCGTAAGGTTGGCCAGCAGATGGCTCTCCGCCAGCACCACGCACTCCGGGCACGGCTGGTAGAGCGTCCGGTAGAGCACATACTTGATCGCCATCGCCACCAGCCCCAGCGCCGCGCAATAAGCCGTCACCGCACGCCACTGCTCGCGCCGCACGTTCAGCAGAAAGAACAGCAGTATGCCGAACGTCGCCGTCTCCTTCGTCACCATTGAAGGGATGAACCACAGCGCAAAGAGTAGATAGTTGCGGGTAACTGCAAAGTAAGTCAGCCCGGCAAACGCCGCCACCATCGGAATGTCGTACGGATAAAACTGGTTGCGGTTCAGCACCAGCGTGTAATTGAAGTAACCAATCAGCGCCAGCGCAAAGGCCAGCCAGCGATACTCGCGCCTTCCCGTCACATGCACAATCGTCCGCGCCGTGAACACCAGCGCCGTAAACATGGACGCAATCGCCAGCAGAGACATGAACCAGTTATCCGGCGTGTTTACCGGCGGATTCAGTGCCGGAAACTGCACGTGCAGATGATCCAGCACAAACTGGTAGCCGTCGTGGATCAATACAGGAAAGACACGATAACGAAACGGCGTCCGCGTCTGTAACTGGAGATAGGGTCCCAGCGGCACCATCGGAAAAGTCAGGGTTAGATAACTGAACGCAAAATGAACTGAGACAAAGAAAGCAAGAACATAGAATGAAATGCGCCGCCAGCGGAAGGCGGAGAAAGCCGTGGGAGTATCCATGAATGCTCCGGACAACGGATAAGACCTTGGGTTGGGCTGCAATCACTGCGCAGTTGAGGGGATGACTGGCCTCCAGCATAGCGAGCCAGACCGCCGCCCAACAAGAGCCCGGGGTTCCCTGCCGCGCCCGCGTCTGCGACACTGATGGCAGTGTTTCCCGGCCCCGGGACGCGGCTGCATGCCCCGGCACACCGCTGTAAACCGCGAAGCAGATTTCGCCCACACGAACCGAGAACGGACCCATGAGCTATCCCACGTATCACAATCTGATTGGCGGCGAGTGGCTGCCGGCCAAGAGCGGCAAAACCATCCTCAACCTCAACCCGGCCGATCACTCGGACGTGGTTGGCGCCTTCCCCTCCTCGCACGCTGACGACGTGAATCTGGCCGTCGCCGCTGCCAAAAAGGCCTTCGCCACCTGGCGGCTCGTGCCCGCCCCCAAGCGCGCTGAAATCCTCACCCGCGCCGCCCTCCTGCTGCAGGAGCGCAAAGAAAAGTTCGCCCACGACATGACCCGCGAGATGGGCAAGGTCATCGACGAGACCCGCGGAGACGTGCAGGAAGCCATCGACGAGGGCTTCTACGTGGCCGGTGAAGGCCGCCGCCTCTTCGGCGTCACCACGCCCTCTGAGCTGCAGAACAAGTTCGCCATGAGCGTCCGCATGCCCGTCGGCGTCGTCGGCCTCATCACCCCGTGGAACTTCCCCATGGCCATCGCCAGCTGGAAGATCTTCCCCGCGCTCGTCTCCGGCAATACCGTCGTCATCAAGCCAGCGTCAGACACGCCGCTGTCCACTTACAACCTCGTCCAGACCCTCATCGATGCCGGCGTTCCCGCCGGCGTGCTCAACATCGTCTGCGGCTCCGGCTCCGCCGTCGGCACTCCGCTCGTCGAGCACCCTGACGTCCGCGCCGTCAGCTTCACCGGCTCCAGCTCCGTCGGCTCCTTCGTCGGCCAGCGCGCCGCCGCCACCTTCAAGCCCGTCTCGCTTGAAATGGGCGGCAAAAACGCGCAGATCGTCATGAACGACGCCAACATCGACCTCGCCCTCGACGGCGCGCTCTGGGGCGCCTTCGGCACCACCGGCCAGCGCTGCACCGCCACCAGCCGCATCCTCCTCCAGAAGGGCATCGCGCAGGAGTTCACGGAGAAGCTCGTCGCCCGCGCCCAGGCCCTCAAGGTCGGCAACGGCCTGGAGAAGGGCATCGACGTTGGCCCGCAGGTCAACGCCGCGCAGATTGAAACCTCCACGAAGTACGTCGAGATCGCCAAGGCTGAGGGCGCAAAGATCCTCTGCGGCGGCCACGCACTTACTGACGGCATCTACGCCAAGGGCACTTTCTTCGAGCCCACCGTCGTCGCCGGCGTCACGCCCACCATGCGCATCGCCCGCGAAGAGGTCTTCGGCCCCGTTGTCTCATTGATTGAGTTCGACACCTTCGAGGAAGCCGTCCAGATCGCCAACTCCATCGACTACGGCCTCTCCACGTCTATCTACACCAAAGATGTGAACCGCGCCTTCGCCGCCATGCGCGACCTCGAGTCCGGCATCACCTACATCAACGCGCCCACCATCGGCGCTGAGGTGCACTTGCCCTTCGGCGGCGTCAAGCAGACCGGCAACGGCCACCGCGAGGGGCTCGGCGCCATCGACTTCTTCACCACCTGGAAGGCCGTCTACGTCGATTACAGCGATAAGCTCCAGCGCGCCCAGATCGACAACCAGTAACGCAGCATAACTATCGGGAACCAACGAGCGGCTGGATGCGGGCCTGCTTCCAACAGTGGAAGCTACCTGTCCCAGCCGTTCTTTTGTTTCTCGACAAAAGGGTATCTCTGTGTCGCTTCTGCGACTAACGCAGGAAGTGAGGCCGTCTTTTCCTGTCCGGCCACGCTCAGATCGTCATAGATAAACTGCAGACGCATGTACATCCAATGGTTATTGCCGCCCGGCCTGAAGTTCTTGATTCCTTCGCAGTAGCATTGAAAGCCCGCGATCGAATCGCCTGAGTGATGCAGGAGCCGTAAAATCTCGGCATCGATATTTCGCTGGTCGAGAAGACTTTGCAGTCTGTCGATGAGTCGCACCGTTTCTTTGGGCGAAGGTGTCCTATCGCGCTCCGTCATAGAGTGATGCTAGACGAAACCAAAATCGGGCTACAATTTCCCTATGAGCCGCACCGCCGCTGAACTCCTCGAGGAAGCCCGCCGCCTGCCTGCCGACCAGCGTACATGGCTGATCGACAGCCTGCTGGACGGCGAGCCTGATGTCACTCCGGAGGCATGGGAAGCCGCGTGGGGCAGCGAGATTCGCCAGAGGATCGACGAGCTCGACTCCGGACGCGCGCACGCAGCCCCGCTGGAAGATGTGCTTGCACGCATGGACGCCCGGCTGCAATCGCATCGCCGGGCATGAAGTCAGTCCGGGTTCATCCAGCAGCGGAAGCCGAGTCAGTCTCGGCCTTCGAGTGGTACTGGGCGCGTAGTCGCCCGGCTGCTTTGCATTTTGATGCGGAGTTGCGTCGCGCATTCATGATCGTCAGCCATGCGCCACAACGATGCGCGCCGTTTCTTCACGGCACGCGACGTGTCCACCTGTCCCGTTTTCCTTATGCCGTCGTCTTTCGGGAGCTGAACGACAGGATTGAAATCCTGGCCGTCGCTCACGTCAAACGCCGGCCCGGATATTGGACCGCGCGCTCGCCACAACCCACGCCCTAATTCAGCTTCCGCGCCATAATCACCGCGCCTGACCCAGCCCTCCGCAGCGCGCAAACCGCCTGCGTGTCGCACGTGTAGTGCACCAGAGCCGCATCGTCGGCCCACGCGGCCGCCGTGGCCAGGTCTGCGGCGCGCAGCACCACAAAGCTCCGCCCCGGGCCCACGGTCAGAATGTTGCGCCCCGGCTCGTACGCTGAAATGTGATCGTCACCCTGCAGGAAGAAGCCGCTCTGCGGCCGTCTAGACGCGCGGCGTTCTGCCTCGGCGCGGCCAGCCTTTTCCTTCTGCGCCTTCTTGTCGGCCTGCTGCGCTCCGTCAGTCTGCGCGCGGTGGTCAATGCCGAATGTGCGGTCCTGGTCTTCCACGGTGGGGAAGTTGGTGGTGAGGTCCCAGTAGCCGAACCGCGCAAACTGCTCGGCAGAGCAGGGCAGCGTGCCTTCTGCCCAGAGCCCGTCAATCGTGCCCTTCTCGCCCTTGATGCGCTTCACCGCATCGGTCCCTGCTGGCGCCGCGCTGTTGTTCGCCGGCGCCAGCACCACCTGCTTGCCGCAGATCGGCTCGCCCACCGGGTCCAGCACGCGCACGTTGAAGTAGAGCTGGTCCCTGTTTGACGCCGCCTCGCGCCCAAACGAGTCCTGTTCTGGCAGCGCAATCGGCTCAATCTTCAGCTTGTAGTGCACCTGCTTGTCATTCAGGTCAGTCACCAGATGTGCCCGCAGGCCAGAAGCCACCACAACAGCCTGCCCCAGGTCGCCCGGCACATCCTTCTTGGCCGTACCCGCCGTCTGGTTGTGACGAATCATCAGCCCCGCCGCGCCCAGCGCAATGATCAGCGCACCCGCCAGGATCATCATCGTCTCTGGCCTGCGCCTGTTCTTCTGCGCTTGCTGGTTGATGCGCGTGCCGGCCTGGACCTGGCCCTCGTTTTCGCTCAGATAGTTCTGCAGCCACTCCTGGTCCGACGCCTGGGTTGGTGCCGGCTCGCCCGTGTGCTGCTCGTCCTGCTCGGCCATCGCGATCTCCTTCGTGTCCGGCGCGCGGGTCGCCGAAGTCTTTCCGAAAGCTAGAAACGCGCCCGTGCGCGATCCATCTCACTCTACCGTCGCGCCTCGCCTGCGTGCCACTGCTCAGAGTTCGACCGGCTCGCCTCATGGCGTAACTCCGGGGAAAGCAACTGCCGTTCCTGCACCGTTGGGGGCGTTCCATCCAGTATGCGGGCAGCCGGCGGAATCCGCGCATCCGCCTGCGACACAAGGTAGTTATTGCGGTAACATCTCGTCCTCGTCGTCGTCCGTGGCCGCTTTGCCCGCCGCGCCCTTTGCAGGCTTGCTTTCAGCCTTTGCCGCCGTTGTGCTCAGTTCGGGCAGCGCTGACCGGTCAAAAACATAAAGCTCGTTGAATAGATACTTGTAAGTCGCGTGAGCCTCGCCGCGGAACTGCGGCTTAAAGCCGAACAGCACAATCCGTCCGCTGCCATAAGCCAGCTCCATCGCCGCCGCCTGCCCCTCAATCGTCTCCGGATGCAGCAGCAGCCCGCTCTCCAGCGGATTCGTCTCCTTCGCGTAGCGCGCCAGCACCGCCCCGTGCGCCCCCGGCAGCGGCTCAAACGCCGGTCCCAGTTGGAACATCACCACCGGCGACGCCCCCAGCCCGTAGTTCGCAGGCAACTCCGCGTGCTCCGTCTGCACCCGCAGCAGCGCGCCAGAGCAGAAGAACTTGTCGCTCTTCACGCCCTCCAGCGTGTTCTTCACCGGCAGTGACATCAGCGGAATCAGCGCCCCCGCCGTGCGATTCAGCGCCACCAGCGTGCCGCCCTCGCGCACAAACGCCCGCAGGTTTTCCAGGCCCTCCGGCCCAATCCCGCCCGCGTATTCGCCCGGCACCACGCCCACGCCAAAGCCGTCCGTCAACTGCTTCCCGCTCATGTCCGGCAACACAATCACGTCGTAGCGGTTCTTCAGCCCCGCCGCGCGCATGTCCGCGTTGTACAGGCTCTTCGGCGCAAAGCCGTAGTTCTCCAGTACCCACCGCGTCCAGCCCTCGTCAATCGACGGCATCCACGGCCGGTAGAGCCCCACCCGCGCCTTCTTCAGCGCCAGCGCCTTCCCCGGCGCACTCGCCGCCACCGCGGAAACGGCATACTTCTTCGCCAACTCGCCAAATGCCGCGCGGCTCAGCCCGCCAATCAGAAACGCGCCTGTCTCCGTGCCGTTCGCCGTCTTCACCGGCTCCTGCGCCACGGCAACCGTGCCGCCCGCCGCCAGCGCCGCATTCACCAGCTCAAACGCAGCGTTCTCGCGATGGCTCACGGCAAACGCCGCGCCCGCGCCGTCAATCGTCGCCTCCGGCGCCGCCGCCTTGTCGATCTTCGTCATTGCCGCGCGTTCATCCGCCGTCAGCGGATCGGTCACCGCATCCACCGTCACGCCCATCTGCAGCGGCAGCGTCCAGCCCGTCACGTCATACGGCAAATCAATCGCCTTTGATGTCCCGTTCGCCAGCGCGTCCGGATACTTCTGCCGCTCGAACAGTTCCTTCGCCAGCGCGGAAAACGGCTGGTCCATCGGAATCACCCACGACCCCGCCGGATACGCCACGCCATTCGCCTTGAAGCCCTCTTTTGACGCGTACACATCCAGCCCGTTGTCGATCATCTTCTGCGCCAGCAGTGCAGCCTCCGGCCCGTCCGCCTGCTTCACCGGAATCACGTAGGCAAACGGCGGCTCCTTGCGGAAGTGCGCCATGTTGTCCCGCGCTGCCTGGTAGCGGTTGTAGTTGAGCGTCTCGCGGTTCTTTGCCGCAATGTCCAGCACGCTCATTGATCCGCCCACCATGTAGTTCACCGCGTCGCGCAGATGCCACCATCCGCCCTCCCACGGCGTCGTGTACTGGCTCAGCGCCCGCAGGTCCTGAAACTCCTTCGGAAAATCCCGCACCGTGTAGAAGTGCGGCGTCGCGTAGGCGTAGAGCGCCGTCTCCGTGAAGAATGAGATCTCGTTGCGGAACACATGCGCCCAGTCCGTGAACCCCGCATACCAGTTGTCAAACCGCGACTCGGAGATCGCACCCGGCATGTCATGCGCGTTCAGGTAGGCCGTCATGTTCGCGCCAATCAGGTTCAGCCAGCTCCGCACCAGCGGGCTGATGTTGCTTGAAATCGGATCGGAGAACGGTGGAATCCAGATGCGCGCCGGGAACGGTGCCGTCTGGTGCTGGCAATAGAAGATCGCCGGGTTGTACTCCAGCTGCGTCTTCACGACAACCTGCTCCTCCTTCATGTTCAGCATGAAGCCGTCGCGGTTGTTGTCGTGCCCCACATACTCCTGATAGAGCCACGGCATCGGGCTCACTTCGTACTTGGTGCCCACGTTCTGCCTGTACCAGTGCACCACGCGATCCTGCCCATCCGGGTTCAGCGTCGGCCACAGCACCAGCACCACCTGGTCCAGAATCGCGTCCACCTGCGCATCGCCCTGCGCAGAAACCAGCCTGTACGCCAGCGGCATCGTGTGCTGCGGCCCGGCCACCTCGTCGGAGTGCAGTCCGCCGTCAATGTGCACAATCACCGGCGTCGTCCGCGCCAGTTCGCGCGCCTGCTCGTCGCTCATGTCGGCCGCATGTGCCAGCCGGTTTGATACCTGCTTGATCTCGTCCAGCCGCGCCAGGTTCTTCGGGCTTGAGATCACCGCAATCTCAATCGCCTTACCCTCGGTCGTCTTGCCAATCGTGAACATCTTCATCCGGTCCGTCGAAGCGGCCAGCGCGTGGAAATACCGCACCGTGTCCTCATAGTCAGCCAGATAAAAGTCGTCGCCCGGCGCGTGCCCCAGCACAGAAACCGGCGTGGGAGCCTCCCCGCGCAGCACCGCGGAAGATGCGGCACACAGGCAGAGCAGCGTGAGACATGTAAGACGGAACAACGGGGACTGCCGGGACGAAGACATCGGGAGCTCCTGAGGTGTGTATGGATCGTGACCGGAAAAACGCTGATCAGCCTCCGCCGCGCGTGGGTGCGCGCAGAACCGCGGAAGCCTGCTGTCGTGCGTGTGGTTCAAGCCTACCGCAGCAGCCGCGGTCAGTGCAGCAGGATTCACCTCCGCCGCCCGCCACAAACCCTCCGTGCCCCATTCTTCGCGCAGCGGTAGCCCGGATGCCCGGTTGAGCTTCTAGCCTCAGCACGAACATGGGCACCGGGAAAGCAAGCGCCCACCCCCCGCCACGAAAAGCTAGAAGCTAGCAGCTAAGAGCTAGCAGTTAACAGCCGCCTCACCGCCGCCCGTTCTCAAACACATCCCGCAGCGCAAAGCTCGTCTCCAGCCGCCGCACCCCCGGCAGGCGAGACAGCTCGTTCTGGTGCAGCTTCCCGTAGTCGTCAATCCCCGCCACGCGCACCACCAGCATGTAGTCATAGGACCCGGCCATCAGATGGCAACTCACCACCGGCCTGCACCGCTTCACCGCCGCCTCAAACGCGCCCAGCACCGTCGCCGACTGCCGCTCCAGCGTCACGCGAATGTACACCGTCATCCGCCGCCCCAGCAGCCGGTCGTCAATCTGCGCGCGATACCCGCGAATCGCCCCCGCCTGCTCCAGCGCCAGAATCCGCCGCGAAGCCGCTGAAGACGACAGCCCCACCGCCTCGCCCACCTCGAAGTTGGTCGCGCGCCCGTGGCTTTCCAGATAGCGCAGAATGGCGCCGTCCAACTCATCCATCCCGGCGTGTGCCGCCGCTACGCTCAGTTCGTGCGCAGTTTTCGCTTTTCGCTCACGTTTTGTGCTCATGCGGCGTTTTTATCACGAACTTTGCACACATTGGAAGCAGCCTGCGCCGTACGATCTTTCTCAAGCGTTAGAGCCAGTTATGCACTTTCCCGCGGGCGTCGTTGCGGGAGAAAATCGCGCCAGACGAGGCGGAGGACGCAGACTTTGGCTATTCCAAGGCAAGGACGACAACAAAGTAT
>Ga0207835_1000080_pt1 | contig 40890 bp, 43 predicted proteins | sample LuqExpMetagenom8_FD_187766 | JGI IMG/M metagenome (GOLD analysis project Ga0207835, IMG submission 187766) | Tropical forest soil microbial communities from Luquillo Experimental Forest, Puerto Rico - Sample 8 (SPAdes) | ecosystem: Environmental > Terrestrial > Soil > Tropical forest ... | reverse complement strand
CGGGCGGATGCCGACGAGCCTGCCGCTGCCTTGCGCCGTCAAGATCTGCGGCGAGAGCTGCGCCAGGATATCATAGCCCTCGCCCAACATCTTCTGTTCGGCCTCGCTCAGGAACTCCGGCGCATAAGGCGAGAAGCCCATGGCGTTGAGACGCGAGAAGGCCCAGAAGCCGTTGGCCGCCATCTCCGCCGCCGAAACCCGCCCCGTCTCCGGAATGAAATAGGGATTGCCCGGCACAGCATAGCGCAGCGCCCATTCGGTGAAGTTCGGGAAATAGAGATCAGGAGACAACATATCGACGGCCGGTGCGGCGGCGCGCCAAATGTTGAAAACCTGCGGCAGCGGCCCGCCGCTGGGATATTGCCCAGGCTGGCGGCCGGGACGGATCAGCGCGGCATTGACGAACATCGGCAGCGGATAGACCGTCTTGCCCGCCGCCGCGACTTTGCCGGTGTAAAGCCCTTCGCTCCAAGCGTTGAACATCTCATCGGTGGCAAGGCCGGGACCAAAGGTTTCTTCCCAGCTCGCGCCGATCTTGAAGCCGTTTTTCTCCCAAGCCTCGCGCAGGGACAGGACCAACGTATCTTTGTGGACAGCAAGATAATCGGTAAGCTGCTTGGGCACCGGCGCCTTGAATGCGGCCTCCGCCGCCGGGCTGTGATCGCGCGCTTGCGGAATCATGCCGACTTCATTTTCCGGCTGCACCATCAGCACGGTATGCTGGGGGTCGGTCAGTTTCAGATGCTGCATCAAAGCGACAAAGGCGCGGCTGTCGACCCGGAGATTCTCCTCGCTCAAAGCCGAGAGAATTTCGAGAGCCTTGCCATCACTGGTCTGAGCGCGAGGGAAGCGGGCCTGATCGCGCTTCACCCAGGCGGGCGCATAACTCGACATGGAGTTCTTCCAGGAGCCGAACCACAGGAACACCACATGCAGCTTCTGGCGGCGGGCATCCGTGAGAACGCGATCGATGCTGGAGAAGTCGAATTTGCCTTCGCTGGGCTCGATAAATTCCCAATAAGCCGGCACCAGCACGGTGTTGAAATGCATCGCCTTCAGCTTGGGCCAGATCGGCGCCATATAGGCCGGGCTGGAAGCAGAGGAATTGTTCAACTCGCCGCCGAGGACGAGGAAGGGCTTGCCGTCCACCATCAACTGGGTGGCGCCATGATTGTCCGTCAGATGCGGCACAGGAGACGAGGTTGCCGGCTTGGCCGCCAAGGCGCTGCCCGCCAGAAAAATGGCCGCCAAAGCCCCAGCGATCCAGCTGCGCATCCTCAATCTCCCCGTCTGTTTTGGGCCGGTTTACCGGTTGTTATACCGGTACCATAACACAGACAATTAGGCAGAACTATGAGCCCTCCCGAAGATGTGAAAGGGCCTCAAGGCGCAGACGGCCGCTGGTCGAACATGGCCCAGACGCCGTCGCCGCCATCCCAGGCCCCTTGGCTGGAGGCCTTGGAATATTCGGTGGCGCGCTGCTCGAAGAAGTTGGCGTGTTCGACACCGTTCAAGACTTCCACCAGCCAAGGCAGCGGATGCGGCTTGATCTGGTCGTAGCCGGTTTCCTTCTGTTCGAAATGTCCGAAGAGGATCGGCAGCTTGAGCTGGGTCAGGCGCCAATCGGCGATGTAACGCACATAGGCCTTGATGTCCCCGGCCTTCATGCCTTGCACAGCACCAAGCTCGAAAGCGAGTTCGACAAAACGCTCTTCGAGGCCGACCATGGTTTTGGCGACATCGAGAATGTCGTCGCGCACGGATTTGCTGAGAGCGCCGGTTTCCGCGTTCCAGGTGTGGAAAAGCTGGATCATGGCATCGCAATGCAAGCTCTCGTCGCGCACCGACCAGGTCACGATTTGGCCCATGCCCTTCATCTTGTTGTAGCGCGGGAAGTTGAGCAGCATGGCGAAGCTGGCAAACAATGCCATGCCCTCGGTGAAGGCGCCGAACATGGCCAGCGTGCGCGAGACATCGGCCACGGTGCCGACGCCGAAGGTGTGCATGTAATCGGCCTTGTCGCGCATAGCGGCATAATCGCGGAAGGCTTCGAATTCCACCTGCGGCATGCCGAGGGTCTTCAAGAGCAGCGCGTAAGCATCGATATGCACCGTCTCCATATTGGTGAAGGCGGCGAGCATCATCTGCACTTCCAGTGGCTGGAAGATCGGCAAATAGCGCTTCATGTAGTTGTCGGATACTTCGACATCGGACTGGGTGAAGAAGCGGAAGATCTGGGTGAGCAGATTGCGCTCGTTATCCGAGACGCGATCAGAGGCCCAATCCTTGACGTCTTCGCCCAGCGGCACCTCTTCGCCCATCCAATGCACTTGCTGCTGGCGCTTCCAATATTCGTAAGCCCAGGGATAGCGCTCGACATTGTAGGTGCCGGCCGTGGTCAACAGACCGATATTGCTTTTGCCGATGAGCTCGAGCGGATTGAGATGTGCGATTTCCATATGCGTACTCATTGGCAAGCGAGGCATTCGTCGTAATTGGTGGGAGCGGCGACGGAGACAGCCACCTTTTCTTCCTTGCTGCCGGCAAAGGCGGCGCGCTGCACCGACTTGGAGCGGCAGTAATAAAGGCTCTTCAAACCTTTCTGCCACGCCGTCCAATGCAGCATGTGCAGATCCCATTTGGAGACATCGCCAGGCAGGAAGAGATTGATCGACTGGCTCTGGCAGATATAAGGCGCGCGATCGGCGGCGAGATCGATGATCCAGCGCTGATCGAGTTCGAAAGCGGTGCGGAAGACGGATTTTTCGTCGTCGCTGAGGCAATCGAGATGCTGCACCGAGCCTTCTGCGGCGATGATCGATTGCCAGGTTTCTGGCGTATCGGCGTTGCGCTCGGCGAGCAGCTTCTTCAGATGCGGATTGCGCACCGAGAACGAGCCCGACAGCGTCTTGTGGGTATAGACATTGGCCGGGATCGGTTCGACGCAAGCGCTGGTACCACCGCAGATGATGGATATCGAGGCGGTCGGGGCGATGGCGAGCTTGTGGCTGAAACGCTCCATGACACCGCGCTCGGCCGCATCGGGGCAAGCGCCGCGTTCTTCCGCCAGGACCTTCGAGACCCGGTCGGCTTCGCTACGCAGTTTCTTGAAGATGCGCATATTCCAGGACTTCGCCAGCGCGCTTTCGAAGGGAATACCGCGGCCTTGCAGAAACGAATGGAAGCCCATGACGCCAAGACCAACCGAGCGCTCACGCAACGCGGCATAAGCGGCATGTTCCATGCCTTTCGGCGCACCATCAATGAAGGCGGTCAGCACATTGTCGAGGAAGCGCAGTACGTCTTCGATGAAATTGGGCTCTTCGTTCCATTGCTCCCAGGTCTCGATGTTCACCGAGGAAAGGCAGCACACCGCGGTGCGCATTTCACCCAGATGATCCATGCCGGACGGCAAGGTGATTTCGGCGCAAAGATTGGACGAGCGCACCTTCAGGCCCAGCTCCTGCTGATGCGGCGCCAGCGCCTTGTTCACCGTGTCGATGAAGAGGAGATAAGGCTCGCCGGTCTGCAAGCGGGTTTCGAGAATCTTCTGCCACAACTGACGGGCGGAAACTTCGCGCATCACTTGGCCGGTCTTGGGACTTTTGAGGCCAAACGGCTTGTCGTCCTGCACCGCCTGCATGAACTCATCGGTGATGGCGATGCCGTGATGCAGGTTGAGGCTCTTGCGGTTGAAATCGCCCGAGGCTTTGCGGATTTCCAGGAACTCTTCGATTTCCGGATGATGAACATCGAGGTAACAGGCAGCCGAACCGCGGCGCAGCGAGCCTTGGCTGATCGCGAGCGTCAGACTGTCCATGACGCGGATGAAGGGAATGATGCCCGAAGTCTCGCCGCAGCCGCGCACCGTTTCGCCGATGGAGCGCACGCCGCCCCAATAGGTGCCGATGCCGCCGCCGTTCGAGGCGAGCTTCACATTTTCATTCCAGGTATCGACGATGCCGTCCAGCGTATCGGGCACGGCGTTGAGAAAGCAGGAAATCGGCAGGCCGCGGCTGGTGCCGCCATTGGAGAGCACGGGCGTCGCCGGCATGAACCAGAGGCGCGAAATGGCATCATAGATGCGCTGGGCATGGGCGGTGTCGTCGGCATAGGCGCAAGCGACGCGCGCGAACATCGCCTGAATGCTTTCGCCGGGAAGCTGATAGCGATCAGCGAGCGTGGCCTTGCCGAAATCGGTGATGAGAGCGTCGCGGCTGTGATCGAGCTTGATCTCCGCCGGATTGGGCGGCGTGCGCAGCAAGGGACCATCGAAACGGCGCGGATGAACAGTCATATTCCCAGCCCTCTCACTTCTTTTTGGAGCGGAAGACCGGACGCCGAAGGACGCCAAGACGCGATGGTCTTGACCTGCCTACGGCCCAACGGTGCACCCCGCCCAGGGACGAAACGTTTTGCTGCGGCAGGTCTCCTGGCTCGCGGGTCACAGCCTCCGCCCAAGCCTTCCCAGCGCGCGAAACGCACCAGTGGCATGCGGAAGACGAAAGCTCACCGCTGACAGTTGCGGGGGCAGCGCCGGAATCACACCGGCTTCCCTTTTAACCCCAGATATTGCGATCTGAAGAACCGTTAGCCACAAGATCATGTGGCGCTAATGATGCGGCGTCAAGATATTTTTAGCGCTTCCAACTCTGAAAAAGCAATTGCCGATGCGGGCAAAATCAGAGGTGCGGTTCCGCACATGCCGGTTACGCACATAGCAATCTTGGCCATGCCAATACAGAAAACCGGCCTTGCGGCCGGTTGTCTAGGCGATTGATTTTTTGATCTACTTGGAGCGGGCGAGGCGAATCGAACGCCCGACCCTAACCTTGGCAAGGTTATGCTCTACCCCTGAGCTACGCCCGCAATCCAAGTGGGAGGCGGGTTATGGCCGAAGCGGCGCCGGGATTCAAGCGGGTTTTGCGGGCGGACAAAAACTTTCCACGAGGCACCGCGCGACGCACTGCCGCTGCGTACAAACCTTTGGAGACATTTGGTATTTTCAATCCCCAAGGAGGCGGGTGTAGACCTCATGCGCCCTTGTTTGGAGATCGGCCAGAACCCGCACCAGATTCTCGAACCGGCTAACGCTAGCAGCGCGGGCCAGAAGAGCCTTGAGGCCAGGGGTGGCGGCATCCGGATCGAGCGGACCATCGACGGCTATGCGCAGAACCTGAAGCAGCGAGAGCTGCAGATCAGCGGCGGCGGAAAGCACGGCAGCATCGCTTTCGCTGAGGATGCCACCAGCCTTCAGCCGTGCCAGCGCCGTCATGGTGCTTTGGGCGAGAATGGCGGCATCGTGCTGAGCGTATTCGAGCTCCAGCGTCTGGGCGGTGAAGTCGATATCCATCAGCCCGCCGCGAGCATATTTGAGATCGAAAGGGTTCTTGCCGGGATATTGCGCGGCCACCTTGCGGCGCATCTCGGCAGCATCGGATTTGATCTTCTCCTTGTCGACACGGCGGCAAAGGGTGTGGCGGATGACATCGCGCACCGCAGCGGCGAGTGCGGGCGAACCGGCGATGACGCGCGCCCGGGTCAAAGCCAGCCGCTCCCAGGTCCAGGATTCGGTGGCGTGATAACGGGTGAAGGATTCCAGGCTCACCGCTGCCGGACCTTTGTTGCCGGTGGGGCGAAGCTGCATGTCCACTTCATATAAAGAGCCTTCAGCCGTCGGCACGGTGAGGGCCGCGATCAAGCGCTGCGCCAGCCGCCCATAATATTGCGAGATGTGCAGCGGCTTGGTGCCGTCCGACATATCGATACCGGGCAAGGCGTCATAGACAAAGATGAGATCGAGATCGCTCGAGGCGGTCATCTCCTCACCGCCGAGCTTGCCCATGGCGATGATAGCAAAGGAACCGCCTTTGATATGACCATGGCTTTCGGCCAACAGGTCTTCGGTACAACGTAACAGACCGGTGATGACGGTCTCGGCGATAGCGGCGAAAGCAGGACCGGCGGCTTGCGGCTTGGCGATGCCTTCGATCACCTGCACACCGACGCGGAAAATCTGTTCATGTGCGAAACGGCGGGCGGCATCGAGCGCGGCTTCGTAACCGGGGCTGCGCCCCAAGGCCTCGGCAAAGCTCTGCTCCAATTCTTCGCGGCCCGGCAAGGCGAGCAGGAAACCGGGATCGAGCAAAGCATCAAGCGTTGCGGGCTGACGCGCCAGATGGGTGGCAAGGCGCGGCGCAGACCCCATGATGACGGCGATCAAACGCAGCAGCTCATCATGGGCAAGCAGCAAGGCAAAGAGCTGGACGCCGGACGGCAGATTGGTGAGAAAGCGGTCGAACTGAGCGAACGCGGCATCGGGATCGGCGGTGGCGGCGAGCGCGGCCAGCAAAGCCGGAATCAGCTTGGTGAGACCTTCACGGGCCCGCGCACTACGCGTGGCGCGGATGCGGCCATGATGCCAGCCGCGAATGGCACCCGAAACATGCTTGGGATCGCGAAAGCCCATGCGTTCCAAGGTCTGCAAGGTCTCGGGATCATCTTCCACGCCAGTGAAAACCAGGCTGCCGCCCTCGCCCGCCAAAGGCGCCGCCTTTTCGAACAACCGGGCGTAATGGCCTTGCACCGTCTTGAGCCGCTGGGTGAGCGCCTCGCTGAACTGGGTGACATCGGCAAATCCAGCAAAACAGGCGATGGCCGCCAGATCGTGCGGATTCTTAGGCAAAGTATGGGTCTGCTCGTCCTCCACCATCTGCAAGCGGTGCTCAAGAGTGCGAAAGAAGCGATAGGCCTCGGTGAGTTCGCGCGCCGCTACGTTCGAGACATGGCCACGGGCACGCAAGGCTTCCAGCGCCGCAAGAGTCGCGGGCGAGCGTAAAGATGTGTCGCGGCCGCCGAGAATGAGTTGCTGAGTCTGCGCAAAGAATTCGATCTCGCGGATGCCGCCGCGGCCGAGCTTGATGTTGTGCCCCGCCACTGCCACTTCGGAATGGCCGTGATAGGCATGAATCTGACGCTTGATCGATTGGATATCCTCGATGGCGGCAAAATCGAGATTGCGGCGCCAAACGAAGGGCGCGATCACGTTTTTGAGGAAATGCTGGCCGGCTTCGGGATCACCTGCGCAAAGGCGTGCCTTGATAAAGGCGGCGCGCTCCCAGTTCTGACCCATGGCTTCGTAATAATCGGCCGCCGCATCGGTGGAGATGGCAACCTGGGTGGCCCCCGCATCCGGCCGAAGCCGCAAATCCACCCGGAAGACATAGCCATCCGGCGTCACATCAGCGATCAGCTTGACCACATGCTTGATGATGTCGACGGCGGCGCCGCGCTGGTCGCCGCGCTTGGCGAAGGGAAAGCTTGTGGGGTCGTAGAAGGTGACGATATCGATGTCGCTGGAATAATTGAGTTCGAAAGCGCCGTATTTTCCCATCGCCAGCACCACGAGGCCGGTGGTGGCTTCCAGCGCAGCACCATCCTTATCGGCCCAGACCGTGCCTCCGGCCGCCCGCTTCAAGGCAAAACGGAAGGCGGCTCTGAGGGTTGCATCGGCAAAGCGCGTCAGGCTTTGGGTGACATCTTCAAGAGTGAACAGCCCGGCGATATCAGAGAGAGCAATGATGAGGGCAGTCTGGCGCTTGGCCCGCCGCAACATCTGCATTAGTTCGAGTTCGAAAGTGGTCTCCACCAAAACGCCGGATTCGATCTCAGAAAGCAGCGGCCGCGGCCCTTCGGCAAAAAATCGGGGCAGGATGGCATGCTCACGAAGCGCCAGGCGGGCGAGATAAGCGCTGTTACCGAACGCCGCTTCCAGGAGTGCCTTGGGAGCCCCCTCGGGAACATAACCGTCCTCCGCCAGACGCTCGAAGCTGCGCAGCGCACGGGCGCGATCAAAAGGAGCCGGAAGGGTTTCAGGAGCGACAGCGATCATCGAAGCGGAGTGTAATACCATTGCTCCCGTAAAGGGAGAGTTGAAGCACCTCCCTCTCCTCCCCAAAGCCGTGTTAGGCTCCACAGAATTGGGGGAAACAGAGATGCGCCTGACGACCGTGACAACGGCAATCGCCGTCTTCGCCGTGATGACGACGACCTGCTCTGCAGCCGAGCTTTCCAGGGCCTATCAGGCCTGCGTCAACCGCAATACCACCAATTCGGCCTGGGGTGCTTGCGGCGGCGATGAGATTGACCGGCAAGAACGGCATCTGAACCAGGTCTGGAGCAGCAAACTTGGCTGTTTCGACAAGCGCTCAGAGGCTTGGCAACGCCTGCTCGACGAACAACGCACATGGCTCAAATGGAAAGACGGCGCCTGCCGTTTCTATGGTGCCAATGATCGTGATGGCAGCCGCATGTTCGGACGCGAAGGACAAGTGCTCGATGGCCCAGCCTGCCGCGCCGAGATCGTCGCCCAACGGGCAGAGTTTTTGGAACAGCTTTGCCGGGGGCGGTGATTGGTCGGCCAGCCTAAAGCACCCGTTCCACGGCGGGAGCCGGGAGCTGTGGTTTGCGGGCTAAACTGCGCGGAAAGGAGAGCATGATCTTGAGACCCGGAGCATTGTCGCCGAGGGTGAGAGTGGCATTGTGCATACGGGCGACGGCGGCAACCAAGGAGAGGCCGAGGCCGGTACCGGGGGAGTTGCGGCTCTTTTCCAGGCGGACGAAACGCTCCAAGACACGCGGGCGATCGTCTTGCGGAATGCCCGGGCCATTGTCGGCGACGGTCAAATCGATGCCCAGCGGTGTTTCCGTCAGACCGACCCAAACATGGCCGCCAGGCGGCGTGTATTTGATGGCGTTGTCGATCAGATTGACGAGGGCCTGACTGACCAGACTGCGGTTACCTTCGATAGCCAACGTGCCGGACGGTGCCACTTCCAACACAATGTCTTTTTCCTCTGCCACCACCCCATAAAGGTCGCCGACATCGGCGACGATGGCGGAAAGGTCCATCGTGCTCATGGCATCTCGGGTTAGGCCGCTATCGGCCTGAGCGATCAACAACAGCGCATTAAAGGTCGAGATGAGACGGTCGGTCTCGGCTATGGCATGCTCGATATCGTCCTGGCGAGAATCTTCCGGATCGAGACGGCGCTGGATTTCTTCGAGGCGATTGCGCAACCGGTTGAGCGGGGTGCGCAAATCATGCGCCACCGAATCCACCACTTCGCGCATGCCTTTCATCAGCCGCTCATTGCGCTCCAGCATGATGTTGAGGTTCTCCGCCAGCGCATCCATCTCGTCGTGCGCTTCTGTAATGGGGACACGGCGCGAGAAATTGCCAGCCACGATCTCGGAACTGGTGCGGTTGATGAGATCGAGACGGCGCAGGAAGTTACGGCTCATAAAGACACCTCCCGCCACGCCGAAGAGCAACATCAAGCCGACGCTCCAAGGAATGGTGGTAGTGAAGAATTTCCGGCTGAGCTGTTGATCCGAAATATCGCGCGCCACCAGCAGAATGAACCCGCCGGGCACGGTGAAGGCCTCGCCGCGAGCGGTGCGCGTCACGGTCTGGCTCTGCTGGCTGCGCTGATAGTCGAATTCGAAGAATTTGCCGGTGAGCTTCACCGAATCCGGCAGCTCTGAAAGATTTCCGGCCAATACCGAACCGTTGGGGCTCTGCAGGTAATAAAGCCCCGAACCGTGCTGAGCGACACGGGCGGTGATGACATCGGAAAGCCCGATGACGCCGAGACGCTGATAGGTTTCGCGCAGCCCGCCCACTTCGGCATCGATTGTCTCATCGATCTGGTTGGCGACGGCGCGCTGGGCGTTCCAATAGGTGAATGCCACCAGCGCCGTCGCCGACACAGCATAGAAAAAGACAAATACAAGGATGATGCGGAACGCCTGCGTGTGCAGGACCCGCTCAGCCCAATGCCAGAAAGCGCTATTTCGCGGCACGGATCATATAGCCCGCGCCACGAATGGTGTGCAGCAGCGGGGCCTCGAAACCCTTGTCGATCTTGGCGCGAAGACGCGAGATGTGCACGTCAATCACGTTGGTCTGCGGATCGAAGTGGTATTCCCAGACACTTTCGAGCAGCATGGTCCGCGTCACCACCTGACCGGCGTGGCGCATCAGATATTCCAGGAGCCGGAATTCGCGCGGCTGCAAATCGATGGCCTGGCCGTTGCGAGTGGCCGTGCGGGTGAGCAGATCAAGCTCAAGATCTCCGACCGCCAGCTTGGTCTTCACCGTCGCAGGCGCCCGGCGGCGCATCAAGGCGTCGATGCGGGCCAGAAGCTCGACAAAGGCATAAGGCTTGGTGAGGTAATCGTCGCCGCCAGCCTTAAGGCCTTTGACGCGATCATCCACTTCCGACAAAGCCGAAAGAAACAGGACCGGCATACCGTTGCCGTGCTCGCGCATCTCCGCAACCACGTTCAAGCCGTCCATTTTCGGCAACATACGATCAATGATGGCGCAATCATAAGGACGGGAAAGCGCCAGCGTCAGACCGGTGTCGCCATCGGCGGCCTCGTCCACGACGTGGCCCGCTTCCTTGAGCCCGTTCACCAGATAACGCTGCGCCTCAAGATCGTCTTCCACGACGAGGATGCGCATGCCCAACCCTCCAAATCTTCCCAAAGCAGAATTATGAAAATCAAGGTCCGCGCCGGCAGCAGCAACGGGGGGATGGGGCTACCACCACCGGCGCGGGAGGCCGAGCCTCATCCTTCGGATGAAGCCCGGAACGAAAACATCAGCTCTTTTCAAGCGGGACCGCGACGAAGTGCGAGGTTCCGCCAGAGGACACCAGCAGCAGCACGCTCTTCAGACCGGCCGAATGCGCTTCTGCGACACCCTTGGAGACATCTTGCGGTGTATGCACCGCCTTGTTGCGAACCGACACCACCACATCACCCGGCTGCACACCTTGTTCGGCGGCATTAGAGTCCGGATCGACCTTGGTGACCACGACACCCTGGATATTCTCATCGAGATTGTAAGCACGGCGCACTTCCGGGGTCAGGGCCGTGAGACCGAGACCCATCGCCTTGCCGGTGGTGAGAGATGCCGGACCGCCTTCTTCCTGCGGATTGTTGGCGGCGACCTGGGTGTCCTTTTTCGCTCCGATGGTGATCGAAAGGTTCTGCTGGCCGCCATTACGCAACACGGTGAAAGCAGCAGACTTACCGGCGGGCAAGGCCGCGACGCGACGCGTCACATCATGCGAGTCGTTCACCTCCTTGCCGTTGATGGCCAGGATCACGTCGCCCTGGCGCACGCCCGCACGGGCAGCCGGGCTATCCGGCACCACCGAAGCCACCAGCGCACCCTTAGGATCCTTCACACCCAGAGAGGCGGCGATTTCCGGCGTCACTGCCTGAATCTGCACCCCAAGCCAACCGCGAGCGACACGGCCATGAGCCTGCAGCGCTGCCACCACGTCCTTGATGGTCGAAGCGGGAATGGCGAAGCCGATGCCAACCGAGCCGCCGGTGGGCGAGAAGATCATCGAATTCATGCCGATGACCTGACCGCGCAAATCGAAGGTCGGGCCGCCGGAATTGCCACGATTAATCGGGGCGTCGATCTGAATGAAATCGGTATAAGGCTGATCGGCATTGCCGATGTCGCGGCCGATGGAGGAGACGATACCGGCCGTAACAGTGTTCGACAGGCCGAACGGATTTCCGACAGCCACCACCCAATCACCAACGCGCAAGGCGCGGTCGTTGCCGAACTCTACGGTCGGCAGCGGCTTATCGGAGGTCACCTTGAGTAGCGCCACATCGGTGCCGGCATCGGTGCCGAGCACCTTGGCCGTGAAGCTGCGCCCATCGGGCAGCTTGATGGTGATCTTGGTGGCGCCGTCGACCACATGGTTGTTGGTGACGATCAGACCGGACTTGTCAACGATGAAGCCCGAGCCCATCGAAGTGCCGCGGCGGGGCTGCGGCTGCATCTGCGGCCGGCCGCCGAACTGACGGAAGAAATCCTTGAAGGGGTCTGGCACATCATCCAGGCCGTTTTGGGCCGTGGGCTTCTCCACCACCTCGGCTGTAACCGACACCACGGCCGGGCTCACCCGCTCCACCAGATCGGCGAAGCTGAAGGGCGTGCCATTTTCCATCATGCGCGGCGGCGGCGCCGAACCACCCTCGCGCTCCTGCGCGACGGCATAATGGGCAGACCCTTGCGTATTGCGCTCCGGCAGCAGCGCATAGGCGCCATAGCTGACGAGGATAATGGCGGCCGCAGCCGTCCCAGCCAACAGGGCCTTGTTTCGTTTCATATAGGCCATGACCTGCTCTTTGTTCATTCGTCCCTTCTCCACACCCATGGAGTGAGCATGTGATACGACGAGACTCTTTCCTAATTATTTCCTGAGTATGAATTATATGCAATTATAGCGCAATAGTTTGTCCAAGGTGAAGAAAGGGGCAGATATGCTGCTTTTCTTCCAGAATGGGCATTGGTTTCACATACCATACATGTGGAACAGACATTGGCCCGAGAGGGTTCTATACTCCATGGGGCTCGGGGGAGTATCCGATGAAAATCTGGCGTCTGCTGGCATTGGTGCTTGCTGCTTTTGTCTTATGCGGCTGTTTGCCTGTGACAAGCAAAAACCCGGTTGGAAGCACCATCAGCCAGGGTGCCGACAAAGCACTCTATGGAACCTGGGTGGGCCGCAACCCCGACGACAAGAATGCCAAAGACGGCTTCGTGCATTTCATGGCCGCCAAGGACGGCAGCATGAGCGTGGCGATGGTCATGGCCGAGGGCGGCAGCGATGATGGCTGGACCATCTTCCGGCTCTCTACCGCCAAACTGAACCAGAACCATTATCTCAATGCGGTCCTCACCTTCGACAAAGACGAAGCGGCTTCAGGCAAGCTGAAGGGTGCGACCATTCCGGTGCTCTACACGCTGAAAGACGGCGTGCTGACACTTTATCTGCTCGATGAAGACAAGGCGAAAGCGGCGATCAAAGCCGGAAAGATCAAAGGCACCATCGAACCGGGCGATAGCGGCGATGCGGTCATCACCGACGAACCGGCAGAACTGGATGCTTTTTTCGCCAAGCCGGATGCGGCGGCACTGTTCAAGCCGCTCTTGGTGCTGAAGAGAGTGGAGTAGCGCAATTTATTTCGTCATGGCCACCCTCGAGGCGGCCATGACGAGCACCTCGGCCTTCAATGCCCGCTGGCGTGGAAGATCTCGCCGGCGAGGCCAGTGTTGTATTGCAGACCGTCGATGGTCAGGGTGACGCGATGGGGCCAGTCGGCGCGGGCCAGGCCCTTGCGCGACAGTGCATTCCACACCGCCTCGTTGAACAGGCCAGAGGCGTCCTTGGTGGCCACCACGGCATTGCCCATGTGGAAATGGTCGCCATGCGGCTGGGGAAACTGGACGATGGTGATCTCGCCATTGGCTTCCTGGACCGCCGTACCGGGCAGACTGGCGAGGCCTTGCAAAAGCGTCAGTGTGCGGAGCTGCAGGGGATTAAGTTTGAGCGGGTTGTTTTTCGGCGGCATTGGCTTCCTCGTGCACGGACGCCCAGTGAGGTGAAACAAATCCATCCGGCAGAGCGCCCTTCACTGGCGGGGTCTTGTCCAGCCGGACAACCGGCCCGAGGAGTTCGAACCAGCCGTCCCTCGTTTCGCACGAATAAAGATAAGGGTCGAGTCCGTCGCGAGGTGTCAAAGCATCCGCCACAGCGTCAATCCGGCCCAGGGTTAAGAGCCATGCGGCGGTGGCCGCCAGCGAAACATCGACATGCCAGCTGCCGCCTTCGCGGATACGCCGGAGCAGTGCCGCCGCCACGCCGGCCGCCGCCAGATAGCCGGTAAGAACCGACAAAACCGGGGCGGACACGAGTGCGGGCAGGATCTCCCGCGGCTTGCCCCGTTGGGCGGCGAGAAAACTACCTTGTTCAGCCGCCATACCGGTCGCCGCCTGCACCACATCTTCAAAACCACGCTGCGGCGCCCAAGGCCCGTAATAGGCCGAAAGCGAGACCGTGATCAGCCCGGGCGCAATATGGGCAAGCGAAGCTGGTGAGAAACCCAGCCCGGCAAGCGCTCCTGGCCGATAGGCATCGACAAAGACCTGCGCCTCGCGCACCAGATGGCGCAGAACTTCCGCATCGCCCGGCTTTTTGAGATCGAGCTCGGTGACACGCTTGCCGGCACCGAAGGCGTATTCGGCGGGATCGGGCAAGCGCGGCGACACCACCCGCAACACCTGCGCCCCATGACTCGCCAAAGTGGCCGTCGCCGCAGCGCCCGCGGTGAGACGCGTGAGATCGAGAACGCGCAAATCCCCAAGCGGCATCGCATGCGCGGCAGGACGGAATGGCGGGGCATCACCAACCTTCCTGAGTCCAATGGGAGGCTGCGGCGGTACGGCGAGCGTTTGCCACTCCTCGCGGCTGCGCACCAAGCTGCCGGTCAACCCCATAAAGGCGAGCGCATTTTCCAGCGCCACGCCGTTCCATTTGGCGACCGCAGCCGTTACCGCCGGGGGCTCATCGCGAGCATTCAACAGATCGAGGGTACGCCGCGCCAGATGCGGGAACCCGCCGCGCAAATAGAGCCAGCGCCGGTCATTGGTTTGATAGAAGCCGGTGGTGGCCGTGCCGTCCTTGGGCTCCGGAAGCAGCGAACCGTTGAGGCGTACAATCGTATGTGCCGCAAGCGAAACGGCCGCAGACTTGAGATCGACAGAGATCGATTGGCGGTCGCCGCCGCGGAAACGCCAGATTTCCGCCGCCGCCGCCGCGGCAAAACCAAGCGCGGCCGCCGCAGCGGTGGGAAAGCGGAACGGCGCGGAAAAAGGCTGAAGACGATTTTCGTGATGGGCGCCTTCGAATTTCGGCGCAGCCAAAGGCGCAATACCGGCAGCACGGTTGAGCACTTCAAACGCAGCATGCGGCGTCATAACGACCTCCGGCGACCAAATTAGGCTGCTGTCCAAGACCCTGCAATGCAAGCTAATCGAATTGGCTGCCGAGGGTATGACAAACTACATGACGGCCGGTGTTTCGGGCTGCAATTCCGCACCTGCAGCCTTGCCGCGGCGGCGCAGGAATTCGGTTTCGCTCTCTTCGAACAGAAGAGTGAAAAGCTCCAGGACCAGGAAGAATTGCTGCCGCACAACTTCCCGGCGAGGCCCTTCCGCCGTGCGCAACTCTTTCAAGGTGTCTTCGCTGTAGCTGCGCAGCAACTGCGTGACATCATCCATGGCATTCTGGTGTCTAGCGCCGAAAGAGCCGGGCACTGCCAGAATCTTGGAACCGGACAACACCCTGGCGTAACGCAGCGCGCGCGCGGCGCGATCCGGATCGGCGGGACGGCCGAAATCCGGCACCCGCGGACCGCCCGAATAACCGGCCTTGTGGGTGGGCAAAGCCGCAGAGATTTCCTTGGGCGCCCGCTCCATGAAGGTTTCCATTAGGGAGGCAACGGCAGCGCGGTCCTTCAAGAGGCGCTGGCCCCATTTGCCGCTGCGCAGGATCTCCACCTCTTTGACGATGGCACTGGAAATATCGGTGAAGGTGGTGAGATGGGCGATCAGCGCGTTCTCGTCGAACACCGGATGGCGCATGGCCATGATCGCCAGACGCGCATTTTCCATGTCGGAAAACAGTACATCACCGGCCAACCCCATATCGGTCGAAGAAATCAAGGCATCGCCGCTCTGGCGCGCTATGAGCAAGGCAAGCTTCAGCGCTTCCCAAGGCTTGGTCAGACGGCGCATCGCCACCACGGAAATCAGCGGCGCGGCATCGAGATTGCTCTCGGCAACGGAATCGTAGACGTGGCGCAGGCCCCAAAGCAGCTCTTCATTGAGGCCCGGCGTTCCCTTGGGCAGCAAGGCCTGGACCGCCAGCATGGCCGAGCCCGACATCAGCACAATCGCCATATCCCAGGCATCGGCCGCTACCGCCTCGCCGCCCAAAAGCGGCAGCACTTTCTTTTGATTGTGCAGAAGCGCGTCGTGCATCGCCTTGCCGGCCTCCGGCCAGAACTGCTCAGCCCGCGCCAGCGCCGCGGAGAATTTCGCCGCCACCACGAGGCTGCGGATGTCCACGGAATAGGCTTTGACCTGCTCGGCGATCAGATGCTGGCTCAGCCATTGCCAGACCGGCACCACATGGCCGCGGAGAATGCAGCCCTTTTGTTTGTCAGTCCGCGGAGTATTAATCAGAAGATCCTCGAAAGGCCGGCAGAACAGGCGCAGCGGCGTCGGCGTGCGCTGCGCAGCATCGCCGGTCCGCAACACCGGACGCAGGCCATCGAGAATGGTTTCGTGGGGCAAGGCCTTGCCTTCAACCAGACGATCGACCTCGATGGCGCGCGCAAGACGCGCCGCCACATCCGCCGGCAATTTGCCGAGGAAATTCTGCAAGAGATCGATTTTGTCGCTCGAAAGCATGACAGTCCGTACGACCTAGGGCTGCCCATCCTAGAACTGTATCGTTAATAGCCGATTGCCATTCGCAACTGGCTTTTGGGCAGGCCGTTCCAGAGATTTGTACGCTTACAGGTGTACCTTCAGCCTAACGCCGGCAGAGTGAGACTGGTTTGCAAACCACCTAGACGTGCTTTTTCCAGACTCAGCCCGCCGCCATACAGTTTGGCGATATCGCGGACGATGGAAAGGCCAAGGCCGGAGCCAGGCACGGATTCATCGAGACGCTCACCGCGGCTCATCACCCGGTTGCGGTCTTCGGGCGCCAGCCCTGGACCATCATCTTCTACACTGAGGCGGAACACCCGCCCTTCGAGCCGCTCGGCTTCCACCGCAACAAGGCCTTTAGCCCATTTGCAGGCATTGTCCATCAGGTTGCCCGCCATCTCTTCGAGGTCTTGCCGCTCGCCGCGGAAATAGAGAGTCTCCGGACAGTTCACCACAATCTTGATACCCCGTTCGGCATGGATGCGGGTAAGAACCCGCGCCAGATCTTCCAGCACGGGAGAGACTTGGGTGCGATTGCCGAGCGCGTTGACGGCCCCGGCAGCACGCGCACGGGAAAGATAATGATCGACTTGGCGGCGCATCACCCCGACCTGGCGCTTGACGCTCTCGGCCAAAGGCCCGGGATGGGCTTCGGATTCGGTGACCAGCACGGTCAGCGGCGTCTTCAGGAAATGGGCGAGATTGGCGACATGGGTACGGGCCCGGCCCACCACTTCGGCCGAATGTTCGATCAGGCTGTTGAGCTCAGCCGCGAGCGGAGCGATCTCGGCGGGAAAATTGCCTTCCAAACGCTGAGCAGCGCCGCTTCTGATGCGCGCCAGCGAGGCTTCCACCTTACGCAAGGGCTGCAAACCGATACGCACCTGCAGGAACACCGCGCCGACAAGACCGAAGAACAAGGCCGTGAAGGACCAGAAGATGATGTGGTTGAAATCAGCGATGGAGGCTTCCACGCTCGCCATGTCGCCCGAGACGATGAAGGTATAGGCCTTGAAGTCTTTCGGATCCTTGGTGGCGGTGACGGGAAAGGAGACGCGACGCTCCAGAACCCGCAAACGCTGGTCCAGCGGACCGACGGCATAACCCCAAGAAACGCCCTGCTTCTTCTCGATATCGGCGACATGCAGCGTCTGATCGAGCAGCGAATGCGAAATCATCACCGGCATGCCATCGGAGGGTTCGATTTGCCAATAAAGGCCGGAATAGGCACGGGCAAAGCGGCGGTTGAGCAGCCGCTCACGCAAGGTGATGGCACCATGGGCATCCGGCTCGGCCGCCGCGATCAAACCATCGAGATCGACTTGAAGCTGGGTGTCGAAATTGTCCCGCATCGCCTCGACAAAGGTACCGGACAGGACATAGCCGCCAACCGCCAGACCGATGGCGGCCCAGACCGCCGCGGCCAGAATGAGCCGGCCCGCGAGAGAGCGGGGTCTATGCCTTTCGAGGCGCTGACGGATCGTCGAGGCAATAGCCAAGGCCACGCACCGTTTGGATGAGATCGGCGTCCAGCTTTTTGCGCAGACGGCCGACAAACACTTCAATGGTATTCGAGTCGCGATCGAAATCCTGATCATAGAGATGTTCGACCAGTTCGGTGCGGGATACCACACGGCCCTTGTGGTGGGCCAGATAGGCGAGCAGCCGGTATTCGAGGCTGGTCAGCTTCACCGGATTGCCATTCAGACTCACCCGGCTGGAACGGGTATCGATGCGCAACGGCCCTATCTCGATTTCGGAGGTGGCAAAACCCGCCGCCCGGCGCAGCAAAGCCCTGAGCCGCGCCAAGAGCTCCTCGGTATAAAAAGGCTTGGCGAGATAATCATCGGCACCCGCATCGAAGCCCGCCACCTTGTCGGACCAGGAATCGCGCGCGGTGAGAATCAAGACCGGCATGGTCTTATGGTTCTTGCGCCATTGCTGCAGCACGCGCACGCCATCCATCTTGGGCAGGCCGAGATCCAGGATCACCGCATCATAAGGTTCGGTGTCGCCGAGAAAATGACCTTCCTCACCGTCAAAAGCCTGATCCACCACATAGCCGGCATCGCCCAGCGCCTTCTTCAGCGTACGCTGTAAATCGCCGTCATCTTCGACCAGCAAAAGCCGCATATATCACCCGTTGGGACGGCGGCGATCATCGCGCCGGTCATCACGCTGGCTGCGATCATAACGGTCTTCGTCGCGGCCGGAAGAGCGATCATTCCAGCTCCGGTCATCGCGCCGGTCAGCGCTCCGATTTTCATTGCCGTTCTGGTTCCAGCCATTACCGTCATCGCGAAAATTGCCCCGCGGCGAGGGGCTGCGATCCTCTTGCTGGCGGTTACGTTCGGGCGGCGGGGAATAGGAATTGGAAGCCGGTGCACCGCCAACAATCTGGCCGGAGCGCGCATCCACCGTGAACCAGACCAGCCGTCCATCGGGGGTCATCCATTTGATGCGATAGGTGGCTTGGCCATCCGGGCTGAAAAACGGGCCTTCCGCATCGTAAAATTTGCCGGGAACCGAATTACGGATGTGAGGCAGCACGCGGTCTAAAGAAGGGCTGCCGCCGCGCCGGTCCTCCGCAGAGGCCGCTGACGCGAGCGCTAGAACACAGAACAAAAAGCTTACCAGACGCGCACGCATGGCGATTTGGATAGCCCCCTAGAGATGAACCATTGCTGAACACGCCTGCCAGGACCGGTTCAGCCGGGGTATTCTAGTCTCTCCACCATGGAAGCGGGGAAACATTTCACCGCATGGGGCCAACAGGCCCAGAAGGAGAGAGCGATGAAGACCGGTAAACTTCTTTTGACCGCTATTGCGGCTGCCATGTTGACCACCACCGGTGCCCTGGCCGACCCTGACCACGACCGCAACGGCCCTCCGGGCTGGGGCGAACACCATGACCGTGACGGCTGGCGCGACCATGGCCGCGACCATGACCGTGGACACGATCGCGACGACTGGCGCGGCCGCGAAGCCTGGCATTGGCGCGACGACCGCGGCGGCTGGCATGGCGATCATGACCGCTATTGGCGCCCGAATTATCGCGGCTATGCCGAACGCGATGTCTATTTCCGCAGCTTGCGCGGCCATGGCTATTACCGCTGGGATGGCGCTCCCTATTGGTACCAGGGCCGCTATGTGGTGCGCAGCTATGACCGCTGGGGCCGCGCCGTCTTCGTCGAAATGAACCCTTACACCGGCGGCTTTATCGGTGTGGTTCGCTTCTAAAGAAGAATACGCCTTGAGCCGTACAGTCCGCAGCCCGCCCCTCCCTGCAGGACCGTCCGGCGATCAAGCGAAAGCCCATGGTGACCTTGTGCAAACTTGGCGCCATGGGTTTTCGATCTTGATACATTTTCTTACCGCTTCGAGCGCTTCTTGCGAAACCTCTTTGCTAGAAAAGCGTCTCGCTGGGGCTCTAATCGGGAGAACGACATGTCATTGGCCAAGTTTTTCGCCGTACTGACTGCTGCAACCGCACTTTCCGTTTCCGCTGGGCTGGCCGATCCGCCGCAAGACGACCGGCGGCCGCAAAAGCATGACAGCATGCAGGGACAAAAGGACGACCGGGACCACGCGCAACACCAAGACTCTATGCAAGGACCGTCGCGCGACTCCATGCAGGGCCGGGACAGCATGCGCGGCCCCAACCGGGATGCCCCCAATCGGGATGCCATGGGACCGGCACAGCATGGCGACCGCGACTGGCGCGATGATCGCGGCAGCTGGCATCGCGACCACGACCGCTATTGGCGCCCGGATTATCGCGGCTTTGCTCCGCGCGACCGCGTCTTCGGCGAATTGCGCCGCCATCAGTTCATGCGCTTCGACGGCGACCCCTACTGGTTCCAGGGCCGTTATGTGGTGAAGAGCTTCGACCGCCAAGGCCGTCGCGTCTTTGTCGAAATCAACCCTTATACCGGCATCTATATTGGGGTAGTGCGGTTCTAACGAACTGCCTCACGCGAAAAGGCCCGTCGGCTTCCCCGCGGGCGGGCCTTTTCTGCATCAAGCCTTCTTCATACGATCGCCGAACCACCACACCACGGCGGTGACGGCGGCGAAAACCAGAGATTGGGCGATATCGCCCCTCGCCGCATCCCCGGACGGCAGCGCAAAAAACGCCGCGCTCAGCACCGCGCAAAGCCCGAGCGTCAACACCGGCCGCACCAGCGCCCGCACCGCACTCACCCAGAGATAGCTGGAGGCGATGGCACCTTCCGCTTTCAAGCTTTCGGCCAGACCGGACCAGGAGCCCGCCGCCGCAGCCGCCGCCAGCGCTTCGGCGTTTTCGGCCGCTTTGGCCTTCATCTGCATGTCGAGCATGCGCTCGTCATGGCTCCATTCTTCCTTCTTTTGCGCGAAGGCTTCGCGGGCTTCGAAAATGCCAATGACCTTAGTGGCGGCATTACCCAAAAGACCGAACACACCACCGCCCAAAGCGGTGTTGAGGACAGATGTGATGTCCATGGTGATTGCTCCTTGTGGTGATCAGACGACGGCGTAACCCCAGAAAAGGGACTGGCTGGCTTTGATGTAGCCGTCATTGCCGGTGAAGCTGACGCGCACATCGATGACATCCCCCGCCGCCAGCGCGGCGAGGACGGTGAGATTGCAGGTGGTGACATCATCCACCGGCGTTCCCGACACCGCGCGGCCGCGGCCCAGTTCGGCGCCATTCTTGTAGAAAGCCGCAATCACCTCGCTGGGCAGCGCGGCATTGGCGCGAAAGCGCAGCGAGAAGCCGAAGGCATAGGTTCCGGCCGCCGGGGCTGTGAAACTGTTGTCAGAGGCTGAAAAGGCACCAGCATCGTTGAAATCGTCATTGTTGAAGGCGATTTTGGCGGGCGTGCCGGAAGGAATGTAGTTATCGTAATTGGTATAAGCGGAGAAGGTCACCGGAGCAGGTGGAATCGCTTTCCATCCTGCAGAGGTGAAGACAATCAGCTTGCCGGCGGAGAGGACATAAGCCTTCATGCCGGTGAAAGGCGCATAGAAGCGCCAGGCGCCATCAAGACAAGCGGCGATCTTGTAAGCATAGCCGCTCCAGGCGCCACTGGGCGATCCGCCGATGAGATAAGCATCGCCGTCAGACGGGCTCGCAGGCGGGTCATTGCTGTATTGGCCCAAGAAACACAGATCGATCAGCGCATCGAGCTTGGCGAGGGCTTCGTTCCAGGTGACGGTGTTGGCTTCCTGTAAGCTGACCAGCTGGGCCAGTTTCAAACGCGGTGTTTCATCGGACATAAAGGGTTTCCGTTCGAAAGCTCCCCTGCCCGATCACAGAGGAGCGTTGACAGACACGGAGGATCAAAAGATTGGGCAAGCCGGACGGGAAATCGGCCGTCTGCTCTGCCGCGGTGTAAAGCTGCGAGGTTTGTGAAATGGCGGAGAAGCGGCGCACCACGCTGCCGCCGCTGAGGATTTCGAGATCAAAGCGGATGGGATCGCTTTGCGGGGTTTCGGCCAAAATAATGCTATTGGCGGAAGGAGCGCGATCGCGGCGTTTCCAAGACAGTGTGAGATCGCCATTGGCCTGCCAGCGGAACCCCAGATGACAAGGTGCAGGCGGGATGAGCCCCCTGGCGGCGAAGCTTTGGCTGACCGATTGAAACGCAGCATCGGCCAGAGGCTTGCCTTGCGGGCCATAGGTATAAGTGTGAGGCGAACGCGCTTCGGCGGGGCTAAGGATGATCTGCTGCAAGGCGTCATCGATCAGCACCACCCGCGCGCCTGACGGGAGCGGTGACGCCATGGCCGGCTCACTGCCTTGGCGGCCGCGCAACAGATGGGACAGGCGCCAGGTATTGGCAGCGATCAGCTCGGCTTTGCCGAATTGCACGATCTCCCAGGCGCCGGACGGATTCTGCAGCGCCAGTTTGTTGGCACCAGCGAACAAAGCGGCATCACTCACTGACAGCAAGCTGCCGCGATAAAGCTTGAGCGTCAGCGTGTTCACCGGATCGAAGCGGCTGCATGGACCAGGCCAGAAATCGCTGAGCGTTTCGCCTAACGTGGCCGGTGCCGTGAGGGTTGCGGCGCGCAGGCCATCCTTGAACACCACCACCGCTCCCGGCCAGGGATCGGCAAAAGCCGCCACAAAAGGCGAAGCAGTGTTCTGTGTTTCGGACAACAGCGGCAGATCGAGAAACACCGTGAGCGGGCGGCCGAGCTGGCGCAAGGTTTGGGTGACGCGAACCGCCCGCGCCGCGCCGGTGCACGGCGCATAGAGCGAAGGATCGGTGGCGACGGCTTCGATCTGGCACGCATCAGCGTCATCTATGCTGATCAACCGCAGACGGCGGATCCGGCTGCCAGCCGTGAGCAACACCTCATCCGCCGGATCCAGCGCCAGAAGCGACGGCGGCAAGGAGAAGCTGGCGCTCTCCCGCATCACCCAGGCATCGGCCAAGAGCCGGTCGTTGATCGCAGCGGCTTCGCCGGATGACATCACCAGCGGCACAGAAGACGCCGCCACGCGCTGCGTGTTCGAATAGCGGCTTTGGGCGGTTGCCTCGTCATAACTGCCCGCATCAATATAAGAAAGGCGCGACAAGGGCGGCAGATCGGCTTCGTCGGCGCGGGCAAGCGAAAAACCGAAGCCGTCACCGGCGATCACCAGATCGTCTTCGTCCAGTGCCAGCGGCGGAACACTGCCGCGCATGACAAAGCGGATGGTGCCACCGCTCTCCACAGCATCACAGAAATAAGCCGCGAGCAGCGGCGCCAGATCTCGATCGCGGCAGCATCGAACAGACCGGCGGCGAGATCAACTTCGTTGAGACTGGCCGAAGAGAGCGCCCCGGCCACGGTGAGATTGTCGACCGAGAGATCGAGATTTGACTGCACTTCACTGGCGGTGAACCCGGAGGCGGCTTCGTAACGGAGGCTATCGAAGCTGAGCGGCTGATCATGATCGGTGAAGCCGAGCATGCGGCCATCCGTGCACCTCAGCTTCCAGCACCAGCATAGCGTGGTAGTGCCGGTGTCGAGATGGGCTTGGAGAGCGGGAGAGAGAGATTTCATAGCACCTCGTCACCCCCACTTGCGGGATGGCTGTTGCATATGACTTTTCCGTCCTAATCGTCATGGCCCGCGACTGCGAGGGCTTTGCGGGCGATGACACCGTTGGGCGAAATGCATATGCAAGAATCCCACCCTCAAAAGGGGGAGCTAGAATTAAATTCGAATCTCGATGAGCGGAATTGCCGGGATCTCGCCAGCAGCAAAACCGGCGAGGTTGATCGATAGCGAGTCCGTGTCGAAGCGCACCGGCACATCGAATGCGAACCCGGCGGTGATGACCGCACCGGAAGGCGGCGCATCAGAAAAAGTGATCACGCCGCTGGCGCTGTCGAGCACAAAATCCGAGGTCTCGGCGGCGGCGAGCGCCACACGCAGCGAGCCGGAGACCGGCTTGGTGATGCTGCGGATGTAGCTTGAAGGACCGGACTGATAGGTCTTGATCAGCGAAAAGCTTTTGCTGCTGCCGTCGCCGGTGGCGAGGGTTTGATCCAGCGGGGTGATGACCGCGCCAGGGGAACAGGATTTGAAATCGGCAAAATCCTTGAAGCGGAAGCCGTACAGCCTTCCCCCGCGGGCTTCGAAGAACGCCAGCACAGTATGGATGTCGTCCAGCGATTTGATGCCATAACCGACATCATAACGGCGGCGGGATGCGGCCCAGACGCCATTGCGCTCTTCATAACCGGAGCCGAGGGTGACGATCTCGGTCTTGCGTTCCGGCCCGCCATGGGAATGGAAAGCGATCGCGGTGGGAAAACGGATTTCGTGGAACATGACTCACAGATTCCTAGTCACATGTTTCTTTGGCCGCGCGCCAAGGCCCGCGACAGCAAGGCAGCGAGCTGGGTTTCCGATTTGAGGAAGCTCTCGGCATCGCGCGCCTGCACATTGAGTGTGATCGACGGCCGCGCATTGGGCTGAATGGCACCGCTGGCACCGGGCACGAAGAGTTCCGGCCCATTCTCGCCAACCAGATAAGCGCTGCCCGCCTCCACCGGCCCGCCAGCGGCGCGCGCCCCGCTGACCGGCAGCAACGAAGACACAACCTGCGACAACACGTTTTCTAAAGGCTGGGTGACATATTGGCGGGCGGCAATCTGATCGAGGCTGGAGAGTACCGAAGAGACGAAATCCGTCATCGAGGTTTTGCCGGAAACCACGGCGCGGGCGATGGCATATTCCATAGCCGTGAAGGTGCGGTCCACAGCAGATTCGATGGAACGCGTCGCGGCGGTGACAGGACCGGCGGCGAAATCGGCGAGCGCCTGGCCCGCATTGTCGAGACTGTCATTCATGGCTGTGATCCGGATAAAGCTGCAGCAACCGCGAGAATTCGCGGCGGCCGAGTGATGGGGGTTGCGGCGGCGTGGTGAGCGCGCGCCATTCGGGCAGGCTGAGTGACCAGAAGATTTGCGGCGAAAGGCGCAAACGCCCTAGCCCGAGCGCGAGGAGATCGGGCCAGATGCGAAAGGGCTTGCCAGTTCTCCCGCGGAAGCATTTTCGGATTTGAGACCGGCGCGCGCGAAACATTGTGCGATGGCTGCCATCAGCGTGCCGAGATCAACCGGCAAGGCCAGAACTTCGGCTGGGGTGAGGCTGCCGCCGCCGCCTTTGAGCAGCGCCGCTGCGATCACGGCGATATCGCCAGCACGGGCTTGTTTCAGCCGCGGCCCGATCTGGGAAAGATCGGCAAGGCCGAGGCCATCTTCGATTTCGGCCAAGGCCCCGAGGGTGAGAAGAAGCGTGTGGCTTTGGCCGCTGATCGTGAGAGCGGCTTCGCCGCGAATGGCATTGGGCATGGAGAACTCCTTTTAACCTCCCCCTGGTGGGGAGGTCGGCGAACGCAGTGAGCCGGGTGGGGGGCTGGATATCGAGGCATTCCCCCCACCCGAATTTTGCTGCGCAAAATTCGACCTCCCCACGAGGGGGAGGTTAAAGAGTCACATCGCCAAGAAAGCGAGCGCTCCCGCCGACGCCAGCGAGAGCGAGAGTTTCACTTCACCGTCATAAGGGCCTTCGTATTGCAGCTGGGTCAGTTTGAACGGCCCGGTGATGGTGCCGAAATGCGGGATGACGATCTGATAATTCGTCAGCGTCTGGGCAAAGAAGGCGCTGCGCAGCGTAAGATCGGAGGCGGCATCCTTGAAGACGCCGGAACCGGAGATAGTGGCCGATTTCACGCCCGCGGCGAGGAGCTCGCGCCACATCTCGGCGGACTCGGCATTGGTGATGTCGATGGTGGTGGCGTTGAAGGTGAGCGTGGTGGCGCGCAAGCCCGCCACCGTGGTGAAAATTTCCGGCACAGCGCCGTCCCCGATCTTGATCAGAAGATCGCGGCCCCGTTGGGCGGTCATGGCATATCCTTTCTATAAGGGTTCCGTGAAAGCGGTGAAACGCAACACCGCGCGGAAGGTTTTGCCGTCGCTCTGGCGGCTGTAATCGGCAGAAGCAAAGCGCAAATCGATCAAGGCGTGGTCCGCGAGGGAGAGCGCGGCGCCATCGAGACAGCTGCGCGCCGCCGCCGCGATCTGTTTGACTTCGCGGGTGCCGCCGGCGCGCGACCAGATGTGCAGTGCCAGCGTGTGGCTGATGGCGTTGTCAGCAGCCGCGGTTTCGCTTGCCTCACCCAAGACGAGGTAAGGCAGTGCGGCGGTTTCCGGCACACCATCGAAGATACGGTTGCCCACCAACGCCGTGAGTGCCGCATCGCCCGAAAGCGCCGCGAAGATGGCTTGCTGCAAAACCCAAGCGCTCATGGCAATTCCTCGCAAAGAAGCGTGATCAGCGGCGATGGCGGACCTTCGTCGACGAGCCCGAGCACGGCAAAGCGGCGGTCGCCAACCACGACGCGCTGACCGACGGCGAGATCGTTGCGTCGGCGCAAGCGCAGGCGATGACGGGCTTTGGTTTCGAGACGGTCGGGGCCGAAGCGTTCACTGGGCGTCAGCGGCACGATGCCGATCCAGATCAGTGCGAAGGTCTGCCAGTTCTCGCTGTAACCGCCGCCGCCATCGGGCATGAGCGTTTTGGCCTGCAGCGCAGCGCGCTGATTGAGAGAGGAGAGCATGGGCAACGCCCCCTTCCCGCCCTTCGGGCGGACTTCCCCCGCAAAGCGGGGGCAGAAAACGATCACAACTTGAACACCCGGTACGGCGCCAAGAGCACTTGTCCGGCGCGGCCGACGATGTCAGCGTCGTCGCCGCGATGGCTGTAGAGATCGGCGATGATTTCGAGGATCGCCTCGCGGATCGGCGCGGGCACAGCGGAAGCTTCGCCATAACCCGCCGTGAAAGCGATTTCGAGCGCATCGTGGCGGCGCAAATTTCGCTGCGGTTCGTCGAAGATCCCCCGCGCCGGTTCAGAGACGGAGTCTATATAATAATGAGATGGATCGAGGACCGTGCGGATGCCATCGCGATGGGTGATGGCGATTTCACTCACCGCGCGCAGCGGCGGCAAAGGAATCTCCGCAATGCCGTCCCGCGGCCAAGCATCCAGATGCAAGACCCAGCTTTGGGTGAGCAGCGCCCGGCCGCTATGCCACTCGGCACGAGCCCGCGCGGCGGTGATCAGCGTGGCGAGCAGCACATCATCATCGGAGGTGTCGAGTTTCAGATGCGCCTTGGCTTCGGCGAGCGTTACCGGCTCCGAAGCAGGCGCGGTGATGAGAGAGAGGGACATGGGATTCCTCTTTAACCTCCCCACCAAGGGGAGGTTAAAATTAGCTCGCCGCGAATTTCAGCAGCTTGAGGGCTTCGTAATTCTGCACCCCGCCGCCGACGCGTTTGGTGGTGTAGAACAAGACATAAGGCTTGGCCGAATACGGATCGCGCAAGACGCGCACACCAACACGATCGACGATAAGATAGCCGCGCTTGAAATCGCCGAAGGCGATCGAGAAGGAACCTGCCGCGATATCCGGCATGTCTTCGGCTTCCGCCACCGGATAACCGAGCAAGCTCGCGGGCTGGCCGGCCGCCGCGCCGGGCTGCCAGATGTAGTTGTTCTGGCCATCCTTGAAGCGGCGCAGGACACTTTCGGTCTTGCGGTTCATCACCCAAGTGGCGTTGGCGCGATAAGCCTGTTTCGGCGCATAAGCGAGCGCGATCAGCGTATCGGCTGGCGCGGTGGCGGCAAAGGCGCCAGCAGTGCCGCTGGCGATAAACCCAAGCTTGCCCCAGGCCCAAGATTCATCGGCCACAGGCGTCTCGCTGAGAAAACCCTTCGGCTGTGTTGTGCCATTGCCGGAGATGAAAGCCGCGCCTTCCTGTTCGGCAAAGACGGTCTGCACCTCTTCGGCCAGCCAGCTTTCGAGATCGACCTGGCTGTCATCCAGCAAAGTCTGGGTCGCGGCCGGCATGGCGTATAATTCCATGGCGGGAAAATCGATGGCAGCGAGGGCTGGCGTGTCGGTTTGCGGCCGCGCCTCGGTTTCGGCCACCCAGCCGGTGGAGGCGCCAAGGGTGGCGATAGGCTTGCGATAAACATTGCTGCCGATCTGGCGGATGGAAGCGATGGCGCGCAGCGGCGAGACCTTGGCCAGCACGCGGTCGATGGTCTGCTCGATTTCCAGCGGCACGGTATAGCCGCCAGCCGTGGCGGAGCCGGTGCTCATCGCCTTGAGTTCGAGGGTTTCCAGCGCGCTGGCATCGCCTTGGCGGACATAACGTTCGAAAGCGGCCTTGGCTTCGCGGTAATTGGCGTAAGTGTTGTCGCCGGGAATGCCGAGCAGCATCGGCGGCACCCCGAAAGCCAGCGCGATTTCGCGCGCGGCAACGGCGCGGGAATTGGCGAAGTCGAGCTCGGAGGGCGAATAGCCCATGCTGCGCCAATCGAGCCCGCCTTCCAGCACCAAAGGCCGCCCGGCATTGGCGGAGCCCGTGTAACTTTCTTCCAGCTCGCGTTTGAGACGGCGGAATTGCTCATCGGTGAGCGTGCCGCCATCCGGCCCCTTGTAGACCAGCGCACCGGAAGGCCGCGCCGCATTGTCGAGCAAGGCCTTGGTCCAGGCGGCACCACCATTATGCACATCGAGCGCAGTGCCTGCCGGAGTCAGCGGCGATAAACCGTAATGATCGTCCAAAGGATGAAACAGTTTTGCATGCAAAACAGGCATGAAGCCCGTGCCATCGCGGGACAGCCGCATGACGCGGCCATCCACTTTGTAATCATAAGCAATAGGCCAGCCGCGCGCATCGGCGACGACAGAGACACGATCCGGCCGCAAGACATAAAGCTCGCGCACAGCATCCGAGGCGCTGACCGCTTCGAGATAGGAATCGCCGGCGCATTGCAGGAAGGCATACCAGCGCTCGAACGCTTGCGAGCCTTCTTCCTGGGGATTGGGTGCGCACAACAAGGCGAGCAGAGGATGGCTCTGCAACTCTTTTTCGCCCTGATACAACAACCAAGGGACAGAAGCGGCCGCTTCCGCAATCATACGGACACAGCGATACGCGACCGCATTGGCCATGACGCCTTCACGGGCCGCAATATGAAAATCCCGCGCACTCCAGCGCGGTGCACCAAGCATGGACAGCGCCAGGAACGGTGCGTTTTGCGGCTGAGACTTCCGTTCGGGAATATGCGCGGAAAAAAGTTTTAGCATGGCCGATGTGTCCTGATGTGTGACAGGAATCGTGCGCCGGTCGCACGAAAAGCCGAAAGAGCGTGCGTCAACGCCAACACTGCTTTAACCGGTTCAGTGCATGGTGAGCCCGTCAGGCGGGGTCGAGCATGCGCAACGGGATTTATCGAGTCTGGGTGAATGGGCCAGAATCCAAGTCCGGCGGTGCGATTGTCCTGAAAGACGGCGATCTCATTGCCGTCAATCCCACCTTTGGCTTCTTCGGCCGTTACAATATTTCCCGCGGGCGGCTGGCGGCGGAAATCACCTGCCGCCGTCTTTGCGTCCACACGCCACCCGTCAATCTGCCCAATCTCGATACCTTCCACCTCTCGCTGGAAGGCCCTGCGGCGAAGGAATTTGCCTCCGTCACCGGCACCATCACCGAGGTGCCGGAGTTTTCCCTGCCCTTCGAATTTGCCTGGCTGTGCGAAGCATGATGCGCGACGGTATCTACAAAGTGTATCTCGATGCCGGCGGAGCCAAAGGCTTCATCATCGGCGCCATGCGTGACGGCCATATCACCGGTTGCGACCAAACCCATTTCATCACCGGCCGCTTCAGCCGCCGCGGCAATCGCGTCAAAGGCAGTTTCATATTCAAACGCCATTCCCGCCGCCCCGATTTCCGCGAGATTGCCAATCTCGACGATTTCGAAACACCGTTTTCGGGCGTCTGCAGCGACAGCTTCGGACAACTGGAAGCAGCGGTGCCGGAACGCCCTGGCTTGAAAGTCGTGGCCACCTTCCGCTGGGTCTGCGAAGTTTAGGCTGAACTTCATGGCGCGGGCTTCGCACCGCATAGCCAGGCCGCGTTGCCGTTTCCGCCTCTTTGTCGCCCTGATCGGCATGACAAAACCGTGATCGGTCTTGAAACGTTCATAAAAACATCCCCTATTTCGTTGATATCCAGCCCGCTGCCAACGCCTCGTTAAGAACTCTGGGCATAGCTCAACAAGCGGGATGATTGTGATGCGTGACGGGATTTATCGAGTCTGGTTCAAAGGCCCTGACGGCAACTCCACTGGAGCGCTCGCCTTCCGTAACGGCGACATTCTGGGTTGCGACAGCGCTTATGCTTCCGTCGGGCACTACTCGCTTCATCTGGGCCGCCTCAGCGGCGAGATGAAATACACCCGTCTCAATCCCGCAGTAAAAACAGGCGGCCTTCCCGATCTCGACGAATTCCATCTCCTTCTCGAAGGCACGCCGGGCCGCGATGTCGCCTCGCTGCGCGGCACGATCCGGGAAATCCCGGCCTATTATCTGCTCTGCGAAATGGCCTGGGTGAACGAACCATAATGCGCGACGGCATCTACAAAGCCTATTTCGGCACCGGAGACATCAAGCAACTCGGCTTGGTGACCGTGAAAGATCAGGTCATCACCGGCACCGATATCACCCATTTCATCACCGGCCGCTTCACGCGGAGCGGCAATCATTTCAAAGGCCAGCTCACCCTCACCCGCCATACGGCGCGGGAGGATTTTAAGGAAATCGCCTATCTCGATGTCATCGACGCCACCTTTGAAGGCGACGGCGGCGAAACCTTCGGCGAATTCGATGCCGAAGTGGTGCAGAAACAGGGCCTGCGCGTCTGGGTGAAATTCCAGCGCATCTGCGGGGTGTAGTTCCTCTCCCACAAGGGGAGAGGTAGGCAAGCGCACTTCGTCCAACATTGTCATGGCCCGCAGTCGCGGGCCATGACAGTTTAGAATTGGGGATGACAAACATCACACCACCCTGATCTGCGGCGTGAGGCGGGTGATGGGGAAAAGATAACTTAAGGCCCAGACCAGCGCGTCCATGCGGTCGGGGCTTTTGCCGCTGCCGTCGTATTGCGCCATCTGATCCTCCAGCTCGGCAAAAGCGCCGACATGATGCACGCGGCCTTGTTCGTAAAGCGCGGCGGACGGCACCGCGCGGGTGCGCTTGCCGCGCGTGGCATAGACCAGCCGCACCGGCGCGTTGGGCAAAACATCGATCAACACCTGCTTGACCATGTCACCGCCCTGATTGGCTTCGGCGACAATGCAGTCGGCTTTGAAATGGCCGAAGGCTTCGGCCACGCGTGCGGCCCATCCCGCGGCGGTGAGACCAGCCGCGGAAAAATCGCCCAGCACATAGCCATCGCCATCCGTGCCGCGGCCCGCAATGACAATGCCGCATTCGTCGCCCGCGATAGAAGCGGGCGGATCGACCGCGACCACCACCTTCGCCAGCTCCGGCACTTTGCGCAGGCGGGCCTTCTCGATGTGCTCGCGTTTCCACAACGCGTGTTCGTTGTCTTCGATCAGCTCGCCGTTGAGCTCCTGACGGCCAAGACGCGTGCCACCAAAGCGCAACTCCAATCCCGCCAAAAAGGTCGGCGGCAGATTGGCGGCGTTGCGCGCGGTGGCGGCGTGCGTCGTGACCACATCGGGCATGGCGACCAAGGCTTTCATGGCCGCAATGGCGCGCGGCGTGGTGGTGATCAGCATGCGCGGATCCTTTCCGAGGCGCAGCGCCATCAAGATCATGTCGAGCGCTTCTTGCGGCGCCGTCCATTTGGCAAACTCGTCGGCCCAGACGGCATCGAACTGATGGCCGCGGACGTAATCCGGTTCTTCCGCCGAAATCACATCCGCCCTGGCGCCATTGGGCCACAACACCCGGCGATTGGAGGGTTCGAAATTGATCTCCGGGTTGATGCCTTTCAGACCGCTCGCACCATCCACCATGACAAAACGGGCATCGTGAAAGGTGGCGCCGATAAGCCCGATGCGATGCATGCGGCCGGTGCGAACGCCTTCGGCAATCCACTCGGCGCCCGCGCGCGTTTTTCCCGAGCCACGGCCACCCATGAACAACCAGATGCGCCAGTCGCCCGGCGGAGGAAGCTGCGCTTCATGCGGCGTCCAAAATTGCCATTTGCGCAAAGCCAGTTGCGCGTCGTCCGGCGTCAACCCCTCAAGAACGCTTTGGATTTTCTCGCGCGGCAACAAGCTCAGCGATGCGGCGTTCCAATTCCTGCAAGGCTTCTTCATCGCGCTTCACCGGTTTGGGTGTCCGTTTCGTGAGCCCGGCATTTTCCATGCCGCGCAACCGCTCCAGCGTCATCTGCATCTGCTTGACCAGCCGCATGCGTCTTTCGAGGACACCGACATCAACGTCCGGCGGATGCCCTAGAGGATCTTTCTTATCGCTTTCCTGTGCTTGCCAGCCTTCGAGCCGGATCAAGTCCCGATTAACGACGTCAAAGAGGCGTCTCACCATGTCGTCCATCCATCCTGGGGGAATGTCTTCGGCTTCCACGCCGATCCAATGCTTCGCACTGGTCGACGAGGTCGTGCCCGAGGCAGAGCTCGTTTTCATGTTGCTTACTTTTTTGGGGATGTAGCTGAGATGGGAATTCGAGGCGCAGACTTCAAGGGGAATTCGAAAAAATTTTTGCGGACCGCGAAAAAAAGTATTTCATGCTGACAAATCAAAAGCCTGGCGGCGTTCTGCCGGATGCGGAGCAGAGATTTTTTGCGCTAGCGCCTCGCAGGAGCGGAAAAATAATTTTTGTTCGTCATGGCCGGGCTTGACCCGGCCATCCATAGGGCGGACCACCGACATTACCGAGGAGGATTGTGCGGCGGAGACATGGATGGCCGCCTCAAGGGCGGCCATGACGGGAAGGGGATGGCTCACCCTGCCGGGATGCGTTTGCCGAAGCGGCGCAGCAAAGCAAAGAGGATGAGGCAGGCGACGCCGCTGATCACGGCATCGGTGACGAAAGCGCCTAACGGCCCGCCGAAGGCATAACCTTGGGCGTCGATGAGCTGCATATACGTCAGCGGCAAACAGATGGCGGAATTGAGCAGCGCGAACTGGGTGGCGGCGAGCGGATCGTCCGGCCCGATGGTGCGCAAGGTGACCGCATAAGCGACCGCAAAACCCGCCGCTTGGAAGATGTTTTCCAGAAGCACGGCAACGGCATAGCTGACGGGAAGATGCGGCAGCGCGGCGACCGTCAAGGTGATGACGGCCCCGACGAGGCCAAGCCAGAGATAGAGTTTGCGCGGGGTGATCCAGCGCTCGATCACCGGCATGGCGAGGCTGCCCACCACACCCGCGATCATGCCGCCGACGCCGAGCAGCAAACTCACCATCTGTTCGGAGGTGGCATAATCGCGGCCCAAGCCCGCCACCACATTCACCAAAGAAAACGAGGCGACCGGCGAGACGAAGATCAGCAGCGTCCACAACACCAGCCGCGATTTCAGGATCGCCATGACATCGCGGGCAAAAGCCTGAATGCTTTCGCGCGCCAGACGGCCGTCGGCCGGTTTGCAAGGCAGGAAGGCAAGCAGGAACACCACCAGTGAAGCCCACACCCCCAAGACCAAGGCGCCTGTTTCCACCGAGGTGGCGCGGATCAACGGCACCGCGGCCATGGCGGTGGCGCCCCCCACGCCGATGTTCCACACCGTGAACCAAGCGCCCAAAGCGCCGGACTCTTTTTTGGGAACGATGCTGGAAAACCAGCCGCCCAAAGCGCAGCTGCCGATGGTGATGGCAAGCTGGGCCATGAACTCCCAAAACGCCAGCGCCACCAGATTGGCGGTCGAGGTGAGCGTCATAACCAGCCCGGCACCACCCAAAAGATAAAAGAAGATGGCGTAGGTCTTGCGGCGGAAACGCCAGTCGAGCAGCGGCCCGAAAAGGAAAGCGACAAAGCCCGGCGCCAGCGCGAAGGCGGTGAGCGAAGCGATGACCGGTTCAGACACATGCCGGGCGGCCAGCAATTGCGGCACCGCCATCAGGGTGACCGCGCCGCCGATCCCCACCGGCGCCCAGCCCAGCCCCATCACCCAGACCGGCAAGGGACTGACCGGCTCAGCGGTCCGGGCCAGGATCTTCTCTGCTTCCTCGTCGCCCAAAATCTGCGCCAGCACCGGACAACCCCACTTTAGAAGCATGCCAATAAGCACATTTTGTCGCAGGCGGGAAGTTGGCTGTGGCACCTGACGGGCACGAAAAAGCGCTTTTTGTACAAAGCCATGGCAAGGCAGCTATGCAATGCGTGGGATTGTGTTCCTAATGACTACTTTCCTATCCTGTGCCGCAATCTTGGAGGCCGTCATGGGAAAGCAAGAGCTGGCGCGGCGCTGGATCGGCCTGACGCTTTTGGCACTCTTTATATCTGTGGTGCTGGCGGCGGTGCTGGCGGCCATCACCCGGCCTGCGCCGGACGCGGCCCTCTTGGCGGCGGTCAAGAACAAGGACGACGCCGAGCGGATGGCCGGATTGCTGAAACTGTCGGCCGAGCTGAGCAAAGCCGATAGCGAGGCCCTGACCAGCCTGCTCAATATCGTCTTCGGTCCGGTGGCAGCGCTGACCGGCTCGGTGACCGGGTATTATTTCGGGAGACGGAGGAAGAAGTGAAGGGGAACGCATGCCTTCCTTTTCTGCCCCCCCCTTTCGCTGGGGAAAGTGGCCGCGAAGCGGCCGAAGGGGGCACGCGAAGAAGATGAGCGTGATGGTCTTAGCATTGGAGGATGCAGTACCGCCCCACTTCCCGGTCTCCGCAAGCTACGGCCGTTTACGCGCTGTCGCTACTCACTCCCCCAGCAAAAGTGGGGGCAGAAAAGATGGCGCGATCGGCCACGCTTATAAAAACAACCTCTTGAAAGAACAGAGAACTTCTTCTTTCCGCACGTTGATGTTTATAGCCTATAAAAATCCAAAACGACTGCCCGCCACCTCCCTGCTTGTTCAGTGGTAGCGCTGATCGGCTCGTGACCGGGTATTATTTCGGGAGACGGAGGAAGAAGTGAGGGGGGCGAGTGTGGCTAACTTGGCCATCGCATGTGGTGGCAATCACACCAAGATTGTCACCCCCTTCTCTGAGCACCCGCGCTAGCGCGGTGCTCAGAGAAGGGGATCCAGGTTAAGACGGCCAGACGATTTCGAATAAGTGGTCGGGATTCAGACTCATTTGAACCACCAAAATGGTTCGATACCTGGATCCCCTTCCCCTCCCCATGCTTCGCCTTCGGCTGCGCAGGGTCGGCCGGGGATGACAATGGGGTTTTAGCTCGCGCACATGCGAACCCTTCCTCAAGGGCAGGGTCGAAGATTACCCTTTCGGCGGCGGGCAGTTGGGGCGATCACCGCCGCCCATCATGGGATGATCCTTGCGGCGCTGTTCCGCATCTGCCTTCAACTTGTTCTGCTCCGCCGCGGGCAGCGCCTTAAAGCGCTTGGTGAGATCGGCGAAATAAGCCTGGCGCTGCTCCTCCGACATGGCGCGGATCTTGTCGCGCTGCATGGAGCGGTAATCCTGCATCGAGAGGCTGCCATCGGCCGTCGCTTTTTGGGCATCCGCCATCATCATCAGCCGCTGTTCCGACGAGAACATGCCCATCATGCCGCCGCGCGGCGGGCATTTGTCCGGCGGCGGCTGATCGGCCGCACTGGCAGCGGCAAACAACAACAGCGTGGCCGTGAGAACGGGCGCGACTTTGCGGAGCATGGAAATTTCCTCAGGACTATCCCGGCTTCAACGCGGGGCTTCCCGGCGATCCGTCGCCCGTCTTTGAGACCGGCACCATCAAGCTGTCGCAAAGCGTGTCACGCCGCATCGCGGGCGCGCTGGAGTTCCGCAATGACAAGTTTCTTCATGCCCATCATCGCCTTGAAAGCGGCATCGACCTTGACCTTCGAGCCGCTGAACAATTCGCCGATATTCTCCGGCACCACTTGCCAGGAAAGGCCGAAGCGATCGCTGAGCCAGCCGCAAGCCACTTCCTGGCCGCCGCCTTCGCGCAAACGCTCCCAGTAATAATCGATTTCGTCCTGCGATTGGCAGCCCACCACCAGCGACATCGCCGGGCTGAGCTTATGGGCCGGACCGCCATTGAGCGCCACGAGCTGGCGGCCATCGATCTCGAAACCGATCGTCAAGACCGTGCCTTCGGGCAGCGGCGCGCCGGCGCCATAATAATTGGTGTGGGTGATCTTCGAATGAGGAAAAACGGAGACGTAAAACGTCGCGGCCTCTTCGGCCTCGTGATCGAACCAGAGAAAGGGCGTGATCTTGGGCATGAGAGCGTCCCTGCTTTGCTGCGGATTCTTGCCTCGGGCGGATCAGCGCCCGCCCAGAATGAGGGCGAGCGCGACCAGCGCGCCCACCACCATCGACACCGGCCTCACGTCAGCGGCCTCACGTCAGCGGCTTCTCGCAGATGATCATCCAGCGCACGCCGAAACGGTCATGCACCGAACCGAAGGCTTCGGCGAAGAAGGTTTTCTCCAGCTTCATGGTCACCGTGCCGCCATCAGCGAGCGCGTTGAATACTGTCGCGGCGACTTCCGGCGTATCGACGCTCAAGGTCATGGAATAACCGCCTGGCTTGCCGCCCGGCTGCCCCTCATCCGAGGCCATAACCACGGTGCTGCCGATCATCATGGAAGCGTGGATTATTTTATCGTGCAGTTCCGCTGGAACATGATCCTTGGCGGGCGAGTCGGCGTATTTCATGCTCATCATGACCCGAGCGCCCAGCACCTTCTCGTAATAGCGCAAGGCTTCGGCGCAATTGCCAGCAAAGAACAGATATGGCGTGGCGTACATCAGTCTTTCTCCTGTGGGTTATGCGACAGTGATGAAATGGCTGTTTGGTATGCGCCCCGGCCGGACGATTATGCCGCGGATAGACCTACTTGATGTTTTGGTTGATATCAACATATATCGTCACATGCGAAACGGGAAAAGTGTTCCTTACGATACGACAATTCTGGTGCGCGATACCTGCCTGTGTCTGCATGTGCAACGCGCGGCGCGGGCGCTGGCCCGCCATTTCGATGACGCGCTGCGCCCCATCGGGCTGACGAGCGGACAATTCTCGCTGCTGATGAGCCTCAACCGGCCCGCGCCGCCGACCATGAAGGACGTGGCTTCGCTGCTGGTGATGGACCGCACCACATTGACCGCGGCGCTGAAGCCCTTGGAACGCAACGGCTGGATCACGGTCGCGCCGGACAAGGACGACCGGCGCGTGAAGCGCCTGAGCTTGACGGCGGACGGTTCTGCCGTGCTCTTGCGTGCGGTGCCGATCTGGAAGAAATCGCATGGCGCCCTCGAAAAGAAACTCACGCGAAGCGGCGACGCCCTGCGCAAGGATTTGATGGCGTTGTTGTGAGGCCTTCAGCCTCCCTTCACCGGCAGGGGAGGAAAATCACTTCCTCTTACTCATCTGTCATGGCCTGCGACTGCAGGCCATCCAGGTCTCGCGGCACACCGTTTCCGGAAAGGCCTGATATTCAGCGGCTAGAACAGAGCAACACAACCTGGGCCGCCCGCAGTCGCGGGCGATGACAGGGTGGAAAATGGGAAGGCGATAACCTTCCCTATCAGAAATCACGTCCCCACCTCTTCCAGATACCGTTCCAGCTGCTCGAAAGTGCCGCTGAAGCCGGCTTGCATCGAGGGTTTCCAGGAGCGGAACTTTTCGTGCTCGGCCGCGGACGCATTCACCGGTGCCCCGCGCAAAGTGATCCGCGTGCCATCGGCTTCTTGCGTGAAGGCCGCGACGTTGAACACTTCCAGCGGCCAATCGGGCGCAAACGGCGCGCGGGTGATGCCGCCTTGGGCATCGGAGAAACTGTTGATGAAGCACAAGCGCTCCGGCGCCACGATTTCCTGGAAAACGAAGCGGCCCCACATCACGTCACCATTCGGGCCCTTCATGCCGTAATGGAACAGACCGCCCGGTTTGAGATCGAGGGACCCGTGGACCCACTCGAAGCCTTTCGGGCCCCACCAATGCTTGAGATGCTCGAGCTCGGTGTACATCTTCCACACCAGATCGCGCGGCGCCTTGACTTTGCGGGTGATGACAAAAAGATCGGCATCGATGTATTCGCCGAGACGGCCCAAGGTCTGACGCCCGCCTTCTTCGGCCTGATGGTCGCGGACGACCCGATCGCGTTCGGCCGCGGAGGGGAACAGCGCCGACATGGTGAGCTTGGTGCGTCCGCCCAGATCTTCGAAGGTGATGACGTTCTGGAAATGCAGCCCTTCGTACTCACCTTCGCCGCTGTGGCGATAGGCGAGGCGCTTGGGACGATCAATCTCATCGAAGGTGATGCGGTTCGGGTAATCGCGCCCATCCGGCCCATGCATGATGAAGCGCCAGACGCCGCCTTCGCGGAAATCGAAGCTCAGCGTGGTGAGCGTGAAGCCGTTCGGGCCCCACCAGCGCGCCAGATGATCAGGATCAGTGAAGGCATCGAAGACCAAGGCGGGCGGCACATCGAACACACGCGTGGTCACAATCATGCGATCCGTTTTATCGGGAAGTCCGGCGTCCACGTTTTTTCTCCCTGGTTTGGGTGGGCGTTTGGGCTTGCAATTCATTGAGATACGCATCGAGGCGGTCGAAGCGCGCTTCCCACAAGGTGCGATAATGGGCGAGCCATGCATCCATCGGCTTCAAAGCCTCGGCTTCGAGATGACAAGGGCGCCATTGCGCTTCGCGGCCGCGGCTGACGAGCCCGGCTTTCTCCAGCACCTTCAAATGCTTCGAGATTGCGGGCAGCGACATGTCGAAAGGCTCGGCGAGCTCCGACACATTCATGTCGCGTGTGGCGAGCCGCGCCAGCATCGCTCTGCGTGTGGGGTCGGCCAAAGCCGCAAAAGTGGCACTTAAACGGTCAGAAGACATGGTGTTTGCGAGGCGGTCTTTATTTAACTCATCAGTTAAATACGAGAGTCCGAGCAGCGCCGTCAAGCATGTCTCAACGGAAGCAACTTGCCTATTCGCAGGCTTGACATCAGGGGAGCGCAGGGTCTGATTTCACCCGTGCAGGAGGAATGACGATGCGGCTCGTGTTGATCAATCCCAGGACGCCCGAAAGCTTCTGGAGCTTTAAATGGGCGGTGCACGAGATCCTGCCCGGCAAACGCGCGCTCAATCCGCCGCTTGGTTTGGCCACACTGGCGGCGCTGACGCCAGCGCATTGGCAAGTCTCCATCATCGACGAGAATATCGAAGAGCTGCCGGAAAGCATCGATGCCGACATCATCGGCATTGGCGGCATGGGCGTGCAGGCGCCGCGGCAGAAGCAATTGCTGGCGAAATACCGCGCCAACGGCCATTACGTGGTGGTGGGCGGTGCCGCCGCTTCGCTTTGCCCCGAAAATTACGAAGGTCTCGCCGATGCGGTGATCTCGGGTGAAGCCGAATATATCTGGCCGGAATTCTGCCGCGACTTCGAACATGGCCGCGCCAAAGCGCTTTATCGCGAGACCGGAACGGTGGATCTGGCGGACTCGCCGGTGCCGCGTTTCGATCTTCTGGACTTAAAAGCTTATGCCAACGCCACACTGCAGTATTCGCGCGGCTGCCCGTTCACCTGCGAGTTCTGCGACATCATCGTGATGTTCGGGCGCAAGCCGCGGATGAAATCGCCCGAGCAGATCGGCCGCGAACTGGACGTGCTGCGCAAGGCGGGCGTCTCCAGCATCTTCTTTGTTGACGACAACATGATCGGCAACAAGAAAGAAGCCAAGAAGCTGTTCTCTTATATCGGCGAGTATCAGAAGCGGAACGGACGGCCGTTCTCCTTCGGCACCGAAGTTTCGATCAATCTCAGCCAGGACGAAGAGCTGATGGCGCTGATGAAGGGCGCCAATTTCAATTGGGTCTTCATCGGCATCGAGTCGCCCGATCCGGCGAGCTTGAAGGAAACCGGCAAGACCCAGAACCTGCGCGAAGACCTTCTTACTTCTGTGCGGCGGATTTATTCGCGCGGCATCGAAATCCTGGCCGGGTTCATCATCGGCTTCGACAACGACACGCCGGAAACGTTCGAACAGCAATACCGCTTCATCAGCCAATCGGGCATTCAGACCGCGATGATCGGCCTGTTGGCGGCTTTGCCGAAGACGCCGCTTTACCTGCGCCTCGAACGCGAAGGGCGGCTGAAACAGGTGGAAGACGAAAGCGACAACACCCGCGTCGTCAGCAATGTCATTCACAAGAGCATGAGCGAAGAAACCATCGCGCGGCTTTATGCCGATGTCTACCGCCGCCTGCTCACCGACGAGGGCATCGCCACGCGTATCAAGAACAAGCTCGCTTATATGGGCAAGACCGGCTATCGCGGCGGCTATACGCTGAGCGAGACGCTGGGGCTGGTGGGGCGGCTCATGACCAAAGGCGTCTTCGCCGGAGGGCCGTCGCGGCTTTATCATTTCCTGCGCAGCTTGCCGCTGTCGCGCCCTTCGCTGGTGCCGACCATGATCGCCGATTGGGTCGCGGGACTCTCGATGCGCAAATTCGCCGAAAGCCATTTGTGGCCGGTGGTGACGCCCGATCTTCTGGAGCAAGTGCATGCGGCCTTGGCGCGCTATCTGCATCAAGGCGAGGTCTGGGTGACGCGGCAGAAGGTACCCAGCCTCAACATCCGCATCGACCGCGGCTTCAATCTGGCGTTCTTCAAGAAGGCGCGGCCGGAGCTGAAGAAACTGTTCACCCAGAGCACGGCGCGGCTGACCTTGACCATCGATGCCATCGACACCCTGCCGCGCGAATACCGCCGCGGACTGGAAAAACTGCTCAAGCGGTTGTCGAAATACGGCGACCGGGTGATCGTGGAAATCAGCGAAGCCACGCGGGCGCGGCTGGGGCTGGATTTGTCGGCATTCCAGCTGGTGATGGTGGGGTAAGGGGAACGCCTCAAGAGTCGTTTTTGTATTTTTTATTGTGTCATCGCCCGCAACTGCGAGGGCTTTGCGGAAGTATGGGGATGTGCTTCCATTTAGCGGGCAGAAACGCTGGGTGGAACGATGTCGGAGCGCAAGATTGGGCAATTGAGCT
>Ga0207835_1000079_pt1 | contig 40972 bp, 38 predicted proteins | sample LuqExpMetagenom8_FD_187766 | JGI IMG/M metagenome (GOLD analysis project Ga0207835, IMG submission 187766) | Tropical forest soil microbial communities from Luquillo Experimental Forest, Puerto Rico - Sample 8 (SPAdes) | ecosystem: Environmental > Terrestrial > Soil > Tropical forest ... | reverse complement strand
TTGCCCAATCTTGCGCTCCGACATCGTTCCACCCAGCGTTTCTGCCCGCTAAATGGAAGCACATCCCCATACTTCCGCAAAGCCCTCGCAGTCGCGGGCTATGACAGCGTGGATTGGACTGCATATGAGATAACCTTGCCGCGAAGGAGAGGTAAGGTCGCTTATCCGCCTTTAAACTTTCTTGGTGATCTCACGCCATCATGCCTTGCGAGAGGCGAAGATGCGCAGCTTGAAATCCTCCTTTGGAATAGCCGGAGCGCTGCTGCCCGTCGTCTATTGCGCTGGGCTGATATACTATTTCCTCGATTTTAGCGGTTCCGTGCAGGAAGCCGAGGCCATTGGTTCGCTGCCGACCTTGCTGGGCCTTGGCGTTGTCGGCCTCTTGTTCTCGATCCCGCTTTTCCTGAAAATTGTCCGGATGCTCACGCGGCGGCCTTCGCCGGGCGCGAACAGTGAAGCCTCAGATGGCGGCGACCGCGTCGATGCCGATGCCGCCATCGCCCGTTACAAGGCGCAGCGCGCTGCACAAACGCCCGTCACGCCTCCGCCTCCGCCAAAGCCTGCTCCCAAAAATCCCGGCCCGAAGAAACCCGCCTTCGGCCGCCGTTAATTAGCAAGCTCAAGACCTTCGTCATGCTGAGGCGCGAGCCGCCTCTTCGAGGCTCGCGATGCTCGCACCTCAGGATGTGGCGGCGAGCCTCGAAGCACGGTCACTTCGCCTTCACATTCCCGCAGTCCGGATTCAGCCAGCGAAATTTGATGGTGAGGCTGTCGCTCATCACCTCTGCGCGATCAACCACCTCCGCGCCGTCCACCTGAATTATATGGCGATAGGCACGGGCCGGCCGCGTAAATTGAGGATTCTCTGTTGGCAATATGCAACGGTCTTCGATCTCGCGCCCTCCAGGTCCATCCGAAAGGATTTTCTCCTGGCATGTGCCGGGTGGCTGATTGGCAGGATCGAACATGGATTTTGTTTCGGCGCCCGGCTTTTGACAAAACTGCAGCGCCTGCACCTTGTGCGGCGGAATTTTTTTATCGAGGTCGTTCAAGACGGTTTGTTGTTCTGCTGTAAGGTTCGAGCGGTCTATCTCATGCGTTTGTTCCCACAAGCCGGGACGAAGCGTCCAGCTTGCCCCCAGCGATGGCACTGCAAACGCCGCCGCCAACAAAATGCCTCCCAAGCTTTTGCGCATCGTGTCTACCGATGTCACATTTGCTCCTGTTCTGCTGGCACCTTTGCGGTGACATCCCGATACGCACGCACGAGCCCGCCTGCGGTCAGTCCCAAATTCAAGGTGCGGCCCACGAGGCCTATGGCTGTCGTCAATAGCAAGCCGAGCGGGTTGGCCAGTATGGGGGCTAGAACGGAGAGTGCTCCGGGCTGGCTAAAAAGCCCCGTGTTTTTTGCCAAGGATAACGTAGGTCTGACATAATGATTGATCGCGAAGAAAATGGCTTCCAGCGGCACCGTGGTGCACAGAAGCAGTGCGACTATCGGCAAGAAGTTAGCGCCACTCAGTTCCCAGCTTCGCTTCAGGGAAACACGGTTTTCCGCCATGACCACGACGGGAAAAAAGTACTGAACGCGGAGCGCAATATAAATCCAGATACACACTTCCAGAAACAACAAGCCCCAAAGGCTCGCAATCACGGTTGCCGATGGGCATTGCACGCCAACCATCTTGCAAACAAGGAATGAATTGGCAGGAAACATCAGCCATCCAGCTAAATTGGATGGAGCATGGAGTGTTGGCATACCGGATGCTCGGAATACCGCGACGAAAATTGCTGCCAGAGCCGCGCCGACCGCAACGGCTATGATCGTGACCAAGAGTTTGGCGGCGATCATGCGCCACACTTGCTTGCCCAAAGAGAAGAAAACGAAGGTGCGTTGCGTTTGGCCGAGGCTGATGCGCATCACACCCACCCATGCCATGGAATTGAAGATCAGCCCTAAGATGAAGATAGGCAGGGATATGATGAGCGTATAGTAGCCAGGGCCAATGACCGGGCTTCCAAGTAATCTATCTGCAGCCAATGCAATTTGTACGATGCTCGCGGTGAACAGAAATCCAATGGCTAGGTTGATGACGAGGGGGAGCCATATAGCACCGGCAATCGAACCTATACGCCTGAAGAGAAAGCTATAAGAATCGCCGATGGCGGTTTTCGCAGAAAACTTGCCCATAAGCCCCCCGATAGGCGTTCGCTCGCAGAGCTTAGCACTAGCATAACGCGAGGAGCCGGTCCTGATGTCGCCCTTGCGCTTGCCACAATCGGTTTCCACCTACCTCGGGCTGTTTGACGCCGTGAGGATCCGATCAGCCGACCACAGAGGTTGGCGTCGTTGATGCATGCGCTGGGTCCCTTCCCTCCATATGAATCGCGAAAACAATTATCTTGCTGAAGCGAGCTATGTGTGGGGCTTGGTCGGGCGCCTTTGGGAGGGCTTCCTGTCGCCGATGTGATCGGGCGAATTTCGTTCGGTTTCAAAGCCCTAAAGCCCAAAAACCGTATTCGAATTCGGGTTTGGACGTTTTCGAAGTGGAGGCCCCCCGCCCGGAAAATCCCTTCGCTGCGCTCCGCGATTTTCCGACCTCCCCACAAGGGGGAGGTTGAAGCGGCCTACGGGGGGGCTGAAGCCGCCTCGCGGGGGCAGAAAGAGCCCAGGTCACGTTCATTTTGACCCTCCGGCCCGCTCGTGCCATTACCTCTTCGCCGGGAGAGTCTCATGCACGATATCAAACTGATCCGCGACAACCGCGACCTCTTCGTGGCCGCTTTGGCCCGCCGTCCTGCTTATGCCGAAGAGGCCGACAAGATCGCCTCTGAGCTGCTGGACCTCGACACCAAGTGGCGCGGGGTCAAGACCTCGTTCGAACAGCACCGCGCCCGCCAGAACGAGGCCTCGCGCGCCATCGGCCAGGCCAAGGCCAAGAAGGATGAAGCTGCCGCCAAGGCGCTGATGGACGAGGTCGCCTCGCTCAAGGCCGCGATCCAGGCCGACCAGGAGGAAGAGCGCAAATACGAAGAAGCGCTGCGCTCCAAGCTCGCCGTGCTGCCCAATCTGCCGGCCTCCGACGTGCCCTCCGGGGCCGACGAGAACGAGAACATCGAAGTGCGGGAGCGCCGCTTCGGCTCGACGCCGCGTTTTGCCTTCAAGCCGAAAGAGCATTTCGAGCTCGGCGAAGCCCTTGGCCTGATGGATTTCGAACGCGCTGGCAAAGTCTCGGGTGCGCGCTTCGTCTATCTGAAGGGCGCGTTGGCCCACCTCGAACGGGCGCTGGCAGGCTTCATGCTCGATGTGCAGACAGCCAATGGCTACACCGAAGTGGTGCCGCCCTTCCTGGTGCGCGACGAAGCCTTCTACGGCACCAGCCAATTGCCGAAATTCGAAGAAGACCTCTTCTGGGCGTCCGCGGGCGAAGGCCGTCTCGGCTTGATCCCTACCGCCGAAGTGCCGCTGACCAATCTGGTGCGCGAAGAAATCCTCGAAGACGACAAGCTGCCGATGCGCGTCACCGCGTGGACGCCGTGCTTTCGTGCCGAAGCGGGCGCGGCCGGGCGCGACACCCGCGGCATGATCCGCCAGCATCAATTCTCCAAAGTGGAACTGGTCTCGATCACCACGCCGGAACAGTCCGAAGCCGAACATGAGCGCATGACCGATTGCGCCCAGGAAATTCTGAAGCGCTTGGAACTGCCGCATCGCGTGGTGACGCTGTGCAGCGGCGACATGGGCTTTGCGGCGCAGAAGACCTACGACATCGAAGTCTGGCTGCCCGGTCAGGACCGCTATCGCGAGATTTCCTCCTGCTCCAATTGCGGAGAGTTCCAAGCCCGCCGCATGAATGCGCGCTATCGTCCCAAGGACGGCAAAGGCACGCGCTTCGTGCACACGCTGAACGGGTCCGGCTTGGCGGTCGGGCGCACACTGATCGCGGTACTGGAGAACTATCAGGAGGCTGATGGCGCCATTCGTGTGCCAGAGGCGTTGCAGCCTTATATGGGCGGGCTGAAGAAGATAGAGAAACCCTAAGTCGTCATGGCCGGGCTTGATCCGGCCATCCAGGCGATGCTCAGCGGAGTGGTAGCGTATGGCCGAGAAGAAGTTGCGTATCCTGGTCACCAATGACGACGGCATCCGCGCCGACGGCATCCGCATTCTGGAAGACATCGCCCGCACGCTTTCCGATGATGTCTGGGTGGTGGCGCCCGAAAGTGAACAGTCCGGCGCTTCGCATTCCTTGACCCTCACCATCCCGCTGCGCATGCGCGAGATCGACAGCCGCCACTTCGCGGTCTCCGGCACGCCGACCGATTGCGTGATGATGGCCGCCGCGCATCTTCTTAAGGACGAGCCGCCGACGTTGGTGCTCTCCGGCATCAACCGCGGCATCAACGCCGCCGATGATGTCACCTATTCGGGCACCATCGCGGGCGCCATGGAAGGCTGCGCGCTGGGCATTCCGTCCATCGCTTTGAGCCAGACCTACAACCATCAGGACCGGCGCGAGATCTGCTGGGAAACCGCTGCCAAGCACGGTTCGGCGGTGGTCAAGAAGCTGATCGAGACCGGCTGGCCCAAAGATGTGCTGATGAATGTGAACTTCCCGGACTGCAAGCCGGAAGAAGTCTCGGGCATCGAGGTGGTGAGCCAGGGCGTGCGCGAATGGCAGGAGATCGTCATCGAGCGCCGCGTTGACATGCGCCACAATCCCTATTTCTGGATCGGCTTCCGCCGCGAGCGCATCGTTGCCAAAGGCGGCACCGATTTGGGGGCGCTGGCGGTGAAGAAGATCGCGGTGACGCCATTGCAGATGAACCTCACCGATTGGAAAGTGCTGCAATCGATGAAGCACGCCGTCGATGCCGATTTCGGCGCACCGGCCGTGGCGACCGAAGACACCACCGGAGCGCTGATCCCTGCGAAGGAGCGCGCTCCCTAATAGGGGCTAAAGCTGGGCATGCCGGACTACGATCCCCGTCTCATTGCTCTAGTCATGACACTGCGCAAGCAGGGGATCACCGACGCCCGTGTGCTCTCGGCCCTGGAGCGCACCCCGCGCGAGGTCTTTGTCGGCGAGGCCTTCGAGCACGCCGCTTACGACAATTCCGCCCTGCCGATCGCCTGCGGCCAGACCATCAGCCAGCCTTACGTGGTGGCACTTTCGACCCTGTCGCTGGAGCTGGGGCCCAGCCACCGGGTGCTCGAAATCGGTACCGGCTCGGGCTATCAGGCTGCGGTGCTGTCGCAATTGTGCCGACGGGTCTACACCATCGAACGCCACCGCTCACTACATCTAGAGGCTGAGCGCCGCTTCAAGGCCCTAAAGATTGAGAATATCGCCACCAAGCTGGGGGATGGCTTCAAGGGCTGGCCGGAACAGGCGCCCTTCGACCGCATTCTTCTTACGGCGGCGGTTCCCGAAGTTCCGCCGGCCCTGATCGAGCAGCTGAAACCGGGCGGCATCCTGGTCGCTCCCATCGGCGAACAGCCTGGTGCGGATTTGGAAAGCAATTATCAACTATTAACAAAGATGATCCGAACTGAGACAGGTTTGAAGAAAGAGGCGCTGGTTCCGGTGGTCTTCGTGCCCATGCTTCCAGGCATACCGCAGGAATCGCGAGACAGCTATGACGGTTCGGAGAGGGAGAGTTAAGTCCGGCGTTATGGTTACCGCAGCGATTGCGTTGCCGCTGCTGGTTACCGGCTGTGCCACATCGCCCACGCCGGAACTCGATTGGGATGTGAAAACCGCCCATCGCGTGGCGCCCAAGCCCAAGCCGCGGCCTTACTATGCGGCGGAAAATCCAAGGCCTTATTGCAGCTGTGAAGACAACGTGCCGGTGCCCTCCGCACGGCCCAATCCGGCCTGGTATCAGCCCTCGCAACGTCCGAGCCGCACCGAGCAGGCTTATGCCGATCCCAATGCACGTTTCATCTGGCCGGTGCGCGGCCGGGTATTAGCCGAATATGGCGCCACCACCGGCGGCGAGCGCAATGATGGCATCAATATCGCCGCGGCGCCCGGTACGCCGATCTATGCCGCGGCCGATGGCAATGTCAGCTATTCCGGCAACGAGCTGCGCAACTACGGCAATCTTCTGCTGGTGCGCCACGACAACGGTTACGTCACCGCTTATGCCCATGCCGATTATTTTGTCGTCGGCAAAGGCGAGCGCGTCACCAAAGGCGAAGTGATCGGCTATGTCGGTCAGACCGGCGATGTGCACCAACCGCAGATTCATTTCGAATTGCGGCGTGGGGCGCGCGGCGAGACGCCGGTCAATCCGCGGCAGTTCCTGGGACCATTACAGGTCGCGCGGAGCTATTAGCAGACTTCAGACGTAGCGAGGCCAGCGCGGCGATGATGGCGGCTACCGCGATCACGCCGATACCCGCGCGCATGCCGTGATGGGCTGCGACCGCGCCGATTAGCGGCGGACCGCTCAAGAAGCCGCCAAACCCGGCCGTCGACACCGCCGCAATCCCGGCTGCGGGTGATGAGGCGCGCTGGGCAGCCACCGAGAAGACGCAAGGCACCACATTCGAGAAGCCGACGCCGACCAGGGCAAAGCCGAAGATCACCGCGGCAAAGCTTGGGATCACGGTGGCGATTACCAAGCCCGTGGCCGCCAGCGCGGACCCGGCACCGATCACCAGGGTACGGCCGAGGCGGTGCACGATCTGGTCACCGGCCAAACGGCCCAGCACCATCGTTGCCGAGAATGCGGCATAACCGGCGGCAGCGCGGGCCGGGCTTTCGCCCAGGCTGGTGAGATAGATGCCGCTCCAATCAGCCATGGCACCTTCGCTCATATAGGAGAGGGTCAGGATCACGGCGAGGCCGAGAATGGCGCGTTCCGGCAGACGGAAGAGCGGCTGGCCTTCATGCTTTTCGGTATCGCCCGGGCCGACCAGACCGGAGGCTGTGGCCACAATGGTCAGCACGATCAGCGCGGAAGGCAGCATCAGGAATTGGGTCGGCATATGCAGGCTGAGCAGCAAGGCGCCGAAGCCTGTGCCCAAGAGGCCGCCCAGGCTGAAACCGGCATGGAAGGAGGACATGATCGGGGCGCCCCAATCGCGCTCCAGCTTGGAAGCATGGGCGTTCATCGATACGCCCATCAGGCAGCCCGCGGCGCCGAGCAGGGCGCAGGCCGCGATCAGAAAGGGCAGGTGGGGGGCCATGAAGGGCAGGGTGAGCGCGCCGGCAAAAGCAAAACCTGCCAGCTGCACGGCCTTACCGGTGCCGCCGACCTTCTGGGTCAAAAGACTGGCCGGCTGCATGGCGATCAAGCCGCCGATCGACATCGCCAGCAAGGCGAGGCTGAGTTCGCCTGCCGAAATGCCCAGCATGGCCTTCAGCGGCGCCAGCCCGGTTGCCCAGGTGCCGAAACCGAAGCCATTGGCCACGAACATTGCGAAGGTTGCCCAGCGGGCGGAATTTTTGCTCATTTCTCCAACATGCCTATTTGGCAGGCCAAATTCTGGAAGCATTCTAGTTCTGTGGTGACAGCGCTGTCAATAACATTTTGCAGTTGCGAAATTATGAATGCACTGCAGCATTTTCAGGATTTGGTAGTCACTGGCTGCTTTTTCAAGCCCAGAGCGAAGATCGCTGCCAGCGTGGCGGCGGCCGCAATCACCCCGATTCCGGCCCGCATGCCGTGGCGGGCGGCGATGGCGCCAATCAGGGGCGGGCCGCTGAGGAAGCCGCCGAACCCAGCCGTCGAGACTTCCGCGATGCCGGCGGCGGGCGAGGAGGCCCGGGCGGCGGCTGTTGAAAAAACGCAAGGCACCACATTGGAAAGCCCGGCCCCGACCAAGGCGAAGCCACAGACGATCACACCGAACCAGGGCAGGGCAGTCGCCAGGATCAGTCCCGCTGCGGCCAAGCCGCAGCCGCCGCCGATCACCACAACGCGCCCAAGGCGCCGCACCAGGAGATCGCCGATGAGACGGCCCAACACCATCGTGGCGGAGAAAGCCGCATAGCCCGCTGCCGCGCGGGCCGGGGTTTCGCCCAGGCTGGTGAGATAGATACCGCTCCAATCGGCCATGGCGCCTTCACTCATGAAACAGAGGCTGAGCACCACGGCGAGCAAGGCGATGCGCCGCTCCGGCAAGCGGAAAATGGGCTGGCCTTCATGTTTGGTGGTGTCGCCGGGACCGAGAAAACGGCCTGCCAGCGTCACCATCGCCAGTACCAGCACAGCCCCAGGCAGCAACAGCCAATGGGTGGGAACATGCAGGCTCAGCATCAGCGCACCAAAACCTGTGCCGGTCAGACCGCCGAGGCTGAACCCGGCATGAAAGGAGGACATGATCGCGGAACCCCAATCGCTCTCCACTTTGGAGGCATGCGCGTTCATCGAGACGTCCATCAGACAGATGGTGGCGCCGAAGAGTGCGCAAGCCGCAATCAAGGCCAGCAAGTTGGGTGACAAGAGCGGCAGAGCGAGGGCGGCGGCCCAAAGCACACCGGTGATGCGAGTGGCCCGCCCGGTGCCGCCGATCTTCTGAATGAGATGACTGGCGGGTTGCATGGCAATGACGCCGCCGATCGTCATGGCCAGCAGCGCTATGCTCAATTGTGCGGTCGAAAGCGACAGTATCGCTTTCAATGGTGCAATCGCGGTGGCCCAGGCACCAAAACCAAAACCGTTCGCCAGGAACATGGCGAAGGTCGACCAGCGGGCAGCAGAGAGCGCGGAAGGCTTGGACATTGTTGCCGGGCCTAACACAGCCGGGCTGTGCTGTCAGGACTGCTTGCCGTCACAGAGTGGTGAACGGATTTTGGCAGCAGCCAATCCATCCTCAAATAACCTTTTCCCCCTTGTAGTGCCATTCCAACAAGAACCGTAAGCGAATGAGGAAGCAGAAAAATTCTTCTTTTCATCATCGCGGAAAAATAAATTCATCCCCCTCATCGGAAGCGGCCTTATACTTCTCGCGTTGCAGTTCAAAGAGGGGGCGAACCGGTCGTCCGTTTCGTGAATTGCAACCGGCGCCCTGCCGAACTCGGAATAACGGGCCGAGCGAAGTAGGGGGTGTGCTCGGTCGCCCCGCCCGCTCACAAATGGAGACGGTCCAGAGAGCGGAAGCGCGCGAGACGTCGCTGGTCGGAGTTTTCAGCCTTCTTGCTTGTTTGCGCAGGATCAGTTCAGCAAGAACAAGCAAGCGTGAGATCCTCCGGGTGATAGCGCGGCCGATGTCACGTCAGAGAACGCCGGGGGCGGGACGCCGTGAGGCGGAACGACAAGAGGCTTCAAGTCACCATGCTTGAAGCGAGACCAACAGTGCTGCACGCCGTCCTCCGGCGTCCCGCACCGCCCCTCACGGGGCACCAGCTATCCTCCGCGCTCATGGATGCGGAAGGCAAAAGCCTGCACCAGCTCTCTTACCCCAGCTTCTGTCCCAACTCGCCAGCGAGGTCCTGGATGAATTGCCATGCCACACGCCCGGAGCGGGCTCCGCGGCCAGCCGCCCAGGTAAGCGCCTTTTTGTGCAGCTCTTCGCGCGGAAGCATCAGGTTGTAATGGCTGGCATAGCCTTCCACCATGGCGAGATACTCGTCCTGACCGCAATTGTGGAAGCCGAGCCAGAGTCCGAAGCGGTCGGAGAGCGAAATCTTTTCTTCCACGGCTTCCGAGGGATTGATGGCGGTGGAGCGTTCGTTTTCCACCATGTCACGCGGCAGGAGATGGCGCCGGTTCGAGGTGGCGTAGAACAGCACATTCTCGGGACGGCCTTCGATACCGCCTTCCAAGGCCGCTTTCAGCGATTTGTAGCTGGTGTCGTCCTTGTCGAAGGAGAGGTCATCGCAGAACAGCAGGAACTGGCGTTTTTCGCTACGCAGCCGGCGCAAAAGCAGCGGCAGGGTGGCGATATCTTCGCGGTGGATCTCGATCAAGACCAAGCGTTTCGGTCCCTTGCGGCCTTCGTTCACCGTGCCGTGGATTGCCTTTACCAGCGAGCTTTTGCCCATACCGCGCGCGCCCCAGAGCAGGGCGTTGTTGGCGGGCAGGCCGTCGGCAAAGCGGCGGGTGTTCTCGATCAGCGTGTCGCGGGCGGCATCGATTCCCTTGAGCAGCGGCAAAGGCATGCGTGCCACCTTGAGAACCGGATGCAGTTTTCCTGGGGCCGCTTCCCAGACAAAGGCATCTGCAGTCTGTTTGGGCGCGGCGTTCCGCCGCCCGCTCGATTTCCTGGACTTCGTAACCATGCTTCCTACCTACTGGATCGCGGCCTTAACAGGGTCCGCACCGGCATGAGCGCCAGGGAGAGGAGGCGCCCATGGGGTATTTTCGCCGCTAATCCTTTGATTTTACAGAGTTGCAATGGTGGGCCCGACCGTTATAGTCCCCGCCTCGCGCCAAAAACAGGTATCCGCCTATGCAAGATCCGATGCTGACTACGCTTATTCCGATGGTGGGTATCGTCGCCATCTTCTACTTCATCGTTTGGCGGCCGCAACAGCAGCAGGCCAAGAAGCTGCGCGAAGCCGTCGAGAATGTGCGCCGCGGAGATACCGTCGTCCTCAATTCCGGCATTATCGGCAAGATCGCTAAGGTGCCGCAGAAGGAAGATCCCGAATTCACCGTCGAGATCGCCGACAATGTGATGGTGCGCGTGTTGCGCGCCTCCGTTGCCGAAGTGCGCGCCAAGAATACGCCGGTCGAAGCCAAGACCGAAAAAGCCGACAAGTAATCCGAGACAAAGATCATGCTGCAGGTCTCCAAATGGGTCCGCATTCTCGTCGGGCTCGTTCTTATTGCCGGGATCGCCATCGCGCTTCCCAACGCACTGCCCGACAATGTGCGCGAAAAGCTGCCAAGCTGGATGCCGCGCAACACGGCCAGCCTCGGCCTCGACCTGCAAGGCGGTTCTTATGTGCTGCTCGAAGTTCAGCTCGACCAGGTGGCCAAGGACCAGCTGGATTCGATGGTCAGCGATATCCGCCGCGGCTTGCGCAAGGCCCGTATCGGTTATGAGTTCCAGCGGCCGGAAGGCGCCATCGTCGTCAAGGTGAAGGATGCCGCCCAATTCAATACGGCACTCGAAGCCATCAAGGGGCTTAACCCTTCGCTGACCAATGCGGCGCTGATCGGCACCAAGCAATATGACATTACCCAGCCGGGCGATAACAGCATCGCCCTGAAGATGACGGAAGCTTACAAGAAACAGCTTCAGAAGGATGTGGTGGGGCGCTCGATCGAAGTGGTGCGCAAGCGCATCGACGAATTGGGCACCAAGGAACCTTCCATCGAGCAGCAGGGCGCCGACCGTATCGTGGTGCAGGTGCCGGGTCTTGCCGATCCCAAGCATCTGCTGACCATTTTGCAGACCACTGCCAAAATGACCTTCCAGATGGTGGACGACTCCGCTGATCTGGAAGCCGCCATTGCCCAGCACCGCATTCCGCCGAATGACGAATTGCTGGAAGTGGTGAAGGATCGCTCGGGCGGCCCGCAGCCGCCAGTGCTGGTGGAAAAGCGTGTGCTGATCGCGGGCGACCGCCTCAAGGACGCCGGCTATGCCACGGATCAGAGCACCGGCCGCGTGGCGGTGACCTTCCGCTTCGACGGCGTCGGCGCCAAGGAATTTGCCGAAATCACCAAAGAGAATGTCGGCAAGCGTTTTGCCATCGTGCTCGACAAGAAGGTGCTGACCTATCCCACCATCCAGGAACCGATCCTGGCGGGCTCGGGCCAGATTACCGGTACTTTCACGGTGCAGACCGCTAATGATCTCGCGGTGCTGTTGCGGGCTGGCGCTTTGCCGGCCCCGTTGAAGCCGATTGACCAACGCACCGTCGGTCCCGAGCTCGGCAAGGACTCCATCGAAAGCGGCAAGATCGCCACCATCGGCGGCTTGATCCTGGTGGCCTTGTTCATGGTGCTGCGCTACGGCCTGTTCGGCCTCTTCGCCGACGTTGCCATGGCTATCAACCTGGTGCTGCTGATGGCGGCGATGACGCTGTTTGGCGCTACCCTGACCCTGCCGGGTATTGCCGGTATCGTGCTGACGCTGGGTATGGCGGTCGATGCCAACGTGCTGATCTTCGAGCGTATGCGTGAAGAAGCCCGCAATGGCCGCTCCATGCTGGGCGCCATCGATCAGGGCGAAGAGCGCGCCAAGGCGACCATCATCGACGCCAACATGACTCACTTGATCGCGGCCTTGATCCTGTTCGAGCTCGGCTCGGGTCCGGTGCGCGGCTTCGCGGTGACCCTTGGCGTCGGTATCATCACCTCGTTCTTCACCTCGGTGGTGGTCACTCGTCTGATCATCATCGGCTGGCTCAATGTCATGAAGCCGAAGAAGCTGATCATCTGAGGCATGGCGGGCGATCCTTTTACGGCCTGTGAAGAGACCGTCCGCAAACATGATCCGGATCGTTATTTCGCGGCGCTGTTTGCTCCTGAGCAGCAGCGCCGTCATCTTTTCGGGCTTTATGCGCTTTATTACGAGCTCGCCCATGTGCTGACGGCGGCGCGCCAGCCGATGATTGCCGATATCCGTTTCGCTTGGTGGCGCGAAACCATCGAAGGGGCGCGAGCGGGCAAGCCGCGCGAGCATGTCGTGGCCCAAGCCCTTGCCGAAACGCTGGCCGAACACCCTCTCTCTCAAGCGTTGTTTGACACGCTGATCGAGGGCTGGGCGCTTTCGCGGGAGCCGTTCGCCACCACCGCCGAGATCGAGGCCAACGCCGATGCCCGCGTGGGCTCGCTGATGCGCTTAGCTGCCAGCGTTCTCGGCGCAGAAGTAGAGTTGCGCGATGCTGCCATTGCCTATGCACTCGCTGGGCGGCATGAAGAAAGCTTCGATACCGATGCGCTGGCCCGGACCCATTACGAGGCTGCGCGGAAGATCAAGTTGCCCAAAGCCGTTTTGCCGGCAGTGATGCCGGCAAGCTTGGTGCCGCTCTATCTCAAGCGTCCCGATCCGTCTTTGTGGCGCAAGCAGATCGCTTATCTAGGCGTGGCTTTCTGCGGGCATTTGTAGCCAGCCGGCGAGATCGGCCAGAGCCCGGGCGCTATGGGCCTTCTTGCGGTCGCGGCCGCGCGGCCCTGGCGGCAGTTCCGGAAAGAGACCGAAATTCACATTCATCGGCTGGAAGGTCTCGGCCTCGGCTCCGACGGTGATATGTGCCAGCAGAGCGCCTAGCGCTGTGGTCGGTGGCGGCGGCTCGGATTTTCCGGCGGCGAAGCGTCCCGCAAGCAATCCGATGGCAGCGCTTTCGACATAACCTTCCACGCCGGTAACTTGTCCGGCAAAGCGCAAGGACGGCCGCGCGTTCAAACGCAATTGCGGATCCAGCAGCCGCGGCGAATTGAGGAAGGTGTTGCGGTGCAAGCCGCCGAGGCGGGCGAATTGCGCATTCTCAAGGCCTGGGATCATACGGAAAATGCGAACCTGTTCGGCATGTTTCAGCTTGGTCTGGAAGCCGACCATGTTCCATAGGTTGCCCAGCGCATTATCCTGGCGTAGCTGCACCACGGCATAGGGGCGCTTTTCCTGGCGCGGATCGCGCAAGCCGACGGGTTTCATGGGACCAAAACGCAGCGTTTCCGGGCCGCGCGATGCCATCACTTCGATGGGCAGGCAGCCTTCGAAATAGGGCGTGTTCTTTTCCCATTCCTTGAACTCGGTCTTCTCGCCGGAGAGCAGCGCTGTGATGAAGGCTTCGTATTGCTCCTTGTCCATGGCGCAATTGATGTAGTCTTTGCCGTCACCCTTGTCGTAACGCGACTGCATCCAGGCTTTGTCCATGTCGATGCTTTCGCGATGGATGATGGGGGCTATGGCGTCGAAGAAGGAGAGCGAATCCGCATCCGTCAGCTTACGGACATATTCCGCGAGCGCAGGCGAGGTGAGCGGACCGCTGGCCACCACAACGTTGTTCCAATCCGCAGGCGGCTCGGTGATTTCCTCGCGGCGGATCTCGACTCTGGGGTGGGTTTCCAGTGCGGCGGTGACGGCGGTGGAGAAGCCGTGACGGTCCACAGCCAAGGCGCCTCCGGCTGGCAGACGGTGGGCATCGGCACAGCGAAGGATCAGCGACCCGGCGCGGCGCATCTCTTCGTGCAGCAGGCCCACGGCATTGTTCTCGTAATCATCCGAGCGCAGCGAGTTGGAGCAGACCAGTTCGGCCAGTCCTTCGCTCTGATGGGCGTCGGTGGAGCGCACGGGGCGCATTTCGTGCAGCACGACCTGAGCACCGGCTTCAGCCGTCTGCCAAGCCGCCTCGCTGCCCGCCAATCCCCCGCCAATGATGTGGATGATGGATGCGCTCAAAATTCACTCCTGCCATTTCCCTCCGTTTACGAGGGAGAGAACAGGCGGTGCAAGGGATTTTACATTTCCACCGCCCGATAGCGTTCGGCCCAAGGTGCGGCTTGTTCCAGCTGGGTGGCAAGCTGAAGCAGCGTCACTTCGGCTCCAAAAGCGCCCACGAATTGTACACCGATCGGCAAATCTTCGCTGTTCCAATAGAGCGGCAGATTAACCACCGGTTGACCGGTGATGTTCTGCAATGGGGTGAAAGGGATGTAAGCCCCGAATTCCTCCATCGCAGCGTCGATATCGGAGCGACCGGGATTGAAGCGGCCCAGCGGCCATGGCGGTTCGCCCATCGTCGGCGTCAGCCAAAGGTCATAGCGCTGGTGAAACCGGGCGATTCCGCGCGTCACCCGGTTAAGGATCATCTTGGACTGGATGTAGCGCGCTGCGCTGACAGCTTTGCCTTTCTCATAATAGGCGAGGGTCAGTCCTTCGAGATTGTCGGGGCTGGGCGTCTGCCCGGTGTGGCGTGTCAGAAAATCGATCAGCGCGGTGAGATGGCTGCACCACAGATCCGCAAAAGCGGGGCCGATCAGGGTCGGGTCCAGCTTCGGCGAAGCCTCATCCACGATATGTCCTAAATCGCTGCAAAGCTTGGCGGCATGTTTAACCGCGGCGATGCAATCGGGATGGACGGTCGTGCCATCGAGCCGTTTGGTGGAGAAGGCGATGCGCAATGGTTTCGGTGCGGTCAGCGCCGCATCGCGAAAGGATGGTGGTGCAGGCGGGGCGCTGTAAGGATCGCCGGGGGCGTTGCCTGCTACAGCATCAAGTAGCGTTGCGGTGTCGCGTACACTGCGGGTAACGGCGAATTCGATGGCCAGACCGTCCACGCCATCGGGCTGGTCGGGACCGGCCGAAACCCGTCCGCGTGTCGGCTTCAAACCGACAAGTCCGCAAGCCGAAGCCGGGATGCGAATGGAGCCGCCACCGTCATTGGCATGAGCCATAGGCACGATCCCGGCCGCCACGGCTGCCGCTGATCCGCCAGACGATCCGCCTGGCGAACGCATCAAATTCCAGGGGTTGTGCGCTGGTCCATAGAGTTTTCCTTCCGTTGTCGGAACGAGTCCGAATTCGGGCACATTGGTCTTGGCAAAGGCGACAAGGCCCGCAGCGCGGAACTGCGCCATCAAATGGCTGTCATGGTCGGCTGATGTGGGCGGAAAGAAGCGAGAACCTTGGCGGGTCGGCATTCCTTCCGCTTGCAAGGTGATGTCTTTAAGCAGGAACGGCACGCCGGTGAACGGACCTTGGGGCAATGCCGCTTTGGCGGCCATGCGGGCCCGGTCGTAATCGCGATAGATGATGGCGTTCAGAGCCGAATTGGTCCGCTCGGCGCGGAGGATAGCCTCTTCGAGCAACTCGGTGGCTGTGAGTTCTTTGCGGGCGATAAGGGCGGCCATGGCCGTTGCATCCAGGGAGCCGTACTCGCTGATGGTCATCTTTCCTCCGGGTGCGATCGCCTAACGATTGTCGCAAATTTCGGTGCAGATTAGTCTAGCATTGCCACCTGGGGCGAGATTGCGGTCGCAACGGCGGGGGACGGGGTCTTGATTCTTGGGCCCGTGTCTCCACGGGGTTGGGGCGGACACCAGCTCCCCGGGGCATCGTTTGGGCGGGGCGTTCACATTTACCATGACGATGCATGGCGGAGCTGTAGGGAACCGCCTATAACCGGTTCGCGTGCGAGAGGAAAAACATGAAGAAGATTCCCGTCCGGCGGACCATTGCGGCGGCTTATCGTTTCGCTTTCGCCGGTGTCGAAAAGGTGATCGCTCTGATCTGGTTGCCCATGATCGCGATTACCATCGGCGATTACTTTTCCACCAGCGCGCGCCTGGCAGGGCAAGCTTCTGCCTTGGAGAGCGGTGATTATGCCCAGATGGGGCCTGTCTTGGCCGGTCAGTTCGGCTTCGCTTTGGTGGAGCTGATTCTCATCTGTGTCGTTGGTGTCGCCATTTGCCGGGAGGTCCTCAGTCCGATGGACGAGCGCCCCTCGTTTTTGCGTTTTTCTCTCGGCAGCACGGAGTTGCGCGCGGCAGGCGGATTGGTTTCGGTCTATATGCTTTTGGCGATGGCTGCGCTGGTCTGCGTTGTTGTGGGGATGATCTTCAGCGGAGTTCTTGGAGGTACGCTGGCGGCCAACGCTTTCGCTCCCGGCCAACAAGCCGTTGGAGTGGCTGTATTGGTGGCGCTGGTGCTGCTGCCTGTACTGCTGCCGGTTTTTGTGCGCCTCGGCTATTTCATCTTTCCTTCCGTGTTGATGGATGGAAAGTTCGGTTTGGAGAAGAGCTGGGAATTCGCCAAAGGCAATGTGTTGCGGATCGTCGCTATTAGCTTGGCCGTCGGGCTTCCTCCCGTTCTGGTTGGGGAGCTGGCGGGCGCATTCGTTCTCGGCCCGGACAGCCTTAATTTTCATTGGGACCTGTTGATGGACAAAGCGGCCATGGACCGCGTGGCGATCGAGCAGGCCCGGCAGATGGCGGCACACCTGCCTATCCTTAAGGGTATTGAGTTCGTCCTGGCGCCGTTCTTCTATGGGTTGGTGTTTTCCGCTCCGGCATTTGCCTACAAATTCCTCAGAACCGAGGATGGCCAATAGGCAGCGGTCCCGGTTTGGGCTATTGAGCGCCCGAAACGAAACGGGGTCCATCCATGACCGTGCTTCTGACCGGCGTTGCCGGGTTTATCGGCTATCATGTCGCCGAGGCATTGCTGGCGCGTGGTGAAACCGTCATCGGCATCGACAACCTCAACGATTACTATGATGTACGGCTGAAACAAGCCCGTTTGGAACGGCTGAAGCGCCGTACGGGGTTCCGCTTCCTTCCGCTCGATTTTTCCGAACGGGAACCGATGCTGGCGCTGGCCAGCGAGGACATCAGCCACATTGTCCATCTCGGGGCGCAGGCTGGTGTGCGCTATTCACTGATCAATCCCTATACCTACATCACCTCCAATGTGATGGGGCATGTGGTGGTGCTGGAATTGGCGCGGCAGCTGAAGGGGCTGAAAAACGTCGTCTATGCCAGCTCGTCCTCCGTCTACGGGGGCAACGCCAAACTGCCTTTCGCGGTTGGCGATGCGGTGGAGACGCCGGTCTCGCTTTATGCCGCCACCAAACGCAGTGACGAGTTGATCTCGCATACTTATGCCCATCTCTACGGTATTCCGCAGGTGGGTCTGCGCTTCTTCACCGTCTATGGGCCCTGGGGACGGCCCGACATGGCGCCGATGCTCTTTGCCAAAGCGATGCTGAGCGGTGAGGCCATCAAGGTCTTCAACAATGGTGAGATGTGGCGCGACTTCACCTATATCGACGACATCGTTGCAGGCGTTCTGGCTGCCATGAATACGCCGCCGCAACAGACGCCGCCGCACAAAGTCTATAATCTCGGCAATCACAAATCCGAGAAGCTGACCGATTTTATCGCGGCACTGGAAGCCGCCCTCGGTGTCAAAGCGCAAAAGCAGTTCGAGCCCATGCAGCCGGGCGATGTGGTCTCGACCTATGCGGATATCGGCGAAACACAGCGCGATCTGGGTTACGAGCCGGCGACCCCGATTTCGGCCGGGGTGCCCCAATTCGCCGCCTGGTATCGCGAATTCTACCGGGTGTGATTGCCGCGTCGTCGGCGGCATGCGGCTGTGTTAGGAAGGGCGGCATCGAATCCTGGACGGAGCCCCTATGCGTCTGATATCAGCGGTTCTTCTCACCTTACTCGCCGGTTTATGCCCTGGTTGTGCTGCGCAAAACGCGGCCATGCCCCCCAGTGCGGTGTGGACCTTCGATCATCTGGATCGGGTGGGTGGCGTCGCCGCACGTCCCGAGGGTGCCCCGAAAATCATTGCAACGGGGGCGGGCCCGGCGGTGCAATTCGATGGCGTGAAAGATGCGATCTTCATCGACAAGCACCCCCTCGCCGGAGCCACGACATGGACCATCGAGGCGGTGTTCCGTCCTGATGGCGGGCCCTTCGAACAGCGCTGGATGCATCTGGCCGAGGTTGATCCCAAAACGGGGCAAGAGACCGGAACCCGCTTTTTGTTCGAAATCCGGGTGAAGGACGATCGCTGGTATCTCGACGCCTTTACGACAGGCGACGGTTACAAGGTTACGCTGATCGAGCCGGGCAAAACCTTTGCCCTTGGCCGCTGGTATCGCGTGGCCATGACCTATGACGGCAAAACCTTCAAGAGCTATGTCGATGGTGTGGAGCAAGCCGAAGCGCCTCTCGCTTTTAAGCCGCAAGGCGAGGGGCACAGCTCGGTCGGCACTCGCATCAACCGCGTGAACTATTTCAAGGGTGCGCTCTTCGAAGTGCGCTTTACCACGCATGCGTTGCTGCCCGATGAATTCCTGCCTTTGCCGCAGGGTCTGAACGCTGCGGAAAAATAGGCCTAGACTTTACACAACACAGAATCGAATACGGGAGAGCGCCATGGAAACTACCATCTGGACTTTCGATCGCCTGGATCAAATCGGCGGGCATGCCGTTGCTGTGGAAGGCAGCCCAAAGCTGATCGACACCCCGGCGGGCAAAGCCGTGCATTTCAATGGTAGCGATGATGTTCTGTACGTGGCAAATCATCCGCTCGCTGGGGCGGAGACCTTCACCATCGAAGCGATATTCTGTCCTGATGGCGGCGCCTTCGAACAGCGCTGGTTGCATCTGGCGGAAGCCGATCCTGTGAATGGCGATGCCCAGACGCCGCGCACATTGTTCGAGATCCGCGTCAAGGACAATGCCTGGTATCTTGACGCCTTCACCACGGGTCCTGGCTATAATCTGACTCTGGTGGTTCCAGAGAAGACCTTTCCGCTTGGCCGCTGGTACAGCGTGCAGCAAAGCTATGACGGCAAGACCTATCGCGCTTATGTCGATGGGGTACTCCAGGCAGAATGCGAGATTGCTTATGTGCCGCAGAAGGCTGGGCGCACCTCCGTCGGCATGCGGGTGAACAAGGCCACGCCCTTCCACGGCGCGGTGCATTCGGCCCGCTTTACGCCGCGCGCTCTGGCTCCCGCCGAGTTTGCACTGCTGCCGAAAGGACTGTGATCCATGTTGCGCCGCCGCAGTGTTCTTACCGGGCTTTCGGTTATGGGTGCAGCCGGACTTGTTCCGGCTCAGGCCTTTTTTACGCGGTATGATGCCGTTGTAAAAAAGAATCCCGGCAAGGGGGAATTTGCCACCATCACGGATGCTATTAATGCGGCCTCGGGTACCAAGCCTTATCGCATCCTGGTGACGGCTGGTATTTGGCGCGAGCGTGTCAGCGTGGAGAAATCTTTTGTCGAACTGATCGGCGAGGGCCGGGACAAGACGGCAATCGTCTTCAACGCCTCGGCGGGCGATCCCGGACCGGACGGAAAGCCCATCGGCACCTTTGGTACGCCGACGATCTATGTAAAGGCGCCGGATTTCTCTGCCAAGCACCTGACCATCGCCAATGATTTCGATTATGTCGGCCATCTGCAAAAAGGCTCGCTAAAAGACGAAAAGCCGGCGCCCGTCGGTACGCAGTCCGTTGCGCTGGCTATCCAGGACAATGCGGACCGGGCCTATATCGAGGATGTTCATCTCGACGGCTATCACGACACACTCTACGTCAACACCGGGCGCAGTTTCTTCCGTGGCTGCAGAATCGAAGGCTGCGTCGATTTCATCTTCGGCGCCGGCCGAGCCGTGTTCGAAAACTGCGAAATTGTTTCGCGCTTGCGTCCGCCTGGCGATTTCAACGGCTATGTCGCGGCACCCAACACCAATGTGCATCAGCCTTATGGCTTCTTGTTTCTTGGCTGCCGTCTGACCAAGGAAAGCACCGTGGCGCCGCATACTGTGGCTCTTGGTCGGCCCTGGCGGCGGACCACGACTTTTCCGGATGGGCATTACGGCGATCCCGAAGCCGTGGGCGCGGCGGCTTACATTCACTGCTGGATGGGCGATCACATCGTGCCGGAAGGCTGGTACCCAATGGGTTACAACGCCAAGGGCGGTGGTCGCGCAGAACTCCAACCTGAAGAGGCCCGCTTTTTCGAGTTCGGCTCCACCGGTCCCGGCGCGGGGCTGGCATCGGCGCGGCGGCGCATTCTTTCGCCCGAACAGGCCAAAGCCTATGAGCCGAAGCTGGTGCTGGATGGATGGGTGCCGTGAGCGGGCGCAAGGTTGAGGTTCTGAAGCACCGCTTGTTGCTGGATGATTTCTTCCAGGTGGAAGAAGCGGTCGTTTCTTTCGAGAAGACGGACGGCACGATGAGCGAACCCGTCCGCCGCCTGGATCTGAAACGTGAGGATGCCGTCTGCGCTCTGGTGGTGAGCAAAGCCAAAGGCACGGTGGTGCTGGTACGCCAGTTCCGCTATGCCGCCTTATCGCGCAACCAAGCCTATCCGTTGGAACTGGTGGCGGGGCTGGTTGATCAAGGCGAGCCGCCGCAAGACGCCATCCGCCGCGAGATCCTGGAAGAAACAGGCTTTGCCGTCGGAGCGCTAACCAGGCTTTTCACCTTCTATCCGTCGCCCGGCATCACCTCGGAACGCGGCATTATTTTCTACGGCGAGACCGAAGGCACAGAGCCCGTCGAAAAGGGCGGGGGTTTGGCCGAGGAAAGCGAAGACATCGCGGTGGTGGAAGTGCCGTTTGCCGAAGCCTTTGCCATGGTCGAAGGCGGGGAAATCTATGACGGCAAGACCATCATCGGACTTTTGTGGCTGAAGGATAAGCTGCACGCCACGCCATGAGGTTTACTCCCCGCGCGAGACCGGCCACCAGCCCATGAAGAGTTCGGCAGCGAAGGCACGATCACGCCATATCGCGGACCAGAACTGCGAAAGCATCATCAGACGGAGCAGGATATTGTCCATGGCCAGCCTCATCGGCGGGGGGCGGGTTAATGCGGGGCGTGGCGCGGGCAGTCCTGCGCATCGCTCGAACGGATGGCATAGGCCCAGGCTTGGTTGCCGCCGCGTCCCGTCAGGTAAAGATAGCGCAGATGCTCGTCACGATCGGCCGGACCGGCGCTCGTGAACTTGCCGCTGTCGCTGTACCAGCAGGTGATAACGCCCGTCTGGGCGCTGTTATCCGCTTGATGCTGCTGGCTATTCGATTGCGCCAAGGCAGGGGCGGCAAAAGCCAAAACGGCTGCAATAGCAAAGAGTTTCTTCATCGGAGAAAGCCTCCATCGGGCTGCATTCCTCAATTCAATGCGCCGTGCTGCGCGCCTCCGTCGCCGTTCTTTCTTAAGAGATGGTCATCTCTGTCGCGAATGTTTGTCGGTACAAAAAAGCGGCACGACAAAAGTCGGGCCGCTCGCGAGCGTCTGCGACAGCGGATTCGACTTGCGACAGTAAATTAGCTAATATCCTAGCTAAGGAGGCCTGGCCATGGCTGTTGTCAAAATCCACGATGCCAAGACCAACCTGTCCAAACTGATTGCGCGGGCGGAAGCGGGCGAGGACATCATTATTGCGCGCGACAACGAACCGGTGGCGAAGCTGACGGCCGTTGATCCGGTGCCGCGCGATTATGGCTTTGCGGAAGAGGCTGCGCCTTATGATGCCGGGCTGGTTCGGCGCATCACCTCTGATCAGGCGATATGCGGCGGACGGCCATGCATTCGGGGTATGCGTATCCGCGTGGCCGATGTGCTGGGCATGCTGGCGAGCGGCATGACCAAAGCGGCGGTGCTGAAGGACTATCCTTATCTGGAAGGCGCAGACATTGACGCGGCACTGGCCTATGCGGCTGGCACGACCGGCCATCGCGTCATCAAGGCGTGAGATTCCTCCTCGATGCGCAATTGCCGCCGCGGCTCACCAAGGCGCTGAAGCGGGCTGGGCACGAGGCAGTGCACGTCTACGACTGTGGATTGCTGACAGCTACCGATCGTGAAATCTGGCGGCATGCGGTCAAAGAGAAAGCCGTCATCCTCACCAGGGGTGCCGATTTCGCCGTTTTGCGCCTGCATAGCGGACGAGGCCCCGCGGTGGCCTGGCTCCGGCTCGGGAACCTTTCGACGGAGGCTCTTGTCACGGCAGTTATGGATGCGCTGCCCGAGATTATTGTCGCGCTTGAAGCGGGCGAGGTGTTGGTTGAGGTGCGATGAGGTATCTTGCAGCTCGACCGAACTCTTCGTTGTACGAGGTCGCGGGGGAGAAGCCTTTATGATGTTTCATCGTTATTCGCGCCGTGGCTTCGCGGCGTCGGCCTTGTTGGGAGCTCTAGGGATGATGACGCGTGCCGAGGCGGCCAAAGCTTTGTCGATCCTCGACTTCGGCGCCGTTGCGGATGGCGCGACGCTCGCCACCAAAGCGATCCAAGCCGCGATCGATCATGCGGCGGCTTCGGGCGGCGGCGCGGTGCTCATTCCGCGCGGCGTTTTCCTCAGTGGGGCGCTGTTCTTCAAGCCGAAGGTAAATCTGCACCTCGAGGACGGGGCAGTGTTGCGTTGTTCCACCGATCTCAAGAATTTCCCGGTGCAGCGCACCCGCATCGAAGGCCATTTCGAAGAGGCGTTCAATCCGGCGCTGATCAATGCCGATGGCTGTGACGGCTTCAGGATCAGCGGCAAGGGCACGCTCGATGGGGCGGGCCGCCCAATCTGGGATCTCTTCTGGAAGCTGCGCAATGCCGCGCCGGACCCGGGCAATTTCCGCAATCTCGCGGTACCTCGCGCGCGGCTGGCGCTGATCGAGAATTCCAAAGGCGTGGTGGTGGAAGGCATCACCTTCAAGGATTCGCAATTCTGGAATCTGCACCTTTATCGCTGTGTGGACGCGACCGTGCGCCATGTCCGCTTCGAGGTGCCGGACGATTACAAACAGGCGCCGAGCACGGACGGCATCGATCTCGATAGCTGTCAGAAGGTTCTGATCGAGGGCTGCTATTTCTCCGTGACGGATGATTGCATCGCGGCCAAAGGCACCAAAGGCCCGCATGCGCTGGAGGACAAGGACAGCCCGCCGGTCGAACATGTGCGCATTCGCGATTGCGACTTCCGGCGCGGCTATGGCGTGCTGACTTGCGGCAGCGAGGCGACGCTGGTGCGCGATGTCGTGGTGGAGAATTGCCGGGTGACGGGTGCGGTGAATATGGTGGTGCTGAAGCTGCGCCCCGATACGCCGCAGCGTTATGAGGACATCACCTATCGCAATATCACACTGGAATCCGATGGCGGGGCGATCTTGTACGTCAAACCGTGGAAGCAATATTTCGATCTGAAAGGCGAGGTGCCGCCGAAATCCTTCATTCGCAATCTGACGCTGGAAGGGATCAAGGGACGCTTCGGGGCGTTTGGCACTATCGCGCCCAATCCCGGCCAGACCACGATCAGCGATGTCCGCTTGAAGGATTTCGATGTGATGCTGAAAGCGCCTGTGCTGGAGGCTTCCGGCGTGGACGGGCTGCACGGCGAGAATGTGGTGGTGAATGGGAAGAGGGTCGCGCTGTAGGGGCGGCTCCTATTCTTTGTCATGGCCGGCCACCGAGCCGGCCATCCAGCGGTGTCGTTACCGGTATGTCGTGGTCGATGATGCTGTTTCACGCGGAGCCGCGGAGGCGCGGAGAATTGCTCATCTTGTCATCCCCGGCTGAGCCCTCCGGAGCGGCGGAGCCGCGAAGGAGGGCGAAGGGAAGGGAACCCAGGTGGTCGTGCTTCACCGCGTGGAGGCAGAGGCATTCCGCTTTATTGGTAGAGCGGCGTTCAAGATATTGGGCATATATATGTTGTTATATCGAGGTTTTTGTCTGCTTTGGGCAGCAGGAGGGCATATCTGCCCGGGCTCTCTTCTACGACATGTAGGTGCCAATAAGTGCGGCCATCTGCAGTTGTCGTGGTGTTTAGGAGGTGCAAATTATTGGATAGAATCTCATGAGGAATGAGGAAGGCCTTATCTAAATCCATACACCCTAAAGCGATAAAGGAGCGCTCGCCTTTACTCAAAAAATCATCCCATTGAGGGTGATAAGCGTACCAATAGGGGTAAGAAAGTCGCTGGGTGTACCGCTTGGAAATGGTAACGGCAATTCGCGTCTTATGATCTGTGTCCCAAAGTGTAGCTTTAGTTTTCTTGATAAAGCTAGTCGACAGCTTGGTGTTTAGTGAGGAAACAATTTCTTCTCGCTTTTTTTGAAGGAGGTTGCTGTCTGTAAATTGCCACACTCCGCGGACCTTTCCTTCGCTGTCTGCGGCAGGTGTCTCATTAGTCGTTTCGGCGACCTCAGAATCTGATGTTATTGCATTTTCCACTTCCGTCGCGGTGGTAAACATGACATCGACGAGCCGATCAAGGCGCGTATATTCCAATGGAGTCAGTAGTTGACGAATTTTTTGTGCGGTATCACCGCCCTCAGAATTTTCCTTCAGCTGAACTAGCTTTACTAGAGCGTCAGCACTGATGATCCTGATGTCCCAGGCATATCTCGACCCACGGACCTGAGCCTCAAGTTCTCCCGTGTCCTGTCGCCCGACCACAATCAAAACTGTTGAGTCACTTGGGATGTGATGCGCATCTGACAGTTTTTTTCTGTAATTCGCTACAGTCTCAAGGGAAATGCGATAGGCATCCGTTGTTTTGACTTCAACAACAAGTGTGCCCTCGTCGGAAGACCGCCATATACCGTCAAAACCGATTGTGCGAACCGTACCCTGATAGCGTCCGTTTTCGACCTGATAATCGAGGCGCCGACCCAGTTCGTTTATTAAATCTTGAAATATGAGGCCGCTTTTGTTGAACGAATTTTCCAAGCATTGATCGACATATTGGCCGATTTTTTGAGACGCAATTTTCGAAAAGAATTCGCGCAGCTCGCTTGAGCACTTTGAGTCATCTTTGAGATTGCCGTCTCCCGCGATCGCAGCAATTTGCTCGATTGCCATTTCGTCGACCGCCTTGGCATTTGATTTCCAGAGATCGATGAGTGGCACAGCTTACCCCCTTAGGCGTGTATAGGTGCACCTATACCGCCTAGGGGTGAGTCTTTCTAGGTGTGTAGTGTCTCACGCTCCCGCTTTGGCCTTCTTCCCGCTCGCGGCGATCTTGCCGGGGGCGACGCCTTTCAGCAGGGGCTTGAGGTATTGGCCGGTATAGCTACGCGCGATTTTTGCCACTTCTTCCGGCGTGCCTTGGGCGACGATTTCGCCGCCGCCGTCACCGCCTTCGGGGCCGAGATCGACAATCCAGTCCGCCGTCTTCACCACTTCGAGATTATGCTCGATCACGACCACGGTGTTGCCGTTGTCGACCAGCTCGTGCAGCACCTCCAGCAGCTTCTTCACGTCATGGAAGTGGAGGCCGGTGGTGGGTTCGTCGAGAATATACAGCGTGCGGCCGGTGGCGCGGCGTGACAGCTCCTTCGACAGCTTGACACGCTGAGCTTCGCCGCCCGACAGCGTCGTGGCCTGCTGGCCGATGTTGATATAACCGAGCCCGACGCGGGTGAGCGTGTCCAGCTTCTCGCGGATCACCGGCACGGCCTTGAAGAGTTCGGCACCGGCTTCCACAGTCATATCGAGCACATCGGCGATGGAGTAATCGCGGAATTTCACATCCAGGGTTTCGCGGTTGTAGCGCTTGCCCTTGCAGACATCGCATTGCACGTAGACGTCCGGCAGGAAGTGCATCTCGATCTTGATGACGCCATCGCCTTGGCAAGCTTCGCAGCGTCCGCCCTTCACATTGAAGGAGAAGCGACCCGGCGCATAACCGCGCGCCTTGGATTCCGGCAATTCGGCAAACCAATCGCGGATTGGCGTGAAGGCGCCGGTATAGGTCGCCGGATTGGAACGCGGCGTGCGCCCGATCGGGCTCTGATCGATGTCGATCACCTTGTCGAGATATTCCAGGCCTTCGATGCGGTCATGTGGGGCGGGATGCTCGCGGCCCTGGCTGAGCTTGCGCGAGGCGGCCTTGAACAGCGTCTCGATGGTGAGGGTGGATTTGCCGCCGCCCGATGCGCCGGTGATGCAGGTGAGCGTGCCGAGCGGAATCTCGGCCGTGACGTTCTTGAGGTTGTTGCCGCGGGCACCGACGATCTTCAGCCAGCGGTCCTGATAGGCGGGACGGCGCTTGGGTGGGACCGGAATCTGCTCCAGCCCGACCAGATATTTGCCGGTGAGCGATTTCGGATTCGCCATAATCTCTTCGGGCGTGCCTTCGGCAATGATCTCGCCGCCATGGATGCCCGCGCCCGGACCCATATCGATGACATGATCGGCGGTGCGGATGGCTTCCTCGTCATGCTCCACCACAACCACGGTGTTGCCGAGGTCGCGCAGACCTTGGAGGGCTTCCAAGAGTTTGACGTTGTCGCGCTGATGCAAGCCGATGCTTGGCTCGTCGAGCACATACAAGACGCCGGTAAGGCCGGAGCCGATCTGCGAGGCGAGGCGGATGCGCTGGCTTTCGCCGCCCGAGAGTGTGCCCGAAGAACGCGACAGCGAAAGATATTCCAGGCCGACATTGACCAGGAACTTCAGCCGGTCGCGGATTTCCTTGAGGATGCGGGCGGCGATTTCCTTCTGCTGCTTGTTGAGCTGCTTGTCGATGTCGCGGAACCATTGGTCGGCCAGCTTGATCGATTTCTCGCAAACCTCGCCGACATGCAGCCCGCCGATTTTCACGGCCAGGGCTTCCGGCTTCAAGCGATAGCCGTTGCAGACATCGCAAGGGCTGGCGTCCTGGAAGCGTTCAAGCTCTTCGCGGATCCAGGATGAGTCGGTTTCCTTGAAGCGGCGCTCCATATTGGGGATGACGCCTTCGAAAGTTTTGCGCGTCTCATAGCGGCGCATGCCGTCGTCATAGATGAATTTGATCTCGTCCTCGCCCGAGCCATGGAGGAGAACCTCTTTGACCTTCTTGGGCAGGTCTTCCCACGCGGTGTTGAGCGAGAACTTGTAATGCTTGGCGAGCGCTTCCAACGTCTGCAGGTAATAAGGCGAGTTCGATTTGCTCCAAGGCGCAATGGCGCCGTTCTTCAGCGTCAGGCTTTCATCGGGGACCACCAAGGCCGGATCGAAATAGAGCTGGGTGCCGAGGCCGTCGCAAGCGGGGCAGGCGCCATGGGGATTGTTGAAGGAGAACAGGCGCGGCTCGATTTCCGGGATGGTGAAGCCGGAGACGGGGCAGGCGAATTTCGACGACATCAGGATCTGGCGCGGCTTGCCGTCCTTGTCCTTTTCATCGGCGAATTTGACCACCAGCAGGCCGTCGGAAAGATTGAGCGCGGTCTCGATGGAGTCGGGCAAGCGGTTGCCCATATCGGGCTTCACCGCGACGCGGTCGACCACCACTTCGATGTCGTGCTTCAGCTTCTTGTCGAGCGCGGGCACGGCAGCGATGTCGTAATATTTGCCGTCGACCTTGGCGCGCTGGAACCCCTTCTTTTGCAGCTCGGCAAATTCCTTGCGGTATTCGCCTTTGCGGCCGCGCACGATCGGCGCGTTGAGATAGAGGCGTGTCCCGGCGGGCAGAGCCAGAATGCGGTCGGCCATCTGGGACACGGTCTGGCTTTCGATCGGCAGGCCGGTGGCCGGTGAATAGGGCACGCCGACGCGGGCGAAGAGCAGGCGGAGGTAGTCGTAAATCTCGGTGACGGTGCCGACCGTGGAGCGCGGGTTCTTCGAGGTCGTCTTCTGCTCGATGGAAATGGCGGGGCTGAGGCCTTCGATGTGGTCGACATCCGGCTTCTGCATCAGTTCCAGGAACTGGCGGGCATAAGCCGAAAGCGACTCGACATAACGGCGCTGGCCTTCGGCGTAGATGGTGTCGAAAGCGAGGGAGGATTTGCCGGAACCCGATAGGCCCGTCATCACCGTCAGCTTGTCGCGCGGGATCTCGACATCGACGTTCTTGAGGTTGTGCTCGCGCGCGCCGCGAATGACGATATTTTTTTGCATGCTACCTTTAACCCGAGAGACGGCCATGACCCGTATTGCCCTTGCGTGCAGATAGAGGGCAGTGGGCAGTTTGCAACCCTGTCATGCCCTGGAAGGTGCGACTCTTGGGAACATAACGGGAACGGAAGCCTCCGTCCATGCCGCAGTTTGGGCACACTGGACAGATAGGCAGAGGAACAATAGGCAGGACGGGCGAGTTGGGCAAACGTCCAGGCAACCAGTGGATTTGTTTCGAATTCAATGATGCGCACGGCTCAGCATCGGGATGATATCGACGCCTTGCGCGCCCTCGCGGTGACGCTGGTCATCCTTTACCACTTCGGCGTGTCGACCCTCGGCGGCGGTTTTGTCGGCGTCGACATCTTTTTCGTGATTTCCGGCTTTTTGATCGGCGGCATCCTCGATCGCGAGCTGGCCGAGGGACGCTTCAGCCTGGTGCGCTTCTATGAGCGGCGGGTGCGGCGGATTTTCCCCGCTCTGTTCGTGATGCTGTTTGCGGCGGCCGGTGCGGCGAGCCTGTGGTTCTTCCCGGCGGATTTCCAGCGCTTTGCGGAGAGCGCGGGCGCGGCGGCGCTGTTCTGGTCGAACATCTTCTTCAATGCGACGGCGGGCTATTGGGATGTGGCGGCCTCGACCAAGCCGCTGCTGCATACTTGGTCGCTGGCGGTGGAAGAACAGTTTTATCTCGTCTTCCCGCTGCTGCTGTTCGCCATCCGGCGCTGGAGCGTGGCGTGGCGGCTGGCGGCGCTGGGCGTGCTGGCGCTGTTGTCGTTTGCTGCGAGCGTGTGGGCGGTGAAGGCGAGCCCGACCGCGGCGTTTTATCTGGCCCCATACCGCTTTTGGGAATTTGTCTTGGGCGCGGGATTGGCGGTGGCTCCGCTGCGTGCTTCGAGGCTCGCTGCGCTCGCACCTCAGCATGACGGGATCGTGCGGTATGTAGGTGAAGGGTTAGCGGCACTCGGCCTCGCGATGATTGCCGTTTCTGTCTTCACCCTGACGCCCGGCAGTGCGTTTCCGGGATGGAGCGCGGTGCTGCCATGCCTCGGCGCGGCGCTGGTGATCGCGGCAGGGCCGGACAATGCGGTGTCGCGGGCGCTGAGCTGCAAGCCCGTGGTTTTTGTCGGGCTGATTTCCTATTCACTTTATCTTTGGCACTGGCCCGTGTGGGTGTTTGCCAATCATCTCTTGGGGCGGACGCCCACGCTGCTGGAAGCGGCCGGTCTGGTCGCGCTGACCTTCGGGCTTTCGGTGCTGTCGTGGAAATTCGTCGAGCAGCCCTTCCGGCAGAAACAGGCCATACCCCGTAAGCCACTGTTCATCGCCGCGGCGGCCGCCATGGCAGCGGTGTGCTTGTTCGCAGGCGTGGCGATCGAAACCAAAGGCTTGCCGAACCGCTTCGATGCCAAGGTGGTGGCAATCGTGGCGCAAGAGGCGCCGCCGCCGGCCATCAAGGACCGCTGCTTTGGCATTGCGCCCAAGGATGTTTCGGTATCGCGTCTCTGCGGCCTCGGCGCGGCGAGCCAGCCCGCGAGTTTCATCCTCTGGGGCGACAGCCATGCCGAAGCCATCGAGCCGGCGGTGGCCGATATTGCCAAGAAACATGGCCGCCGAGGGCTTTTCGCGGGCTCGCCGAGCTGCGTGCCGCTGGTGGGCGTCGACCGTTATGATGTGCCCGCCTGCCGCACCTTTAACGACCGCGTTTTGCAGATGATCCTGCGCCACAAGGAGATCACCACCGTCATTTTGATGGCGCGCTGGGGCAAGGCGGCACAAGGCACCGCTTACGGCAACGAGGGCCACGGCTTTGTCGCCATCGGCGATGACGAAGCCCATGCGCAAAAGCCGGCCGACAATGCCGCGATCTTTGCCCGCGGGCTCAAGCGCACCGTTGACGCTTTGCGCGCGGATGGACGGCAGGTGCTGCTGGTCGGACCGGTGCCGGAAATCGGCTGGACCGTGCCGCAGGTGCTGGCGCGCCTCGCGCAAGAGCATCGCGAGCATGTGGTGGTGGCGCCGCCCGCCAAGAAATTCTACGAGCGTGAAGCCGAAGTGCTGCCGCTGTTCCACGCCATGGCGGCGAAGAAAGGCGTCTCGGCCGTCTTCCCGCATGATTATCTTTGCAAGAGCGGGCGCTGCGCCGTGCGCAAGGACGGCATTCCGCTCTATCGCGACGAACATCACTTGAGCGATTACGGCGCCAAGAAGCTGGAGCCGCTGCTCAACAAGGCGATGGATCCGCTGTTTGCCAAGCTGTCGTAAAGTTTAGACAACACGCGTGCTGTTTCGTTGCGCCACGGAATATGCCCGCCTATGGTTCCGCGCGTTCGAGGTTTCAGGTTTTTGTGTCATGAAAGCGTTGCGTGCGGGCGCGGTTTGCGCCGCTTTGGTATTGGCCGGTTGTGGTGGTGTTTCGCAGACTTCGGCGCCGCCGCCTGCGTTGACTCCGCCGCCAGCCCAACCGCTGCCGCCGGTTTCGAGCGTGAGTGCGACCCTGTCGGTTTCGCTTGCCGAACTGCAGCGTCTGGTGAATGAGAAAACACCGCAGCATTTTGCCGAGATCCAGAATCAGAAGCTGCGCTGTCTGATTGGCAACTGCCAGACTTCACTGTCGGCCTCGCGCACTGGGGCGATCACGGTTTCGAACCGCAACGGCGCGCTGGCCGTTGGCGTACCCTTCGCCCTGTCAGCCAACATTGCCTTGCCGGGGATGCTCTCCATGGTCAGTGCCGGTATCAATACGGCTGGACAGCTCAATGCGGTAACGGCGGTGAACCTCGGTCCCGATTGGTCAATCCGGCCCAACACTTCGGGCAGCGTGAATTTCCAGAACGGGCGGTTGAAGCTGGGCGCGGCCGACACCGATTTCGCCGCCATCTGGAACGCCAATGCGGAGCTGTTGTCGCGGCCTTTGCTGAGCCAGATCGAAGCCCAGATGGCGCCGGCCTTGGCACAGCAAAAGACGGTGGCGCAGCTCTGGGCAGGTGTGTTTGCGCCGATCCGGCTGAACACGACACCGACCACCTGGCTGGTGCTGCAGCCCGAACGCATCCGGGTCGGCCTGCCGGTTGTGCAAGGCAATGCGCTGAATATGGGACTCGGCATCGATGTGCGGGCGCGGCTGGCTGTTTCCGACGAGCGGCCGAATTTGAGACCGACGCCGTTGCCGCCTCCCGCCGCGATGAATGGCCCGGCCAATCATTTCACCGTCAGCGTGCCTGCCGTGCTGCCTTATGACCAAGCCGCCAAGCTGGCGCTGGATGCTCTGAAGAAAAACCCGCCGCGCGTAGGCAGCCATCTCTTGCAGATCACAGCCCTCAAGATCATGCCCTCAGGCCAGGATGTGGTAATCGAAGCCGGTTTCTGTATTGCCGAGAAATGGGATCCGACGGATGCCTTCTCCGGTTGCGGCAGCGGCTATTTGCGTGGCGTGCCGCAATTCGATGCCGCGAGCCAGACCATCCGCATTGCGAATGTGCATTACGATGTGCTGACCCAAAATTGGATGCTGAGTGCGATGCGCGGTCTTGCTGGCGATGATCTCGGTAAGGCAATGGAAAAGGCGCTGCAGTTCAACGTGTCGGGTCAGATCAAGAGCGTTCAGGACAGCGTGCGTGCTTCGCTCTCAAGACCGACAGGCGGCGAGGGTGTGTTCATCTCTGGCGCGGTGCAGTCCTTCGGCCCGGTGACGCTGACTTGGAGCAAGGATGGCTTTGTCGCGGTGATGTCGGCGGAAGGCAGCGTGAAAGTGGATATGAAGATATAAAAGATACAAGCGGACAGGGGTGTTCATGTGGGGTTCGATCCGGCTCGCAATTGTTACAGTACTGAGTTATGTGTTTTGCCTAGCTCCAGGCGTGGCACAGACTTTTCCTGGTACCCATTGGCAGCAGTTGCAGGCGCCAGAAGCGGCCGGATGGTCAGTCGATAAATTGGCAGAGGCCAAGGCTTATGCCGAAAAGATCAGCTCAACCTCCGTGCTCATTGTGCAGCATGGCATCATCGTCGTTGCTTGGGGCGATGTCACCCATCCTTCCAATCTGCATTCCGCACGCAAGAGCCTGCTCAATTCGCTGATCGGCATCGCAGTAGCCGAGCATAAGATAGATCTCGACGCCACGATGGCCAAACTCGGTATTGATGATATGCCGCCGGTGCTAACGGAGGCTGAAAAACAAGCCAAAGTACGCGACCTCTTGGAGGCACGCTCCGGTGTTTATCATTTGGCTGCGTATGAAACAGAAGGCATGAAAGAGAAGCGTCCCGAGCGTGGTTCACATCCTGCTGGCAGTTTCTGGTACTACAATAACTGGGATTTCAACGTGCTTGGTGCCATTTATGAAAAGGCGGAAGGCACAGCAATCTTCGATGCCTTCGATGCCAAAATAGCCCAGCCAATCGGCATGGAGGACTTCTCGCCACGTCAAGGCCGCTATGTGACAAGCAAAGACAGTAAATATCCCGCTTATCTCTTCGATGTCAGTGCGCGTGATCTTGCGCGCTTCGCCTTGCTGTTTTCGCGAGGCGGACGCTGGAATGGAGCCCAGGTGATACCGCAAGACTGGGTGTCGGCAAGCACGCGGCCTTATTCCGACACGTCTTCGGGTGGCTATGGCTATCTGTGGTGGACCGCCGATAGCGCCAGTGGCACGCGCGCCGCCATTCCGTTTCCGCCTGGCAGTTTCTGGGCAGAAGGCCATCTCGGGCAATATGCCGTCGTGGTGCCGTCACGCGATCTCATCGTGGTCAATCGAGTCGACAGCCGTTTGACCAAACGATCGATCAACAAACGAGATATCGCTCATTTGGTGCATCTGGTTTTTGATGCCGCGCCGGTGGATTGATGATGCTTCGAGCGCAGAGCGATGGGGGCGGATACCCCGCTACAACTGCACTAGGCTGAGGACGTTGCCGTCCGGGTTTTGAACTAGGCTACGCGATTGTTTGAGCCTGACGTGGTCCAAATGCCGAGCTTGTTCTGTTCGAAATAGGGATAGCGGTTGAAGACTACGCCTTTGGCCGTGAGGGCCTTCACGGCAGCAATGATGTCGGGTATTTCCCAGCCTAAGACTGTGTGCGGCAGCGCGATCAGGGGTGACGATAAAGGTCATCACCTTTGCGGCGGCGGGGAAGCTCTGGTCGCTCATAGCGGTCAGGATTTTGCGAAACTGGCGTCGTCGCGAGAAGCGCGATAGGTGGTTTTCGGATTTGCGCCGCTTGGCTATGCTTCCTCCGGGTGATTTACATTGAGGGCGGCCCATGGCGTGGACGGAAGTTCTGCTGCGGCTTTCGGTGGCCGCTCTAATTGGGGCCGCGATCGGGCTTGATCGCGAGCTGATGCACAAATCGGCCGGGATGCGGACCATTGGCTTGGTGTCGCTCGGTGCGGCGCTCGCCACCATGATCGTCGGCGGAAGCGATGCGGCGGCGACCTCCCGCATCATCCAAGGCACCCTCGCCGGAATCGGTTTTCTTGGCGCCGGTGTGATCGTCCGCCATCAAACTTCCGTGGAAGGGCTGACCACGGCGGCCGCCATCTGGACCGCAGCGGTGCTGGGGGCTGGGGCTGGACTTGCAGCCTGGCCGACCGTGATTATTGGGGCGGTGCTGGTACTGGTGCTCTTGATCCTGGCACGTTTTGCCGAAGCCCGGCTGATGCGATGAGGGCGCGTCACCTTTCGCATGCAAGGCCATAGGCTTACGGGACAACTTTGCTGGGGATTGACTCTAGGAAAGAGAACATAATAAGAACATATGCAAAGTTCCCGCGAGAGGAACTGCGCGGCCCGCGCTAATGTCCGGCCCACTTGTCCCGAAAGGAAGTAACCATGGCAGGCAGCGTAAATAAGGTCATTTTGGTCGGAAACCTCGGTCGCGATCCGGAAGTTCGGCGCATGACGTCGGGTGAACCGATCGTGAACCTGTCGCTGGCGACCTCGGAGTCCTGGCGCGACAAGGCTACCGGCGAACGTAAAGAGAAGACCGAGTGGCACCGCGTGGTGATCTTCAACGAGAACCTTGCCAAGGTGGCTGAGCAGTATCTGCGCAAAGGTTCGAAGATCTACATCGAAGGCCAGCTTGCCACCCGCAAATGGACCGACAAGGACGGCCAGGAGAAGTACACCACGGAGATCGTGCTGAACCGCTTCCGCGGCGAGCTGGTGCTTCTGGATGCCCGCGGCGGCGAAGGCGCCTCCAATTTCGGCGGCAGCGCGGGCGGTACCTTTGGCGGCGGCCAGGGCCGGGTTTCCGGCGGTTCGGATGCGCCGGCCAGCTTCGATCGCAGCGAGCTGGATGACGAAATTCCGTTCTGAGCCGGTCAGGCCGTAGGAATGAAATAATATCCGGCGCATTCGCCATTGCGGGCTTCGTCGCGCGCTTTGGCAAGGCGCCGGATCACATTCTGCAGGGCATTGCCGGTGCAAAGCGGGCCAAGGTGGTCGATGAGCTCGCTTTCGCTGTAGCTTCGAACCAGTTTCTCAAGGCTGGCGCGCTGCTCGCGATAGAGTTTTGAAATCCCGATATCGATTTCGTAAGCATCCTTGCTGAGGCGCGCTGTGGCTTCCACGATGGCGTCCGACAACGGTATGTTGCAAGCGCCCACCGGCCCGGCAATGACTGTGCTGGGATTGCTGGAGAGGATCACGCCATAGCCTTCCGAGGCATGCTGTTTGGCGCCATTCATCTTAAGCGTCATGAGAAACAGCGGCGGCGATTCACTGTCGCGAACACCGATAAAATTCAGCACCGGTTTGGGCTCGAAGCTTTGAATGATCTGGCCGCGGTAGATGCGCTCTTCGGAACCGCCTTCGGTGAGAAAATGCCCGGAGCGCAGGGTGAAATGGGGTATGGAGGTCATCACCGGGACCGGCTTCTCGTTCTCTCCCATCAGCCGCATGTAGGCGTTGGAATTCACCGACAAGAGCGAAACGCAATATTTGCATGGTCCGGTCTTATCGGCCGTGGTCGAGTAGCGGAGCACGAACCAGAACCCATGCACGCGATCCTGAACAGGTTTTGCCACTTGCCGGTCGCGGTCGATGTCCAGGGCATAGAGCAATTCGCGGTCGACCTGATATTGGTCATCTGAGCCGGTGAGTTCGAGATAATCGGCATCTAGCTCGTTCAATACCCGTGTACGCAGGTAGCAAAGATCGCGGGCCAAGGGATGATGGCGTTCTTCGCCGATGGTGTGCTGGATTTTCTGGCGTAGATAATCGGCCAGTTTTTTGGCCGTGTGGTCGGGCAAATTGACATCACCGGTGATGAAGTTCTTCCAGAACTGATCAGACTCCGAGAAGCCGATTTTGCTCTTGATGGTCTTCTGGGTGATGCTGCAGCGCTCTGCCACCAGGATTGTCAGCAAAGACAGCAAGCGGGATTGCGTCTTGGTGCGTTCCGCACGGCGGCGGTTTGCGGTCTTCTTTTTTTGCGGCTTATTCTCAGTGCGGTCGCCCACAAGGCCCCCTTCGACCACCACATCCCCGTCGAAAAAGTTGCGCTTCGGCGAAAATTTGCACAATACGAATGTTTTCATTGCAGGTCGGTAATTTTGTCGCGTTTCGCGCGAATATCTGCTGGAGATAGCGATTATTCCGCGAATGATCCGCAAATTTATGCTTGCCGGGAATTGGAACCGGCTCAGGCGATTCCACTGCAAAGTGGCGCTAGTTCCGCAAGACGGAAGATAATTCGTGCACAGATCGTTTTGCCCGCGAGGTGCCGCAATATTTGCCGTAACGTAATGAGTTCCGTGATCGCGCCGATTCCTTGTGTACTTGCGTAGGCAATAGGCATTGCTGCTCCGGTCCTGCTTACGAGATATTCACCATGCTGACGATGAGGAGGGCATCATGGTGCGAGACTATCAGAACCCCAACCCTTGGCCGGCCATCATTCTCACCGCGACGGGTGGTGCGGCTTGCATTCTGTCGACAGTCTTTGCGGATGAGTTGGGCTTGGCTGCTGCTGCTTTTGCCAGCCTGTTGGCCTTCTGGGTGTTGCGAGAACGGGTGGTGTTTCGTCGCTGCGTTGAGCGCTTTGTCCATTCCTACAACAGTGCCGAGCGCGAAGTCCTGCGGCTCTTGGACGGCCCCGCCATACAGGCGCTGCTGATCGCAAGCCAGACGCAAATGATCGATCTGGCGAGAAATGGGCCTTATTTGCCTGTGCTGGTGTCAAACCAGCACGCCGTGCGCTGGTCAGCCAGGATTTGGGCCGTTCTGGCCGTGCTGATCTGCGGCGTGGTGCTGTACCTGAGGCCCGCGGGACTGCCCCGCGACGGGATGGGGTTGATCCAAATTCTGGCTACTTTGATCGCACTTGCACTGGTTTTTACCGCGATCGGCCCGGTACAGCGTCCGCGGCTGCAGAGCGCTGAGGAGGTGGACGACCTCATCCGCCGGGTTCTGATCAAATTCTCCGATCCAGAGGTCGGGTTCAAAGCTTCGATCGCCACCACCAGCGTCGAGGCATTTGAACTCCTCAGCCAGATGATTAAAGGTCAAGTGCTGAAGGCGACGTGCCGGGCAGAGACAGCCGGATAACGGGGTGGGGTATGGTGCGTAGTATCTGGCTGGGGTGTTTGGCTTTGCTTCTCGCCGGTTGTGTAACCAAATCGGGCGCGCCGCTGGATGGCGCGCTCGCGCCGGATGTCGCATATGCCTACATCCCTCTGAAACAACCGGCCACGCTATTACCGGAGAATGATGCAGGGGCGGTGGTGCTGGGCGGCGGCATCGCGGTGACGGCGGCGCATGCGGCCGACATGGTGCGAAGGCAAGACCTCATCGGCGTCTCGCACGACTATGATTTGGCCTTTTTCCGCACCGACCGCATCCGGGCGGTCTTGCCGATGGATGTGCCGCGCCTGGGCCAAAAGATTGTGGCCTATGCCCATTATGGCGACCGCACCTATCATGCCGAAGGGATCGTCAAGGCGCTGGAGGCGCCGGTGCTGCCGCGCTGCGCGGGCTGCGCCACCCAAGCGGCCTTTGCTTTCGAAGGCAATGCCGGTCCGGGCTATAGCGGCGGTCCGGTTCTGGATGTTGAAAGCGGCAAGCTGATCGGCATCGTCTTTGGTTATGTCGACCCCGAGCAGAAGGGTGCGCCGCGCCTCATCTACGCCTATCCCATGAGCCGGGTCTGGGACGAGCTGAAGAAGGCACAGGAAAAGTAGGATCTCCTCCTCCTGTCGCCAGGAGGAGGGGAGGGGTGTATTACTCCGCCTTGACCTTCAGCGGCTGCACATTGGTCCCCGTCTTGCTGTATTCGGGTTTCAATTGGCCGCAGACATAAGCGCCGGACTGGATCGCCACATCCTGGTGGATGATGTCGCCCGACATATGCGCCGTGCTGGTCAGGACCACTTTGCGGGCTTCGATCTTACCTTCCACCGAGCCGGCCAATTCCACTTCGTCGCCGGTAACGGTGCCGCGGACTTTGGCGCCGGAGCCTACGCGCACCGTGGCGGCCCGCACATCGCCTTCCACTTCGCCCAGGATTTCGATGTCTTCGGAGCTTTCCAGCTGGCCGGTGATTTTCAGCGCCCGGGAGATCACCGAGACGCCCTTCGCGGCTTGAGAGGGCGGGGTGAGCGGCTGGGCTGCGGCTTGTTGCGCGCGACGGACGGGATCGGTTGTGGGGGCTGGGGTTTCTGGCACTTTGGCCTCGGCAGGTTTGGTTTCGGGCTTTTGGGGGTCGTTACGCGTGAACATACTGCTCATGGCCGTGTCTCCGGTAGTTGGGTCAGCGTCTCGAAATAGCTCGGCGGCCGCCACGGCATCCGTCCGTCAATGCGTGCGCCTTGCGCCACCGATACCGTGTTGTGGAAAATCCGTCCCGTGACATTCGCGGAGCTTTCCACGGTCACATGCAGGGCGAAGATACGCCCTGAGAAATGCCCCTCCACACGCACTTCCTGGGCCACGACATCGCCTTCTACATGGCTTTCGGTGCCCAAAATGACGCGAATGGCGTTGATGCGCCCGGACACTGTGCCTTGGACATAAAGCTCGCCGTCCATATCGACGGTGCCGGTCACCTTCAGCGTGCGGCCAAGCCGGGACGCAGGCGGTTCCTGGTCTTGGACCTCAGCCCTGCGGGATTGAGCGAACATGCACGCCGATCCTGTTCAAGCTCCCCCTTAAAGGAGCTAACCATATCCCATAGCCTATGAAAATGGGGCGCACAGAACAAAGCTCAAAGCAAGATCGCCAGGGCATGGCCAGAGCCTCATGCGAAGTAAGAAAAAAGCTGAAAAAACAAGTCAAAAAACCGCTCTTTCCGGCTCATCCCAGGGTCATCTTTTGCTGGCGGAATCGGTCACGAAAATGCTACGAAACCAAGCCGATTAGCCGGCCGCTGGAATGCGATTCCGGCAGGCCGGATTCCGGCCGCAAACGACCCCGTATGTGACCGGATCAAAGCCCGTCAAAGGACCTATAGTTTGAGCGATACGCCTGTTCCCACGCCCCCTTCTTCGGGCTCGAGCGTGAACCCAACCGCAATCGAAGACGAGCTCAAGCGCTCCTATCTCGATTATGCGATGAGCGTCATCGTCAGCCGCGCTTTGCCTGACGCACGCGATGGTCTGAAGCCCGTGCACCGGCGCATCCTGTTCTCGATGCATGAGAACGGCCGCGACTGGAACAAGCCTTATCGCAAATCGGCGCTGATCGTCGGCGATGTAATGGGCAAATATCACCCCCATGGCGACCAGTCGATCTACGATGCCTTGGTGCGCATGGCGCAGGATTTCTCCATGCGTGTGCCGCTGGTGGATGGGCAAGGCAATTTCGGCAGTGTTGACGGCGATCCGCCTGCGGCCATGCGCTACACCGAAGCACGGCGGGCCAAGATCGCTCATTCGCTGACCGAAGACATCGATAAGGACACGGTCGAGTTCCGCGACAATTATGACGGCTCGGAGCAAGAGCCGGTGGTGCTGCCGGCGCGTTTCCCGAATCTTCTGGTTAATGGCGCTTCGGGTATTGCCGTTGGCATGGCGACCAACATCCCGCCGCACAATCTCGGCGAAGTGATCGATGCCTGTCTGGCCTATATCGAAGATCCCGCCATCACCATCGAGCAGTTGACGGAAATCGTGCCGGGGCCGGACTTCCCGACCGGCGGGCTCATCATCGGTAAGGCGGCAGCGCGTTCGGCGCTGGCGCGCGGACGCGGTTCGATCCTGATGCGGGCCAAATGCACGGTGGAAGAGATCCGCAAGGATCGCGACGCTATCATCGTGCACGAGATTCCCTATCAGGTGAACAAGGCCCGCATGCAGGAACGCATGGCCGAGCTGGTGCGCGACAAACGTGTCGAAGGGATTTCCGACATCCGCGACGAAAGCGACCGGCACGGCATGCGGGTGGTGATCGAGCTGAAGCGCGATGCTAGCGCCGAGGTGGTGCTGAACCAGCTTTATCGCTTCTCGGATCTGCAGACGAGCTTCGGCGTCAATATGTTGGCGCTGAATGACGGCCGGCCGCAGCTTCTAAGCCTGAAAAGCCTGATCCAGGCCTTCGTCGGTTTCCGTGAAGAGGTGGTGACAAGACGCACCCGCTTCGAACTGAACAAAGCCCGCGACCGGGGCCATATCCTGGCCGGTCTGGCGGTGGCCGTAGCCAATATCGACGAGGTGATCATGCTGATTCGCACCTCGCCGGATGCTACTGTGGCCCGCGAACGCTTGATGGAACGGGCCTGGCCAGCCAAGGATATGGCACCGCTGATCGCACTCATTGCCGATCCGCGCCACCGCCTCGAAGAGGACGGCACCATCCATCTCTCCGAAGAACAGGCCCGCGCGATCCTGGATCTGCGCCTGCAGCGTTTGACCGCGCTCGGCCGCGATGAAATCGGCGACGAAGTGCAGAAGCTGTCGGCGGCCATCCAGGATTATCTCGATATTCTGTCGTCTCGCGCCCGCGTGCTCGCCATCATCAAGGATGAGCTGACGGCTGTGCGCGACGAATACGCCACGCCGCGCATGACCGAACTGGTCGATGCGGAAGTGGAAATCGAAGACGAAGCCCTGATCGAGCGCGAGGATGTGGCCATTACCGTCACCCATGGCGGCTATATCAAGCGCACGGCGATCGCCGAATATCGCGTGCAAGGCCGCGGCGGCAAAGGCCGTTCCGGCATGGCGACCAAGGACGAGGATTTCGTCACCTCGATTTTTGCCGCTTCGACCCATGCACCGCTGGTGTTCTTCTCTTCGACGGGGATGGCTTACAAGCTGAAGGTCTGGCGGCTTCCCGATGCACCGATCACCGGCCGTGGCAAGGCGATGGTGAACATCCTGCCGTTGTCGGCCGGTGAGCGTATCGCTACCATTCTGGCCTTACCGGAAGACGAGAGCCAATGGGAAAAGCTCAACGTCGTCTTTACCACCAAGAACGGCAATGTGCGGCGTAACGAGCTGTCGGATTTCGTCTCGATCAACAAGTCCGGCAAGATTGCCATGAAGCTGGAAGCGGGAGACGGTATCATCGGTGTGGCAGTGTGTACTGATCGCGATGATGTGCTGCTTACCACCAAGCTTGGCAAATGCATCCGCTTCCCGCTAGCCGATGTGCGCGTCTTCAAAGGGCGCGAATCCACCGGCGTACGCGGCATCAAGCTCGCCAATGGCGACGAAGTGGTGAGCCTAACCTTGCTGCACCATTCCGATGCCAGCTCGGCGGAATCGCGTTCCTATCTGAAACAGGCGGG
>Ga0207835_1000076_pt1 | contig 45946 bp, 36 predicted proteins | sample LuqExpMetagenom8_FD_187766 | JGI IMG/M metagenome (GOLD analysis project Ga0207835, IMG submission 187766) | Tropical forest soil microbial communities from Luquillo Experimental Forest, Puerto Rico - Sample 8 (SPAdes) | ecosystem: Environmental > Terrestrial > Soil > Tropical forest ... | reverse complement strand
ACATAAGCCGCGCGGTGTTTCCGATATCGAATTGGACAGCATAGTCGATCCCGAGAATACCCTTGTGTATCTGGCGCGAACACTGGAGTGGCCAGAGCTCATAAAACGTTTCGAACGAGACCACTCCCTACCCTTCAACGGAGCAGTTCTCTCCCGCCGATTGCTGATCGGCCTCATCATGCTGCGGCAGATGTATGGGCTTTCTGATGCAACGCTTTTCAATCTGTGGTCTGAAAATCCCCATTTTCAGTATTTTTGCGGTGCAAAGCGCTTCCAGCGTAGGCCGCAATTCGATCAATTCTTGCTTCGAATGCTCCCGCCCCTCCTTGATGAGGAGCTGCACGCCCTACTGGGATCCCGTGTCGCTGCGGTGCCGCAGTCGCCTGTGCCCCTCCCCTCTGCTATATCGATCAAAGTGGCGAAAGAGGCTTCGCTGCCATTGCCGCAGAAGACAAAGCCGGCCACCCCACCCAAAATCACAGACGTAGCAAAACGCGCTGGTGTATCTGTCAAAACGGTGTCCCTGGTCCTCAACAGACACCCGAACGTCAGCGAGCGAACTCGACGTGTTGTGCGCGAAGCGGCAAGATACCTCTCCTACCAACCGAATGTCTTTGCCCGGGGCCTTGCCACACTGCAATCCAATCTTGTGGCGATCCTTTATGCGGGCGAAGGTGAGTTCATATCCGCACTGGAATCCGGCGCGGTGGCGCGATGCCGTGAGGCGGGATTTCAGGTCCTCGTTGAGTCGTTGGATCCCTATACCAAGGACATCGCAGAACAAACACAGAGATTGATAACAAGAACAGCATTGCACGGCGTAATCGTCGTTCCACCGCTATGCGATAATCCTGGCGTTATCGATGTCCTGATCGCTTCCAATATCAGGTTCGTGACGATCTCATCGGGCAGACAAAATGCGCAAACACCAAATGTCGGCGTCGACGATTTGCAAATCGGCTATGACGTCACAGCCCATCTGCTGCAACACGGCCATCGCCGCATCGGCTTTATAGCCGGCTTGCCCGATCATCTTGCGGCCGCCAAGCGCTGGAATGGATATTGCGCAGCATTGAAGGATTTTGGCGTACCGGTCGATGAAAAACTCTTCCAGCAAGGCCAATTCACGCTCGAATCCGGTCGAGAGGCTGCCAAGGCTCTGCTGCATATGAAAAAGCGCCCAACGGCGATTTTTGCGACCAGCGATCAGATGGCAGCGGGTGTGTTCGGAGAGGCCTTCAGCATGGGTATATCCATACCGGACCAATTATCCGTCGCCGGCGTAGACGATTCCGTGATAGCCCAAATCGTTTGGCCGCAATTGACGACGTGCCATCAGCCCATAAAAAAAATGGCCTACGCGGCACTTTCGATCTTGCTCTTGAGCGAACAAGATGAAAGCCCTCAAAACCTTGTGCTGGACCATAAACTCGTCATTCGAAACTCTACATCGCCTCTCAGCGAATCCGACCAACGACGCAACGTGTCAAAAACCGCTCGTAATTGTAGTACCGCAGGGAAAGCTTCACACCGCAACGCATAACCGTTGGTGCGGCTAATCCACATTCCATACGGAGCAGCCAGAGCTGCATCTCACGAATACCTACTGTGATATGGCGCGGGGCTATCTATCTAAAAGAGCGTACTTCAGGATCAACGACACATTCGCCCTACTGCACAAGCCAGTGGAGCCGGAGCAGCTGTTCGTGGCTATCGGAACGCTGATTGTTTGATGCGGCCGGGTTCAGCACACAACCGTGATTTCTATTCCGATGAGTTTGGCGAACTTCTTCAGCTTGTCCGCGACGTGGCCTGTGCCAATGGCGCAATGATGGGCCGGCCCTTGAGCGTTCCAGGCCTCTATGAAACCGCGCGCACCCAGCGAGAACCGATAGCGGCTGTTGGTGTTGCCGATTTCCAGGATCGGACCAGGAACGCTTTGGCCTTCCGCCACCAGCAAAGCGAGCTTGCCATTACGCTCCACAACCGACAGCAGCGTCACAGGGCCATGCCGCACGCTCATCTCGACGCTAAGCCCTTTGCCGACTTTGCCGTGATAAACCTCAAGTGGACGCACCTTCGTTTTGCCTTCGGCGATCTTGATGTGGCCAGGTCCGTCGTGGCCCATCAGCACCACATCGTCTTTGAAATCGGCGGCGTAGTATTCCGTGAAGGACCCGCCGGCGCCGAGCGCGTCCATGATCTTCATGGCCTGGGCATTCTTTACTTCATATTCCCCTGCGATCGGGATGCCACGCGACGTGAGCAAGGAAGCTCCCAGAATGATCGACGAAATCGTGTCCTCGTTGGCGCTGCCGGGCGTACCTTCATAGTAATAGGCGATGGAACCGAGCTTGTGCGCCTGCACCAGCTTGTCGAGCGCCACTGACGTGCGGGCGGCACGTTCGAGCTCAGCATCATCACAATCAGGCTGAACGTCGAAGCTGGTTTTGAACGCTAGCTGCCGCTCCTGCAATTCACCTGGCGAAACGTTTTTGCGCAACCCGGACAACTCATCGAGTTCCAGGATTTCCGCGTGCCCGCCGAAAGTGGCGCACTGCAGCGTCACATCGCTATAGATATCGAGCATGCCGTTGTAATAGCGCCCCATCAGGCCGAGCCGGTTGTGCGACATGACATGGGCGGCGCGCGCCGCGTCTATCCAGCCCGTGATCTCGCGGCGCACATGATCGTCACCCTCCAATACGCCCGTGACTTGGTGAAATGAAATGCCGGCGCGGGAAAATACATTTGCAATTTCGGGAACCGGACATGCGGCACAGTAGGCGAGCCATTCGCCCGTCATCTTCGTCCGATCTTTCATTGCGTTGAAGCGGGCGTAATCGATGGACGCTTCAGGCTGCAGGTTCAAGACAATGACCGGCACCTTGGCGCGCTGCACGACAGGCAGAACAGTCGACGACAAGGCGTAAGTGGTCGCATAGAGAAAGATGATGTCCACATCCGCCTTGCGGAAAGCATGACCGGCAGCGAAGGCCTTGCCTGCATTGTCCACCAGCCCGGCGTTGAAGACCTCGCCACCGCAATCGCCGATCAAGGCCTCGATACGTGAGAGATATCCTCTCAACCGCTCTTCAAGGCCGGCAAACTGCGGCCAATAGGTTTCCAGCCCGATCCCGAACAATCCGATAGTCGGTTGAGACATGGCCATGAAATTCTCCATCGTGAGCGAAAATGATCAGATCCAGTGTGTCTCGAACGCCGGTGCCATTCGACGAGTTTGGGCTCAATCGCGCCCAAGCAGATGAACCATTTGCAATAGACTAATATTCTTCGCTGGTCGCTGCCCAGCCCCTTACGGCATTATGCTTCAACTCCACTCATTATGCGTCTTTACAGATCAAAATTCATCTCTATTCTTTGGCGAAAATATTAGAAGATGAGGGGAAACGCGTGCCCAATCCCATCCTTGGCGTCTTTTTTCATTGGCTCGGCGGTTTGGCATCAGCCAGTTTCTACGTGCCCTATCGCGGCGTGAAGCGCTGGTCCTGGGAGATATTCTGGATCACGGGCGGCACGTTCAGTTGGCTTGTCGCGCCCTGGCTTTTCGCACTTCTGCGGACCCACAATCTCTTCGCAGTGCTCAGCGCCACACCACAAAGCGCCCTCGGCTACTGCTATCTGTTTGGGCTGTTGTGGGGCATGGGCGGGCTGACTTTCGGCCTTACCATGCGCTATCTCGGTCTGTCGCTCGGTATGGCGGTCGCGCTTGGACTGACGGCCACGTTCGGTACGCTGATGCCGCCCCTGGTTTCGGGCGAGCTTTTCGCCACGCTCATCTGGAGCTTCCACGGCCAATTCGTGCTGTTCGGGCTTCTCGTCTGTCTAATCGGCATAGCCGTGATCGGTTGGGCCGGCCGCTCGAAGGAAAGCGAAACACCGCCCGAAGCGCGTCAAGCAACGATTGCCGAATTCAACCTGCGCAAGGGCATTCTCGTCGCCATCTTCTCAGGCATCATGTCGAGCTGCTTCGCTTACGGCCTTGCTGCCGGCGAACCCATTCGCGCGCTCACGCTGGCAGCTGGAACGAACCCGCTGTCGCAGGGATTGCCCGTGCTGTGTATCGTGCTGCTCGGCGGCGCTACGACGAACTTCATCTGGTGTATCTACCTCATCGCCAAGAACGGCACGGCGAAGGAGTTTTTCGGCGGCGCCGGTCCCGCGCCGGATCAGCACAACGGCTCACGCCCGCCGCTGCTACGCAATTACCTGCTTTGCGCGCTGGCCGGTACGACCTGGTACTTTCAGTTTTTCTTCTACACCATGGGCGAGAGCCAGATGGGCAAGTACGGCTTCTCGAGCTGGACCATCCACATGGCGAGCATCATCATCTTTTCGAGCCTGTGGGGATTTGCTCTCAAAGAGTGGAAAGGCTCAAGCCGACGCACGCTCACGCTGGTTTTCGTGGGGCTCCTGCTGCTCGTCGGTTCGACCGTGATTATCGGTCTGGGCAACGCTATGCCGGGTTGAGCGCTGGCGCCCAACGTCGAGTTATACTTTCGTGGCCCACTGTCGCGCATAGTCGTGCCGCATGAGCGTCTCACCGCCGCTCTACTTGATCAAATGCATTGCGGTAGCCTTGATGACGTCGAAACCTTTTCTGACATCTCTATTCCCCGGGCTTAGAAAGCGCTGAAGAGCGATGCCAAAAGAAGCGGAGAGGATGAAGCGTGTGACCGCCGCCGCGGAGAATTCATCTCTACCCTTCCCCTTGCACGGGTAATGACCAATGTGACTTTCAATCATGTCGGCAATAGCTGAGGTGAATTTCACGACCTCCACCTGAAAATCCTGTGAGCTCATGGCGAAGTGGAAAAATTCCAGAAAGTTCCGGTAGGTATCCGGGCTGTCGTTAAGGATAGACTCGTTGTAATCAACGAGAGCAACGATCCGCTTCTGTGGAGTATCGTGCCCGAGAAGCCGTGCATTGAGGCCCACCATATAGCCCTCTTGCATGCGTTTCAGAACGGCTGCGAACAGGCCCTCTTTATTGCCGTAGTAATAGCTCAACTGGCTAAGGACCACGCCGGCTTCATCAGCGATACCGCGCAGCGTTACTGCCCCACATCCATGGATCGCGATCGATTTAAAGGCGGCATCTAGAATACGCTCCGCCGTCGCGTTGCCCTTGGTGCGCGCTCCAGCATCACTCTCTGAGTTGCGCGCATTGCTTGATCTCGGCGGCATTGTCAAAACCTTCAGCTTTTCCCAAACCGTTGGACGGACATGAACGTCTGAAGTACGGCCTCAAAATGGCGAGCGTCAATGGTGAAAGGAGTGAAATCTTGCCCAGGTTCCATGGCAACAGAGGCCTCGATTGCAAGCATCTTCGCTTGCTGGCAGAGGGACGCAAGGTCGGCGCCACTCATTCCATCCGTTGCCTCAGCCAATGCAGGAAGATCAACATCCATACCGAGCGGGCTGTTTCGGCAATGTACCTTGATGATGGCGAGGCGGGCCTCTCGATCTGGCCTAGGCAGATTAATGACGAGATCGAAACGACCGGGCCTTAGGAGCGCCTGATCGATGAGATCAGGCCGGTTCGTCGCCGCCAACACAACCAAGCCGGAATCATCGTCAATCGCGTCAAGTTCGAGGAGAAATTGACCGACCATACGATCTCCGATCTGGCCGCTACCGTTGCTCTGACCGCGCTTAGGCGTGATGGCATCGATCTCATCGAAGAAAATAATCGACGGCGCCGACTGCCGTGCGCGCCGGAACACATCGCGGATGCCACGCTCCGACTCACCGACCCATTTGGAGAGAAGTTCGGGACCGCGTGCAACAATGAAGTTGACCTCCGTCATTGTGCCGACCGCCTCAGCGAGCAGCGTCTTGCCGGTCCCTGAGGCACCAGTCAGCAGGATACCTTTGGCCGCGCAAGCGCTAGCGAATTTAAATCGCGCTCTGTAGAAGAGCGGCCAGTCGAGTGCCTCCTTGAGGAGGCGCTTCGGTTCTTCGAGCCCCCCGATATCCTCCCAGCGTGTCTCGGTGATGTCGGTCGAGAGCTCGCGTATCGTCGACAGACGGAAATCGGCGAGCGCCTTTTGAAAATGCGCTTTCCGCACGAAGAGTGCCGCCCCTGCTCCTGCGGCCTGAGCGTCACGTGCGCAGGCCATCCCCGCCTCACGGCAGAGCGCCGCAAGATCAGCGCCGAGAAAGCCATGCGCCATAGCCGCCACACGTTCCAAGTCCACGTCTGCAGCGAGCGGCATAAACCGGGTGTGAATCTTGAGAATTTCCAGGCGTCCAACTTTGGTCGGCGGATTTATCGCGATCTCTCGATCAAAGCGGCCTGGTCTGCGAAGCGCCGGATCGATGTTGTTGGGCAGGTTGGTCGCAGCCATCACGACGACCTTGCCGCGCGAGGATACGCCATCCATCAAGGCGAGTAGCTGAGCAACGACGCGTTTCTCCACATCGCCGAGTACCGTCTCGCGGTTTGGCACTAACGCATCGATCTCATCAATGAACAGGATCGTTGCTGGATGTTTCTGTGCCTCCGAAAAAACCTTACGCAGCAATTCCTCAGATTCACCATAGTGCTTCTGGATGATCTCCGGACCATTTATGTTGAGGAAGTACGCTCCGGTCTGCTGCGCGATCGCCCGTGCGATCAGCGTCTTGCCGCAGCCGGGTGGGCCGTACAGTAGCAGACCGCGCGGGGCGTGAATGCCGAGCTGCGTGAAGAGTTCTGGCCGCCTCAGAGGCAGTTCCACCATCTCGCGGATACGGGCAATCTCCATGGAGAGACCGCCAATGTCGGCGTACGACGTGTTGCTTTCATAGGGGCCTGTGATCGAGATTTCGGTCCCGCTTACCGCGATCACCGCTCCGGCTGGGACGGTCTCGATCACCCGCAAACGCGCGTCCTCAAGATCAACGAGGCTGCCGACCATCAGAAAACGATCCCGCCAGCCGCCGATCTCAGGCACTGACATGAGTGGAGACGGCGTCTTCTCGTGTCTGACGAAGAAGCGTGCAAAAGGCCCAGCTTGGCGTCGACGAGATCTGGACGGACGGCGTTCGACAACGGCAAGGACGACTCGGATGGCAGGGGTTACTTGGGTGGCGGCAACAGTAACAACGCCGTCAGTCGCAGCGCCGGTGCTCGCTTTTAGGATCGGACCGAGAGCGACATGCCCCCTGGCGATCGAACAATCTGAGACGACGCGCCCCGCAGTTCGCGCCACTGCTGTGACTGCCACGCAATCACCAGCAGTGCAGCCAAGGGTGGCAACATCACTGGGGTTTATCGCAACCCCATCCTCGACTCCGCCGGTGCCAATAGAGTCGAGGTGCAGAGTAATGCACGAAAGTGTTTCGGTCTTCGTCAACATCAGTTGCTATATTGACTGCGGCTGATGGCCTGCCCGATGCCAGGCACCGCTGCGATGCGGTTTCTCTTGATATCCTTGACCATGTAGGGGCCGAAGGCGAACGTGAAAACACCATAGCTGATGAAGGCGACGTGGAACGACCAGTATCCGTTAATCGCAAACGGACCGGACTTGAGATACGGCAGGAATGTCAGCGGCAAGAAGGACAGACCCGAAAAAAGTGCGACGGACGCGACCCATTTGGGCACCAACCCGGGTTTCTGTCTGTCTGTCATAACCATGACAAAGATCGCAACCACCTCGATCGTAGTAATCCAATAGGTCATGTCATAACAATACCACGCGATGAAGTGGACCATCTTGATCAACTGAGGATCGACCTTACCCGCCACCTCGGCACACCACACCCACATGCAAGGCGCGAACATCAAGAGCCACCCTGTCAGAAGGCCTCCGCTGAGTTGGATGAGCGAGAGAATTGGCACGGCTTCCCGCCGCCACATTTGAACACTCACTTGACAAGCCCAAATAAGGTAGAGGATGCCCAGCGCGGCAGAGAGTGACTGCCCGAGCATGATATCACTTTGGTACTTCAGGTAAAAATTGCTGACGAGCTCCTGAGCCGTAAACATCGGATCAGGCGGCGGATAATTGTGGCCCAAAACCACCCAAGCCAACCCGTACAACACAACGAATGCCGGGCCGCACCAAGCGCACAAGATCTGAATTTTCTGCGTAATCTTCTCGTCCATGATGGACCTCCGCGACAGGATGGGTTCGAACGTCATCACAAAACGGTCGAACATCCGATAGAACTGCTAGCTAAGAAAATAGTACGGACGTCCGATTGTCAAGTAAGTAGAAATCGCGCCGATTAGGTGCCAGCCCGCATTGCGACAAGCTCGCGAAAATTCAAGGCAAAGTTCCGGGGTGATCAGCAGGAACTTGCTTGCCGGAACGACGTGTGGGCAATGGACTTCGTGCATGACCAATTGTTCGACGGAACGAAGATACGCGCGCTGACGATCATCGACACGCTCACCAGGCTGTCACCGATCCTCGATATTAAACTGAGCTATCGCGGCAGTGATGTCGTGGAAGCACTTGAGCGCGGAGCGGCAGAGTTCGGATAGACCATCTCCTGGTCGACCAAGACGGTATCGACGACGCGGCACATCTCAATCAGCTGCTGCAATGCGGCCAAGTTGGTGCGCGGCTCGACTTCAAGGCGGATTCTGGCGCATGCAGCCCGATCAAACACCCAGGCCGGGATCTCCAGCCACCGATCCAAAGCAGAGGCCTTCAGATCGCAGCGGAAAACCACGCCGCCAGACCGCTCGACGGCTTTGTGGATGCCAACCCTCGACCCGGACCACGGATGCCAGGGATACAACAGCTCGCGAAACTCAGTACTGTGGGCGTTCTCAAGTTTTGTTGTACAACGAAGTGAGACCGCATAGCGCAATCGGTGACAGACCACCGATGTCTTTGATTCAGAAGCCAAGGCAGTCCGCCGAGGCATCAATAGGGCCGGAGATTCTCACATAAGCCGGTCTAAGTTTTGGGATGCGCCCAAATGAAGAACGGTCTCTCCACTCGTTTGGATGAGCTTCTGGGCTCAGGTCACTGCGAATGTCATTTGGCAGCAGCGTTCGGCACCAATCGGCGTGCTAAGCTAACTCATTGGAAAAACTGTTCTCGCTGGGGTCAATGCGCTGTACCGATACGCAATTATTTGTTCAGGTCGGGGTGAAAGGTGCCGGACGCGGCAGCGTTAACCGCCACCGCGTTCCAAGCACCTCTATTTGAACAGCCGAGGCGCGAAGTCGTTCAGATCGCGGCGCCAAGTCAACCACTCGTGCGCGGTTCCGGGCGACACGAAGAAGAGGTACTTGACCCCGGCTTTGTCCAGCATCGCGCGGAAGCCGCCGATGGATTGCTGGAACCGGACAGGCTCTTCGCTGCCCATGCCGAACCAAAAGAGCTTCACCTTTGCGTTGAAGGCCGCATTATCCTTGAAGACGCCATCGAAGTCGGTTGCGGGATCGAGCGGCTTGTTCGCGCCGAAGCCGTTGTTCAAAGTGCCGCTGAAGCCGCCGATATAGGCGAACAGGTCCATATGGTGCGTTGCTAGCCGCATCGCTTGGCCGCCACCCATGGACAGGCCCGCCATCGCCCGGTGATCACGATCCGCAATCGTGCGGAACGAGGCGTCAATCATCGGAATAACATCTTCGGTCATCACATTCTCGAAGATGTTGAAATCCGCCCGTCCGCTTCCGGCAGCCAGTGCGAAGGGGCCCGTAGGTGCCGAGGCGTAGCCGTTGTCCATGACGACGATCATCGGCACGGCCTTGTTCGTGGCGATCAAGTTGTCGAGAATCAGGTTGGCGTGTCCCTGGAAAATCCAGCCCGTCTCATCCTCTCCGGCACCGTGCTGGAGATAAAGCACCGGATAGCGTGTGGCCGTGTCCGTGTCGTAGCCCGGCGGAGTGTACACGAAGACACGGCGCCACTGCCCCGTGATCTTGGAATGATAGATCCGGATACGCACATCGCCGTGCGGCACGTCATTGGCAGCGTAATAGCTCACGCCATCTTCGGGAACTTCCACACCGCTGGCATCCTTACCCATGCCGAAGAAGGCATGGCTGGCTGGATCGTTCACCGCGACTCCATCGACAATGAGCTGGTAGTAGTGGAAACCGACGACCATGGGAGGCGTGACAATACTCCAGGTTCCGTCCGCATCGCGGGTCATCGGGTATCTATGTCCCATGATGTCGACTTCGACCGTCTTGGCATCAGGCGCTTTGAGCCGGAAGGCTACACTTTTGTCCTGCAGGATACGCGGATACGCACTCCCAAGGACGTTGGTCGCGGCCGCCTTGGCATCCTCAATCGCCGACGATTTGACGCCATCCGGCGAGCGTCGCCAAGCGAAATAGGCATCGAGCGTCTTGAGGCCTGCAAGATTGGAAACCGGAGCCGCATGCGGCGTCGCGGTGAGGACCATCGTCTGGGGATCGACGTCGCTAAAGGCCGGCCAATGAGGCACGTCCGCACCGTTGGGATCGCCGTATTTCGCGAAATTCGTCCAATAGGTGATCATTGCGTCGGACGCGCTGCGGTCCGCAACCGTGGGCGTCTCGTTCCGCAGCTCGTTCAGGTGTCCGAATACATAAGGGACATCCCGTCCGTGCGGTGCGCCATGACCTTCCTCAGGTGAGCCGGCGGCATAATCCGGGTGCTGGTCGAAGTAATAGAGGAACGCTTTGTGCGTGCCGAGGCTCGACTGCTTCCTTGCCCAAGTCCAGGTGTGCCAGCCGAAAGCGGTATCGCGGGCAAGATCGCGCGCCGTCTTGGGATGTCCCTTGTCACCCGCGGGATAGGCTTCGAGCAGCCTATCGGCGAAGCTGCCATAACGCGCCTTGGTGGCGTCGATATAGTCCTTGGGGTCGGTGACGTGCGAAAAACTCAGGCCTTCATCCGAGTTGTAGCCGACGAGGATCGGTGTGTCGTTGAACTTCTTGGCGTCGTAGAGCGAAACCTGATCGGACGGAATGGCCCAACCATCGATGATCGGCCACGCCAAGCCGCGCGTGGCGGCGACGATCTTCTCCGCCGGCAGTCGGCGGAGTTCGGCAAGCGATGATGCCCCCGCGTTCGTCGCGAACGCCAAACCGTCTTTCTCGGCGACAGCAAGCGGACGCATATTCTCGCCTGCCCCGCCCGCCGCACGCGCAGGACCAAATGAACCGCCGCTTTGCGATATAGCACCTTCAAACAGGCCCTTGGCCAATGGTGAGGCACTCAGCATGCTCACAGCGATGCCACCGGCGGATTCTCCGAAGATCGTGACCTTGCCCGGATCGCCGCCAAACGCCGCAATGTTCTTCTTGATCCACTGCAGGGCAGCAATCATGTCGAGCAGGCCGTAGTTACCGGATACATGCCGGGGCGATTCCGCACTCAATTCCGGATGCGCGAAAAAGCCAAGCGGTCCGACCCGATAGGCGATGGAAACCAGCACAACACCCTTCTTCGCTAGAACCTCCCCGCTGTAGACCGGTATCGAGGTGCCACCGGCGTTGAAGCCGCCACCGTAAATCCAGACAAGAACCGGGATCTTGTCCTTTGCCGACTTTGCCGGAGTCCAGACATTAAGATAGAGGCAGTCCTCGCTCATCGGGAGCGCCTTAACGTCGGGCGCACCGAAGCCTCCCTGTACGCACTGCGGTGCGAATGTGCCAGCCTGGCGCGTGCCTTTCCATTTAATGGCTGGCTGCGGCGCGCGCCATCGCAAATTCCCCACCGGCGGTGCCGCAAAGGGAATGCCCCGGTAGACAGTGAGACCGTCTTCACTCCTACCTTGCAGCAATCCCTGATCCACTTTCACGCCCGCCGATGCGGCCATTGTGGACAACACCAAAGCTGCGGCGACCACCAGTGCCTTTCTCATCCGTATCACTCCCATATCTGCCGCACCCGTTGTGCGGCGCTTGTTTGCTGCCACGCAAGCCACAAACACGAAAGCCGGAAACGATCAGGCCACTCATCGGTCGTTCGAGATCTGCCATCCGGCCTGCCGAAGGCGCATCGTAATGGTCGTCATGGCGTTTCTTGCGTCACCTTTTGGCGGATGTTCTCGTTGTAGTATTTGTCGGTGATGAAATAACCGTACATTAGCCCGCCCATGCCGAGATGGAAGAAGCCCGGGATCACCGTCAGCATCAAGGCGATGCCGTTCAGCGTGAAGGTGCTCTGCACCACGTCGGGCTGGTAATGGTAATAAGTCAGCAGCAAGCCGACGATGCCGGCAGCCAGGCTCATGCCCATCTTCTGGCAGAAGGAAATGCCGCCGAACGCCAGCCCTGCAACCCGCTTGCCGCGTTTGACCTGACCGTAATCGACGCTTTCCGAAATCGCCGACCAGAACACCGGCCCCTGAAAATCGACGATGAAGTTGATCAGGAAGTACATCACGAAGGCGATCGCGACCGCGCCAGGCTTGACCACAAAGTACATCGCAACGCTCAAGACAAAGGTGATGAGCTGCGACCAACGGAAGACCTGGATCTTGCAGACGAACTTGGTCAGCCAGGTTGAGCCGACCATGGCCAGGATGTTGCCGACGATGCCGACGGTGATGAACGCCGCCTGCAAGCTGGCATCGCCGCCGAGGAAGTACTTTGCGTAATAAAGACCGACCGAGCCGCGCACGACATAACCGATGGTGCCGATGACGCAAGCGCCAGCCAGACACAGCCACTGGCTGTTGGTGAAGAGCAGGCCGAGCTGCTCGCTTAAGGGCTTGCGGTCGTTCTTGTGCACCACCCGCTCGGTGGTGGTGAAGAAGCAGAAGAAGAACATCAGCGTCGCCACCACCGCCATGATCGCCATCGCCACCTGATAGCCATGGGCAATGTGCGCCTGCCCCCAACGGGCCGCAAACACCGGCACGAAAGTGTTGACCAGAAGTGAGGCGCCTTTGGCGAAGAACAGGCGATAGCCGTTGGCCGACAGCCGCTGCTGCGGATCGTCGGTGATGACGGCCGGCAGCGAGATGTACGGAATGGTGATGCAGGTGAAGACCAGCATCATCGCCGTGTAGGTGACATAGGCCCAGATCAGCTTGCCCATGTAGGTAAAATCGGGCGTCGTGAAGACGAGCATGATCGACAGGCCGAACGGCACCGCAAAGGCAAACAGATAGGGGCGGTAACGGCCCCAGCGCGTCGTGCGCCCGTCGGTAAATATGCCCATCGCGACGTCGGCAAAGGCATCGATCAGGCGCGGTAACAGGCCCAAGAGCGCGATGTGGGCGACGTTGAGCCGGTACACGTCGGTGTAGAAGAAGGTGATGATGATCGCCAGCGCCGACCACACGATGTTGACCGCAGCATCGCCGGAACCAAAGCCGATCTTCTCAAGAACGGAAAGTTTGAAGGATTTCATAGGGGTGCCGATGGGTTGCGTTGGAGGATCGGGTAATTTGGTCTGATAGGCGTGGGTGGTGTGGAGTGCCCACGGATCAGCGACGGGCCAGCACGGCTCACCCAATGAACTCCGTCTTTGGCATTGAAGACGAGAATACTAGATTTTGTGCGGTAGAAAACGTCGATTCTGTTCTGCTCAGCCTCGACGTAATCGTGGGTGGACGCATGGAGTACGCTCGTCTTCGTGGAAGGACTAACGGCGGCGTTCTCCCAGAAAGCCCTATCCCGAATTGAAAGAAAAAAAGGGGCCATTGAGTTTGAACCTTAATCATGTGGACACCGCCGTGGTTTTTAAAGAGCCGTGAATCCGGTTAGACGTGGAAACCGAAGTGGAGATCACTCGGTACTGTTGCCCAAAGCGGAAACCTCATCAATTCACACTCAGCACCACAAGCGACTTTGGCGGCAGCATCACTCTGAGAGTAGAACCAGCAATCTTGGCACCGCCGAAGGCTTCCGGATGCACCGCGTTCGGGTTCTCGAACGTGTTGTGCGAGTCCATGACATCGGCGGTGAGGATATTACCCTTCACTTCTCCGACTTTGACACCCTTGAGTACGGCCGAAACGTTAGCCGGCCTGTTGGGGTCAAGATTTGCCAAGCCGATCACGATAGTGCCGTCTTTGGTGCGAGCGGCCGAGGCGCTAATCTGCGGCACACTCCATTTGCCATGCTTGTAGATGCCGGTTTTAATGTCGAGCGGAAGGCTCGTTGCATCCTGGAACGGCTTGTACAGGTAATAGGCATAATACGTCGGCGTCAGCACCATCCTGGGGCCGTCTGTGAGGACCATCGCCTGAAGCACGTTCACTGTCTGGGCGATAGAGGTCATGCGTACGCGGTCAGCGTATTTGTGGAAGATGTTGAAGTTGGCCGCTGCTACGATGGCATCCCGCAGCGTGTTCTGCTGCACCAAGAAGCCGGGGTTTGAGCCCGGTTCGGGCTGGTACCATGTGCCCCACTCGTCGATGTAAAAGCCGACCTTCTTGTGCGGCCCGCTGTCAGCGGACGGCTTTTTTTCAATCGCCGTCATGATGGCGACCTGCTTCTTAATAAAGCCATCCATCATCAGCGTGTTCGCCATGGTGTTGATCCAGCCGTCTTCGCTGAAGCCGGTGGCAGTGTCTTTGTGGTCCCACTTGGGACCAAGGATCGTATAGTAGTGGAACGAGATCGCATCCAGCTCAGCGCGGTTGTTAGTCATCAGCGCGGTCGTAAAGTCGGTGCGGTTGTCATGGTCGCCGCTGGCGAGCAACTCCGGACGCGGATGCTGTGGCGTCTTCATAAAAGAGGCATATTGATTGTAGAGATCGGCATAGTGCTGCGCGGTCATATTGCCGCCGCAGCCCCAGGCCTCATTGCCCATGGCATAGATCGAAACCTTCCACGGCTTGTCGTGGCCGTTGGCCTTGCGCTCCCTGACCAGTGCAGTGTCCTGTTCGCCGGTCATATACTCGAGCCACTGGGCCGCCTCGGCGGGCGAGCCGGTACCGACATTGGCGTTGACATAGGCTTCGGCGCCGATTAGCTCGAGAAAGTCAAAAAATTCGTGGGTGCCGAAGGCATTGTTTTCCGGTACGCCACCCCAGTTGGTATTGATACGCGTAGGGCGCTTGTCCTGCGGGCCGATGCCGTCGCGCCAATGGTATTCGTCCGCAAAACAGCCTCCCGGCCAACGCACCATCGGAACGTTTAGGTCCCTAAGCGCCGCGATCACGTCATTGCGGAAGCCACGAGTGTTGGGGATGGACGAGTTGTCGCCAACGTAAATACCGCCATAGATGCCACTGCCTAGGTGTTCCGAGAACTGGCCGTAGACGTTCTTGTTGATGACGGCGCCCGGTCGGTCGCCATGGACCGTCAGGACTGTACCGGCAGCCGCTGCGGGCGGGCAAACGGCAATTAGCAAAGCCAAGCCGAACAATCCCGGTATTATGGCCTTCGACACTGTGTGCCAGCCAAGCATGATATCAAAGTTCATGGGTGTACCTTGTCGGAGTTTTTATTGAAGCGGAGCATGATGGCGTACGGTTGGAGGAGAATTGGGACGCCCCCGCCTGACCATATGTCCATACTCTTCCTGTTTGTTATGCGCTGCATAACCGCTGCAAGAGTGCGATCGCGTCCTCATTGAAAGACGAGGTTTGTTCCGAAGAACGGTAGAACGTAGTTCTGCATCCGGTCAGCTACTGCGCTGACGTGGTCACCGCTGTAAACTTCAAAGCGGTTGGCAATACCGTAGCTGTCCAGTGTGTTGTGCATCGCAGTGGTATCAGCTTTGAGGCCATCGATATTTCCAACGTCAAAGGCGATAGCGCGGTAGCGGCGCAAATTCGCAATGTATTGATCGACCATCGCCAGCGGTGCGTTAGCTGACCATTTGGCAAGAATATCGGGTTGCGGCACGCCGTCCGCGGTTGGCAGGTCAAGATAGAAAGGCGGGGCCTTCGGGTTAGGCGCCCAAGCGGCGGAAGCGGCAAAGGTTGCCCGCGCCATGAAGTCGAGCTTGCTCGGATCGCCTGCAACCTTCTCTGCTTCGATCTTCTTGGCCATCTCGGTTGGCGGAATCATGCGCGCAGACATGCAGCAGGGACTCATCGCATAGAATACCGAGAACACGTCGGGATGGCGCATAGCGATGCGCACGGTGCCGTAACCGCCCATCGAATGGCCGGCGATGCCGCGCGACTCGCGCTTGGCCAAAGTGCGGTAATGGCTGTCGATATAGGCGACGAGGTCGTGCGAGATAAAATCTTCCCAGTTGCCGGTGGTTGCCGAATTCGAATACATCGAGCCGTTGTGCAGCGTCTGGGCATTGGCCAGCACGACGATCATTTCGCGCGTTCCCGTCGCAAAAGCCCCTTCAATCGTCTGCGGCGTATGAATCTCGGTCGTCCATTTTTCGTTGCTGATCGAATAGCCGTGAAGCGCATAAACGACGGGATAGCGGCGCTTGCCGTCCTTCGCATAGCTTGGCGGCAGGTAGACGATGACGTCGCGATCCGGTGAATCCCCTTCGAGATTTCCCTCGAGCGATACGCCGTGCACCTTGACCCGCTCGGTAATAACGGGAGCCGCACCCGGCACAGGTGCAGGAACTATCAGCGGCGGGCGGGCGGATGCGGCTGGCTGCGCACCAGATGGCAACGCCAAGAGCATCAGAGCAATACCGGACGACAGAACTCGGGCATACATCATGGGTGTTTGACCTTCTAGAGTGCGGCTGGCAGCCGTGGATAAACGGATGGATACGGTGGTCTCAATGAGGCACTGCTGGCACGTAGGGCGGATCGGCCGACTTTTCGCCGGGCACCGCAAACGGAACCAATTGTGTCGTCAGTTCCTCCATCAACCGGTGCAGGGCGGGAAAGTCTGAAGAGGTCCGGCGAAGAAGAGCCACCTTTCGTGTGGGCAAATCGTGCAGCGCCACCAACTGACCGCTTTCCAAGAGATTGGCTTCAAGTTCGGCGGTTTCGAGCCCGCTGAACCAGTCCGGATCGGACGACGCCAGCCACTTTCGGGCGTCAGCTACCGCCCGCGTTGCCCACCCTTCGCGGTCGACCTCCTCCGGCACGACGCCGGCACCGCGGGCACGATAGAATCCTAGAATGGCGGCCGCTACCGAGGGATCGCGCACCGTTCCGTCGGGATAAACCACACCATGCACCGGGCCCCACCACGGGGTGATCATTAATTCCCAGATCATCCACCCCATGCGGGCGTTGGTATGCTCTTCAATTTCCACATCGTAGCTATCGCCGCGCGCGATGCAGCCCATTTCGGTAGTAATGATCGGCTTTTCCATGCGAGCTGCAAATTGCTGCCCACGCCGAATATCGGCGCGAATCTGCAGCCGCGTCTGAGAATAATCGTGGTACGACAGCACATCGACAAGGCCCGCCGTCTCGACCGTGCAGGTGAGGAACAGACAGCCGATTGTCACCGGCGTGCGCTTGTCGATCCGCTTCATTGCCATCGCCATGAATTTGGCCACCGCCATCCGCTTGTCCTGCAGGGTGTGCGCTGGCATACGGTCGTTAATGAGGTCCGGTTCGTTGGCTACATCCCAGACGGCCATCCCAGGTTCCCGGCCGACCGCACGATAAAGATCCTCGGCCCAAGCCTTGAGTTTCGGCTTGGCCGATTCCTCGAACAGGTCCGGCATCATCATGAACGGCATGTCGACCAGGACGAACATGGTTCCGATGCCGTGTTTGCGCGCGGTACGGACAAAATCCCGCATATGCATACGGAAGGCCGCCGGATTTTTTTCCCACGAGCCGTAGGCCAGGAACACGCGTGCCATGTTCAACTTCAGCCGCTCGGCATAGTCCAGGTCGCGATCGACGATGGCATGGTCGTAATCGTCCCATTCGCCCAGGTAACCGCGTGCTTCCGCAGGTGTGTAATTGAAGCCGCGCACACTGGAGTAGTCTTTTCCGTACACGGCAGCCCAAGAGCGTGTCGCTGGCTTTGCTGTTGCCGATAGCGACAAGACGGCCAAAACGAGACCCAAAGCCACCAGTTCTAAAACCACACTCCCGAATCTGCGTTTCACAATGTCGCCTCCTGGTTACACCGCATTTTCCGACAAGCCGGTCAAGCAAACGTGCCAAAGGTTCCGGTTCGTGCGACGACTATTAGACGGCTCTGCCGCGGACTTCCGCCACATCCGTGGGCACAAACTAGCCCAAGCGCGCGCAAACGTCTTTTCAGGCACATTCAAAGGCGTCATGCACGGGCGGAAAGGCCCATCTCATTCGTCTTTACGAACTGTAGCAATGCGCATCTTGCATACCGTCCAGCCCGCACGCCCTATGGCTTTCTGCATTTCGTCATCCCGCCTGCCGGCTCGTCGCTGTTCTCAACAGAAAATTATCCCAGGGAGATTGTCATGCATTACCAGCACGCCGCTCGTGCCACACGAAGAGAAACCCTCAGAGGGGCGTTGATGCTCGGAATCGCTTCGGCACTGCCGTCGACGGCAGCCCGGGCCGCCGGGACGGCGATAGCCGCAACGATCGATACCGGCAAACCCGGCCAGCCGATTTCCAAATTCATCTATGGCGGCTTCATCGAGCATATCGGCGACCTCATCAACCATAGCTATTGGAGCGAAGTACTGGATGACCGCAAATTCTACTACCCCGTCGACAGCCAGCCACTGCCCAAGCCGGCCGGAGAATTTCCGTTCGGCCGCCGCCTGACCAAATGGACGCCGATCGGACCGGATGCCGCGGTAACCATGGACAAGACGGCGCCCTTCGTCGGCGAACACAGCCCGCGCGTCGAACTCTCGGGCTCGGCAACCAGAGGCATTCAGCAACGCGGCCTTGCCCTAGAGAAGAAGGGTTATGTTGGACGCATCGTCGTTTCCGCACCGCCCGGCGTACAGCTCAAGGCGACACTCGTCTGGGGCAAGGGCGCCGGCGACCGGCAAACCAACACAATCCCGGCGAGCCAGAACTGGACAACCGTTCCGTTGAATTTCGAGGTCAAAAAGGCCACGAACGCTGGCCAGTTGGAAATCTCCGGCACGGGCACGGGCTGGTTCAAGATCGGCGCTATCTCGCTGATGCCGGCCGATAACATCCACGGCTTCCGACGCGACACTATCGAACTGACCAAACAGATGGACTGTGGCCTCATCCGTTTGCCGGGCGGCAACTTCGTTTCGGGCTACGACTGGAAAGACACGGTAGGAGATCCCGACAAGCGGGCACCAACCTTTGAGCCAGTGTGGAACGCGGTCCAGCCAAACGACGTCGGCGTCGACGAACTTCTTGTCATGTGTCAGCTCATGAATACCGAACCGTATTGGTGCGTCAGCACCGGCTTCGGCGAACCGCGCAACCAGGGCGAGTTGGTCGAATACGTCAACGGCGACACCTCCACGCCGATGGGAAAGCTGCGGGCGGCCAACGGGCATCCCGAACCCTACCGCGTCAAATACTGGAACATCGGCAACGAGACCTACGGCCACTGGCAGTTTGGCCATATGTCACTCGAACAATACGTCATCAAGCATAATCTCACCGCGGACGCGATGCGCAAGGCCGACCCCGGCATCTTTATCATCGCCTCGGGCGCCATGCCGGACGAAATGACGGTCACCCAGGCCATGCCGTCGACGCCCGACAAGACGCAAGTCCAATTCGGCTCCGATCGAGATTGGACAGGCGGATTGCTGGCCAAGTCCTGGGGAAAATTCGATGCCATCGCACAGCACGCCTATCCTTACGAGGGCAAGCGCTTCGATCTGCTCAAAGCCGACTACGTCAAAGTCGACGAGCCGCTGATCGACGCGACGCACCGGCTCGCCAACCGTATCCGCCTGGCAGCCGACGAGTGGGAAGAATACAAGAAACGCTTCCCAGCCCTGAATGAGAAGAAGATCGTCGTCAGCCTCGACGAATGGGCCTACACCATGCGGCAGGACCTCACGATGGTACTGTGCATCGCGACGGCATTCCACGAGATGTTCCGGCACACCGACTTCCTCACCATGGCGGCCTACACCATGGCCCAGTCGTGGCTGGATTTCGACCGCACCCGTTCCACCTTCAGCGGTGCGGGGCTCGTCTTCCAGCTTTACAACAGACACTTCGGCAACATTCCGGTCAGTGTCGGCGGCAACGTTCCCATGCCGGCACCAAAATGGCCGGTGGGCGGCGACCAACCAAGCGTCAACGCCGGCAGTGCAACCTATCCCCTGGACGTCACCGCCGCACTCAGCACCAATCACAAGATCCTCACGGTCGCCGTGGTCAACGCGACCGACGAGATCCAGGAAATGGCGCTCGACTTCGCCGGCTTCACACCCGGACCGAGCGGACTTCTGCGGCGGCTTTCTGGCAACGGTTTACACGCCCTCAATCGCGTCGGACATACCCCGGAAATCACGGTGACGGAACTGCCGTTCAATACGGCAGTCAAGAAGATCGCCGTCGAACCTCTGTCCATCGAACTGTACGAAATTCCAGCGGCCTAGCGAAAAGGGGAGCGGGCAACCGCTCCCCTTCTTCAAAAGGGAACGCCAGTTCCGTTTTGCTGCCGGGACTGGCGTTTAGAGGAAGGTTCGGAAGGGCCGAGTCAGAACATTCCGATTGTCCCGCCCTGGCCAATGAATTTCTGCATCAATATGCGTTTTTCTTCGGGCAACGCCGGTCGGGCATGAAGATTATCGCCCGTTTCCATCAGCATTTCAGTCTGGGGATCGGCCACCGGCCAAACCGGAAGGCCGGCGCCGTTCGGATTGCCGGTCTTGACGAAATTGACCCAGTAGTCGGAGATTTGCGACGTAATCTCTTTGTCCTTGGCCGTGAACGGACGCTCCGGCGTTTTGTTCAGGGTCTGGAAAACATAAGGCAGATCGGACGAGTGGAATGCGCCGTAACGGACCGGATCCGTACCAGGTTCGACGTGCTGGTAGAAATAGATGAATGCGGGGCTGCGGCTGACTCCCAAGCGGCTGGCGATCCATCGGTAGGTCGCAGCCTGCCCGCGATCGCGAAGAAGCTGCTTGACGCCGTCGTTGCAGTCGGCGCCCGGAACCAAATACGCCGCCTTGAACTCCGCCGCCATGGTGCCGGTCATGCGTTCGACGGCTGCTTCGCATTCCTGCGGGTTCATGGAGCCATATTTCGGCGTCATGGGACTGCTTTCGTCGGCCGTCATGCCGGTCAGAAACGGCGTGTCGTTGATGCGTCCCTTTGCCGTCAATTCGGCCTGCTGCTCGGGCAGGAGCCACCCGTCCTGGATGGGAGCGAAGAACGGCCCGCGCCTCATGTCTACGCCGGCTGCCGTTGCCGGCATCTTCAATAACTCCTCGGCTGGCAAGGCCCGCAGTTGCGTCACCGTCATGGCGCCTTTGGCAGTCGCAAAATCGAGACCCATCTGCTCGGCTTCCTTCATGGTCAGCATCGGAAACACCGTTCCGACGCCGCTTTGGGCGATGGCTCCGACAAACAGGCCCTTGGCGGCGGGAATGAACGAGAGATCGACCACCGCGCCGGCACCTGCGGATTGGCCGTAGATAGTGACGCGCGTGGGGTCTCCGCCGAACGCCGAAATGTTCTTCTGTGTCCACTTTAAAGCGGCAATCATGTCGAGCATGCCGTAATTGCCCGAAACGTGGTGCGTTGACTCGGCACTAAGCGCCGGATGAGCCATGAAGCCCAGCACCCCCAGGCGATAGTTGATGCTCACCACCACGATGCCTTTGGCCGCCAATGCGGAGCCATCGTAGATCGGAACCTCGCCCGAGCCGACGCTGAAGCCGCCGCCGTGAATCCAGAACAGCACCGGAAGGCGTTCCTTCGACGATTTCGCAGGCGTCCAGACGTTTATATAGAGACAGTCTTCGCTAGCCTTTTTCTGCGCGCCGTATTCCCAGGTCCACGGCTGGCCGCCTTTGGGATCGATGACTTGAATGCAATTTGCCCCGAATGAAGCGGCATTGCGAACGCCCTTCCAGGATGGCGCCGGAACCGGCGAACGCCACCTGAGGTCGCCGACCGGCGCCGCCGCATAGGGAATACCCAGAAACGTGCCAACCTCACCTTGTTGCATACCGACAAGCCTGCCTTCGGCGACGGTTGCCGTTGTTACCGCGGCCTGAGAGGCTGGCGTCGCCAGCACTCCTGCCGCCAGAAGCAGCCAACTCAGAGAATATTTCATGACCGTGCCTCGTGCTGTTCGCGTGACGGGTGTTCGTGCCGCCATGCGAGGGAATCATGGACTGTGGGCTCTTGCTCAACGCTGGCCCATCCCGGGAAATAGTTCGACGGGCGCCGGGCGATGGGACCCGCGGGGGGGGGGCGGTCCCATCGCCGGCATTCGCAGAGCTTGGAGAACTCCGCGGGCCCGAGCACGCGCTACATGCGATAGCGCAGACCCAGCTCGAACGTTTGGTCGAAGGTGCGGGTGTCGCGCGGATAGATGGCGCTGTAGGAACCCTTCCCGAAACTGTCGCGATAGATTTCATGCGTCAGATTCGTGGCATTGAACATGAGCGTCAAACCTGTGTCCTCGAAGCGATAGCTCGCCGACAGATCCAGTGTACCGTAAGGCATGGCGTAAGCGGACGAAGGCTGTACCGAAGTGGCATCGGCCAGCGACGTATCGACGAGGAAACTGCTGCGCCAGTTGTATGCCGCACGGAAGGAAACCGGTCCTTTCTCGTACATGCCGATCAGGTTATAGGAGTACTTCGACACGTTGGTGTAAGGAATCTTGATGCCGCTCGTCGCGCTGGACTCGGTGCGCCCTTCGATAAAGGTCCCGTTCGCCTGGAAACCCAAACCACTCCAGATACCCGGCAAGAAATCGTAGAACTGCGTGTAGCCCAGTTCCAAGCCCTGCAGATATCCCTGTCCGCCATTGTTCGGCTTTGTGATGGTGTATGTCGTACCATTGATGACCTGAGGCACCGTCGTCGACTGCACGTAACCTACGATTTGACGGTAGAACACCGTCGCCGTGACGTTGTCCTGATTATTGAAATAATACTCCCACCCAAGGTCGACGTTGTTCGACTTGATCGGCGACAGGTTCGGGTTGCCGCTCGTGCCTAGATCCGTGAAGGTAGCGCCACTGTACAACGACATCGCAGGATTCAATTGCGCAAACGTCGGACGCGATACGGTACGACTGGTCGCTAAGCGGACGACCATGTCGTCACTAACTTCCAGTTTGGCATTGAAGCTCGGCATCCAGTCGACGACTTCCTTGCGGCTCGTGACGGGATCATAGATGAAGCTATAGACCGTCGAGCCGTTCACAGTCGTGCCGGAGATTGTCAGGCTGTTGGCCCGCATCAGTGCCCGGGTATCGACCACTCTGAGGCCAACATTGCCGGTTAACGGCATGCCAGAGACATCCATGCCGTAATCCAACTTCACATAGCCGGCATAACTTTGCTCGCGATCGTCAAACGAATTCGAGGGATCTTCCCCCGGCCCGTTCACATCCTGCCCATAGAGCGCCCGGATCTTCTGGATGTTGGCAAAGGCATAGTCGGAGCTGACGACCATCCAATTCTTGACACCCCACGGAACCTCACCGTCGAGGAAGTTGCCTGACGACTTCTTCATCGACCCCGGAAGAATCGATGCAACATTCACGCCCCACCAAGCTGTGAGGTTATCATTTACATAGCCGCACCCGGCCGAACGGGCCGCGGCGACCAATTGGTCGTGCGTCTGGGACGACAGTGACACGCCGTTCGCTGAATTGAAGCAGTTGATCTGCAGTTGCCCGCCCCTGCTCTTTCCGAAGCGATTCGCATAGCGAAAACCGAAGTCGATCTCTTTGAGGAACCCCTCGCCAACCTTGTAGCTGCCATCGGTCTTCAGGTCGATCTCGTTGCCGCTCTGCTTGGTCCAGGCATCCCAAAACTGAACGATATGGTAGTCGGATTCCTGCATCATGTCGAACGTATTGGTCGACGCCAGCGTGATGTTCGGCGTGCCGCTCTTCTGGTAGTTCGTGTCGAACGAGAACATGCCGTCGAACAACTGATCGAACCAGAAACCGCGGTTCTTGTAACGGCTGTCCGTATAATCTACCTCCGCCGACAGGGTGAGGTTTTCGCCGGTCCACGTCGCACCGGTCGCGAGCTGAAAGGTGTCAGAACTGTTGTGATAGACTCGGCTTTCCGAAAGCTCGGTCGAAGCCGTCGCCGTTTCCGATTTCATGATGACGATTCCATCCGGATCCGTGACCGTTGTCATGTCGGATACGGAGCTGCCCTTGTTGGGGTAGCCGACGAGATAGTTGGCTTCCGTCGCCGAGCGGAATCGCGTGTAGAACGCCTCGGCATAGATCTCTAAATTGGAGTTGGGCCGCCATTGATAAGAAGCGTTGAGGCCGGCGCGCTCACGGCTACCAGGATATTCAATGGCGCCCGTCGTTTCGGGCGTGTGGGCGGTGACGCCATTCAGCGTCGACGTACCACCGAACCAGTAATTGAATGCGTCATAGTCGAGAAAGTGCCGCTTGTTGTAGGAAACGTCGACAAGCAGGCCCATTTCACCGAGCGACGTCTTCCAGCGGTTGCTGAATAGCAGAGAGGCGTCGGGGTCGACATGCCCGGCCTGTGTGCCGTACACGCCCTTTAGGCCACCGCCGACTTCCATGCCCTCGAAATCAAACGGACGGTGAAAAACGGCGTTGATCAGACCGGCGATTCCGCCTTCCAGATCATCGGCCTGGGCCGATTTGTGGATGTCGACCCGAGACAGCAATTCGGCCGGAACGTCGGCCAGCGAGATATAACGGCCAATCGTCGTGAAGATTTCACGCCCGTTGACGGTCGTAGCCACATCGGGCAAGCCGTGAATGAGGAAGGTATCCGTTTCGCCGGCACCGGACGTGTGTTGGACTTGCACACCCGTAATGTGTTCCATCGCATCAATTATGGTGTTGTCCGGGAGCTTGCCGATATCCTCCGCGACGATGGCATCCATAAACTGGCTGGAATTCCGCTTGATATCTGCTGCGGTCGCCAAGCTCGCTCGGACGCCCGTCACCACGACGGTTTCCATAGATTCCGCACTCTGACCGAACGTCGGCGACACTGCGAACAACAGCGCAAACGCAGATACGCCACAATAAAGCACACTCCTGGACTTCATTAGAACTCTCCCCGTCTTTAGGCACGCTACGCCACGAGATGACACGACGTTGGCGTGCACCTATTATTGTCCGCGCCTCGATCAGGCTGTCCGGTGGAGTTAAGACGAGTGAGATCGACGTATCCGCCGACGAAGAAATAATAAGTCTGAGTTTTCGGAGCCGCTACGATTTATCGTACATTCCGCGAACATCCCGCCCCGCTCGCATTACATCCGGTAGCGAAGGCCGATGGCGAGTGTCCGATCGAACGCGCGCGTGTCGCGTGGATAGATTTTAGCATAAGGCCCCTTGCCGAACGTATCGCGATAGACCTCGTGCGTGAGGTTGGTAGCGTTCACAGTTAACGTCAACCCGCTGCCGTCGAGTCGATAGCTCGCCGAAAGATCCAAGGAACCATAGGGCTGCGCAAACGCGGACGACGGTTGGACGGACGCTGCGTCCTTCAACGTCGTGTCAACCAAGAAGCTGCTTCGCCAGTTATAGGCCAGCCGCAGGGATACCGGTTCGTATTCGTAGATGCCGATCAGGTTGTAGGAATACTTTGAGACATTTGTATAGGCCGATGTCGCCGAACTGCGGGCGTTTATCCGCGTCCGCCCCTGGATGAAGGTGCCGTTCAGCTGAAGACCGAGGCCGCTCCACAGACCTGGCAAAGAACCGTAGAATTGAGTGTAGGCCAGCTCGGCGCCATCGAGATATCCCTGCCCGCCGTTGGCCGGACGTGTGACCGTATAGACGATCCCGCCAACATCTTCCGGGGATGTCGTGGACTGCACGTAGCCGATGATCTGGCGGTAAAACGCGGTGGCGGCGATGCTGTTGTTGGTCCCGAAATAGTATTCGATACCAGCGTCGGCGTTGTTCGATTTGACCGAACCCAGTTTCGGATTGCCTCCGCTGCCGAGGGCGACGAAGGTTGCCCCGCTGTAGAGCGACAACGTCGGATTAAGCTGTGAGAACGTCGGTCTTGAGACGGTCCGGTTGAGCGCCAATCGCGCAACCAAACCTCGCGTCAGGCCAAGCCGCAGATTGAAGCTCGGCATCCAGTCGATCGTATCGGTCTGGTTGCTCCACGGCGTGTAGACCATGGCGCGCGCCGATCCGCTGTTGCTGATGGTCAGTATATTGGCCCGAGACGTGCGCCGTGTGTCGACGGCGCGAACGCCGATGTTGCCAGTCAACGGCATCGCGCCAGCGCTGTATTCGAAATCCAGTTTGACGTAACCCGCCAGTGTACGTTCGCGGCTATCGAAATGCCGGCTCGGGTCTTCCGCCGGACCGTCGATATTTTGGCCGAACGCCGACCGAATGGCCGCAATATTGGTGAATGCGTAGGCCGAACCCACAACCATCCAGTCCTTGGCACCCCAATCGACAGCACCGTCCAGGAAACGCCCTGAGGAACGCACCATAGCGCCCGGCATGAACGCGTCCGCCGAGACGTTCGACCAGGCAGAAAGATCGTCGTTGACGTAGCCGCACGCCGGCGACCGGGCTGCATCGACCAGTTCGGCGTAATTCAACGATAACGGATCGATGCCGTTCACCGGCGTCAGACAACTGACCTGAAGCTGACCGCCACGGCTTCGGCCAAACCTGTCACTATACAATATACCGACGTCGATGCTGCGGACGAATGGCAGCCCCGATCGGAAGCGCGCGTCCAATTTCAGATTGACCGCGTCGCCGCTCTGGCGGGTCCAAGAATCCCAGAACTGAACGATGTGATAATCCGATGGGTTCAGGTAATCGTATGTATTCGCTGCTGCGACTTCCACATTCGGCGTACCATTGCCGCGATAGTTCGTGTCGAAATCGTACAAAGCGTCGTAGAATTGGTCGAACCAGAAGCCAATACTACTGTACCGGCTATTAGTATAGTCCAACTCTGCCGACACTGTTGCCGGCCCTGTTTCCCACTTGAACCCAGCCGACAACTGGTAGGTATCCGTCTTGTTGTGGAAATCACGGCTTTCAGTCATTTCGCTGGGCGAGGTGGCGGTTTCCGTCTTCATCACCACCAAACCAGCCGGATCGGTCACGGTGGTCAGCGCCGAGATATCGGTCTCCTTCCCCGGAAAGGTCACAAGGTAGTTGGCTTCGGTTGCCGAGCGCATGCGGCTGTAAAAGAACTCGGCATTCATCTCGATCTCACCGGTCGGGCGCCATTGGAATACGCCATCGACGCCAATTCGCTCGCGGCTGCCTGGATACTCTATGGCTCCCATCGTCTCAGGCGTATGCGCTGCGACCGATCCCAGATTGGACGTGCCGCCGAACCAGTAGTTGAACGCATCGAAGTCAAGGTAATGGCGCTTGGTGTAGCTGATGTCGACGAGGAGGCCCATTTCCCCGATTTTCGTGTTTGAGCGATCGCTAAGGAGGACGCTTCCCTGCTCATCCAGGTGGTGAGACTGGCTGCTGAAGACGGCATAGAGACCGCCGCCAACCTCCGGTCCTTCGAAGTCAAACGGCTTGTGAAGGACGGCATTGATCAATCCGGCAATTCCTCCGTCCGGATCGCTGGCCTCACTCGATTTGCTGATATCCACGCGTGACAGCAGCTCGGACGGCATATCGACCAGCGAAAAATAGCGATTGATGGTCGTGAAGATTTCACGGCCGTTTATGGTAGTCGCAACGTCCGGAAGCCCGTGGATCAGAAAGGTATCGGTTTCTCCGGCACCGCTGGTATGTTGGACCTGCACGCCCGTGAGGTGTTCGATCGCATCAATAATCGTGTTATCGGGAAGCTTGCCGATATCTTCTGATACGATTGAATCCAGGAATTGGGAGGCACTTCTCTTTATCTCCCGCGCCGTCGCGACACTCGCACGAACGCCGGTCACGACGATCGTCTCGACAGCATCGCCCCTGCTCTTGTTGGCCGGCCCCAGATCGCCAGGATCAACCGTTTGCGTCTGCGACACTCCCGCCTGTTTGATGATGACAAAGGCTCCGGATTCGTCGTGATAGGCCGTCAGCCCGGTGCCCTTCAGCATCTGATCGAGTGCTTCAACGGGCGTTGCGGCATGCACGACCGCGCTGCTCTTCATGCCCTTGACGTCGTCGCTGCGATAGATGAGCTGCGCGCCGGTCAGATTGATGCATGCAGCCAGCGCATCGCTCAAATCCCGCGCGGCAATATCTACCCCCGCCGCCGATGCGCCACCGCACAGCAACGCCGTAGTCCCAATGGCATTGCCAATGGACACCACACCGACGATGTGACTTCGTATTGCCACGACGACACAGTCTGCAGGATGGCGTTTCGCACCAACGGCCCATCGCCGGGCACGCCAAGTGTGTGGCCGGCCCCCTATTCGGACACGATTACTTCCTTACCATCGTCTTTGATCTTTAGGCCAAACCCCTTTCGAAGCAAAGTCGTAAACACGTCACCGTTATCCAGTCTGACGCTACCACCTATGCGTAACTGCCGGGCCGGCCCCACCACGACAATTCGTTTGTTGTTGTAGCGGTTGAATTCTTCCGCCGCCTCGCCTAACGATTGCTGGTTAAACGTCAATACACCAACACGCCAGGACAGTTTGTTCTCGATATCGATCGAATTTTGGTGAAGGATCAGCATCCCGTCCGCGCGCGCAACGACGATGCTGTCGGCGTCGGCGCTCACCGATCGCATCTGCCCGTCGCGATCCGGCGCTTCGACATTGACGCTGCCCTCCTTGACTACGACCCTAATTTGGTCGGCGTCATAGCGGACAGAGAATTTTGTCCCCAAGTCCGTGATTCTACTTTTTCCAGCGACAACCTCGAAGCGGCGGTGCGGATCGCGAGCTACCTGGAAATAGGCTTCCCCGCGTTCGAGCGCGATCGAACGCGCTTTCGAAGACAGGTTAACTTTCAAGCTCGTGTTCGTGTTGAGATCGACCCGTGTGCCGTCCGGCAGTTGCACGGACTGGTGCCCGCCTACTGTCGTCGAATATGCCGACAGTATTGGGGTTGAAACGGTGGAGACATTCGCAAACACTACTAACCCGACTAAAGCGGCAGCGGCCAAGGCGGCCGAGCAGAAAAAAGCCGCACGGTTTCCGGTTCGCGCCATCAACATCAGGCGCGCTGGCGACTTCAATACCGCAAGCCGATCCGTTCTTCTCCAGATCGCCGAGTACTGGAGATAGGCAACGCGGTGCGCAACATCTGCTTTCAGCCAAGTCTCAAATGCCTCCCGCTCCTGTTCGTTCAGGTTCCGGTCCTCGCGGATGACCCAGGCGCAGGCTTGAGCTCTTATTTCAGTTGGCTTCGTCATTCCGATGATACACGCACCTGGTTTGCGCTCCGTCCCGGCTGACCCGATCCCAAAACCTGATCTATTTGCAAAGCTTCAGCCAGTTTATTCAACGCTGCTGACATCTGGTGTTCCACGACATGTTCCGTAATTCCCAAAATTTTGGCCACCTCGCGTTGCGAAAGCCCCTCGATTTTGCGCAGCACCAATACGTCTCGGCAACGTTTCGGGAGCGTGTCGATAGCTTGTTCCAGCAGCCTGAGTTCTTCGCGCGTCGACGTTTGCTGTTCCGGGTCCGGCGTGTTGTCTAGGACGTTCAGACGCTCAAAATCCGCCATCGTCTGAATAGGGACCGTGTTCGCCCGCCGCAACCGATCAATCAGAAGGTTCTTTGCAATCGAGAACATGAAGGGTTTCACGTTCATCGGCCGCTCCCGGCTGGCTGCGGTGTAAATCCTGACAAAGGTTTCCTGCAGAAGATCCGAAACCTCGGCCACATCGCGCCAATTCTGCCGCAGGAAACGCGCAAGCATCGGCTGCAGCGGCAGGACCTCAGACGTGAACCACGCATCCAACTCCGATTTGCCTTTTCCTGGGTTCCGCAACTCCCCTCCCGCTCCGGACAGTTATTGTGCCCTGTCTTTGGATACTCTTCCGCTTGTCATGATAGGACGATGGAGAGTAAAATCTCCGCCGCCTACTCGATTAAAAAATTGGTCTTCACGCTAACACTCGCAACCAAACGCCCTGCAGGCTGCACCACGGCTTGTCTTCCATCTTCTGGTGTTGTAGGGCCTATTGGTGAGCAAGGCCGTCACTCATTTAGTCGATGTGGCCTTACTGTTGCGTGCAAATCGCAGCATAGCACGCGCCCTCACCACAAGAAGGCGCCAGAGGTGGCCCTAACGGCTTCGGCCGACCGGGAGAACACACTCACCGAAATGGGCGCCCAGCCTTCTCGCCAATATCGAGGCCGGGCAGATCGACGTGGTCGTAGTCTACAAGATCGACCGGCTTACCCGGTCCCTGATGGATTTTGCCAAGCTTGTGGAGGTATTTGACCGCAAGATGGTCGCGTTCGTCTCCGTGACCCAGTCCTTTAACACGACCACGTCAATGGGCCGATTGACCCTGAATGTCCTTCGATCTTTTGTCCGATTCGAGCGGGAGGTCACCGGCGAGCGCATCAGGAACAAGATCGCTGCCTCGAAACGCAACGGCATGTGGATGGGCGGTACCCCACCGCTTGGCTATGACGTGGTGGATCGCAAACTCGTCGTCAACGCCGAGAAAGCCAAAACGGTCCGCTGGATGTTTCAGCGGTACCGGGAATTGGGAAGCGTTCGTGTCCTGAGCGAAGAATTTGAGAGGAAGGGCATCCGATCAAAATCCTGGATCTCCATGGCTGGTCGGCGCCACGCAGTCTCCACCACTGAGACGATAGAAAAGAACGGATAACGATAGAAAAGTCGGTTTCACCATCCCCTTGAGCCTCCACGAACAAAAGAACTCTGCCGAACTCTACGGACCCCATCCTCCGGACATTGAGTTATAGGACCAGCTCACATCGCCGCTCAAGCACATCGCCAATGCACCGCAGTGCTGTCGTGTCCACATCCTCGCCTTCGCCGATTGGCCCCAGGTGTTCGGCGACACCAAGATGACCACCACCATGCTCGACCGGCTCACCCACCACTGCGATATCATCGAGACCGGCAACACCAGCTGGCGATTCAAAAACCGCAACTGATCGTCCCGACCCGGCAGTCCAGGCGTCTCCCGCGCGCTCCGCTGCGCTAAGCCCAAGGGCTACGCTACGCGCGGGTCCCTCCGTGGCCTGTCGAACAACACCAATAAGGGGGGCATTATTGGGAGCGAAACAGGGGGCGCAGTTCAAAGCGATTTGACAGTTTGAGCTCATCGAGCGGCGCACCCATATAATTGGCCAGTGGGATGGCGACAATTGGGGCTTTGGATGGGTCTGGGACGGTGAAGTCACGATCGGCCAAGAGCGCAAATGGGTTGGCGTGACACCAGACTGGCGCATCACCTACTACCAGTGGAAGAAAGACACGAACCTGCGTGTGTTCGACCTAAAGGCCGTGCAACGGCTGCTGCACCTCATGCAGGATACGCCCATAGAGAGCGACGCCAAGGCCCCATCATCCTCTGTGAAGAAACCGGACGGCCCTGGATCAAGCGACGCTACCAGGAGGTGTTCCGCAAGATCGCCAGGGCGGCGGGCGTCCCCGTTTCGGTCTACAGCATGGATATGAGGTCCGGCGGCGCCACAGAGGCGGACCATATTCCGGAGGTCACCGACCGGATGTTCGACGATGCGGGCGGCTGAGCCTATCCCAAGATGAAAAATCGCTACCGGCGCAAGAAACAGGATAACGCCCAGAGGGTCATCCAGCTGCGCCAAAAAGGCTAGGAACAAGCGCTGAACAGGCCTAGAACGGGCCGGAGAACGAATTTGAGGAACGTCGAGGAACGTGTGGTATCACGTTCCGGACAAAACCAGCCAAGTGGCTGATTTTGTTGGTGCGGTCGAGAAGATTCGAACTTCCACGGGTTGCCCCGCTAGCACCTCAAGCTAGTGCGTCTACCATTCCGCCACGACCGCAGCTCAGGGGCGCGGGGTGTAGCAAACCCCGATGCGCTTGTGAAGAGTGGGAAATTCGGCTTTTGCGGTCTTCTTCATCAAAATTGGGGACGGTGTTGGCCAAGATGGCGCTCGACAGCCGCGGCACGTCGGCGCGGCCCCAAATGCATAGCCTCAAGAGCCTGTCTCGGGCCCGTTTATCCCGCGGTTCCTCCGCAATAAAGTTCGTATAGCAGCCGGACCAGCTTCAGAACTTTGGGATCAGCTACAGAGTAGTAGATGGTTTGGGCTTCGCGCCGGGTGGTAACCACCCCCTCCTCCCGCAACCTCGCCAAATGCTGGGACAGTGCCGACTGGCTGAGGCCGGACGTATTGACAAGCTCACCCACGTTCCGCTCGCCGCTGGAGAGCTCGCATAAGACCTTCAGGCGCCCGGCATGAGACAGCGAGCGCAACAATTGCGCGGCATCCTCGGCCTTCCGCGACATGGCCTTCATGGCTTTGCTATCGGGCACGGCCACAGCTTTCCACCTCGATTTAGATTTCCCTAATGTACTGCATGAGCGGATAAAAGCGAACTGGCGAGCCCTTTCAGCCGCTCCTCGGGGCGGATATGGTTCGAACGGCGCCACAATGGATCCGTTATGACCGTCCAGACCTTCATGCCGCAGGAAGATTTCGCACATGTCGTGCGGATGACTCCACTTGTCTCCATCGACCTGATTCTGCGCGATCCGGAGGGTGCTGTGTTGATCGGCTTGCGCAACAATGAGCCGGCCAAGAACTTCTGGCTTGTACCTGGCGGACGGATCGGCAAAAATGAGCGGCATCGACGATGCCTTTTCCCGCATCCTTTACACCGAAACCGGGCTGAACCTGCAGCGCAGCTCTGCGCGTTTTCTTGGTGTTTACGAACATCTCTATAGCGTGAACCGTTTCTGCGAACCCGGTTATGGCACGCATTACGTTGTGCTCGGTTATGACGTAACATTGCAAAACCGGCCGGACATCCAACTGGACGACCAGCACAGCGCCATCAAATGGCTCCCCATTCCGGATCTGTTAGCTGCACCGGATGTTCACGAAAACACCAAGGCGTATTTCCGCTAGATGCCTTCGCCGTCCACGCCGTGGATGCCGCATTCATCCTTGTCGAGACCCGACCAGCGGCCAGCGCGATAGTCCTCGCCGGATTTGACCCGCCGCGTGCAAGGCATGCAGCCGATCGAGGGGTAGCCGTCTTCCACCAGCGGATGGCGCGGCAGATCATGGGCGTCCATATAGGCTTCCAGATCGGCCTGGGACCATTCAACGAGTGGATTGAAGCGGAAACGGCCCTCGAAAAGCTCGACCGGCTGCATGGCTGCCCGTTCGCGCGTCTGAAACTTCTTGCGGCCGGTGGCCTGCGCTTCAAACCCTTCCAAAGCCCGCCGCAGCGGGATCACTTTGCGGAAATTGCAGCAAGCATCGGTATCACGCGACCACAACGTGCCTTCCGGATCCAGCGCGGCACGGTCGCTCACATTCGGCGCCAGAGCCCTCAGATCACCAAGACCTAGCCGCTCCTGCAAACGGTCGCGGTAGCGCAGCGTCTCACCAAAAAGCTTGCCGGTATTGAGGAAGAGTACCGGGGTGTTGGGATCGATTTCCGCCATCAGGTGCAGAAGAACCGCAGATTCCGACCCGAAGGACGACACTACTGCTGCCTTGCCAGGAAATTCCTTGATCGCCAAAGCCAGAATGCCTTTAGCATCGAGGCCCTGAGCCGCATTCTGTAGAGCCGCAAGCTTGATGCGCTGCGCTTCCGAAATGATCTCGCGCCGTTCCGCCGGAGCACCACTGATGACCGTCACCACACTCATTTGAGCCATCCTTTTCCGGCAATCACGTCGCGTATTTCTTTGGCCAGGGCTTCTCCGTGAACACCCTTGGCGCGCAACCGTTCACGAAGGTCTCCAAGCTCATCGATGCGGGCACTCCATTCCGGGCTGAATTTTTCCTCCAGCCATTCGCGCAAACGCCGCGCCAGAGCCGGAGAGCGGCCTTTGGTCGACACACTGAAGACAAGATCACCCCGGCGCACGACGGCCGGAACGTGGAAATCACACAGCTCAGGCACGTCTTCGACATTGACGAGGATACCTGCGCTGCGTGCCCGCTGAGCCCATTCCTGGGATGCTGCCCGATCGAGCCCGGCCACAAACAAGACCGAGATGCCATCCAAGGCGCTGCCGGAAGAAAGGCGTATGGGTTCGACACCCGCGCCTGTCAGCAAGCTCAAGCGGCGCTCCAGGGCCTCCCCGGCGCCGATAAGCCCGATCCGGGCCAAATCTGGGTTGAGCACAAGTGGAAGCACAGATCCTGCCTCTTCGAACTACAAAGTAGGTAGGAGCCATCCATGGAAAATGCAAGAAGTTTACGGATAATCCAGGAAACTACATATACAGTCCGTGTTTTACACGTAACCGCGCAGCAGCTCCAATACCGAAACCCCGATCTTGTCGCCTTGGATAACGATTTCGCCTTTCGCGATGGGCTTATCGTTGGCCATGATCAGCACCGGGTCATCCTGGTTGGAATCGAGTTCTATCACCGCGCCGCGGCCCATCCGGAGGAGCTGGTGCATGGGGATCACCGAGCGGCCCAAAACCACCGAGATTTCGACTTTGACGTTGTTGATATTGTTCAGCATGAGCCGTATCCGGGGCAGCGAAGCAAATCCTTAGGACGGCATGGTTTCGGAAACGTTAATTTCGGCGCCGGAATGGGTTATTAGGGACGGTCTCCTGCCCTATCCGGAAGCGGTGGACTTCATGGAAGCCCGCGCCATGGCCATTGCTGACGGAAGCGCGCCGGAGCTGGTCTGGCTCGTGGAACATCCGCCGATCTACACCGCTGGCACCAGCGCCAAAGACAGCGACCTGCTCGATGCCCGTTTCCCGGTCTTCAAGACCGGCCGCGGCGGCCAGTTCACTTATCACGGCCCCGGACAGCGCGTCGGTTATGTCATGCTGAACCTGAAGCCGCGCGGCGGCGATGTCCGCAAATACGTCCGCGATCTCGAAGAATGGCTGATCCGCACTCTCGCCCACTTCAACGTCAAAGGCGAAAGACGCGAAGGCCGCGTCGGTATTTGGGTGGTGCGCGGCGACCGTGAAGACAAGATCGCGGCCTTAGGCGTGCGCGTGCGGCGCTGGGTGACGTTCCATGGGATTGCCTTGAATGTCGAACCCGACCTCTCCCACTTCGGCGGCATCGTGCCTTGCGGGATTCGCGGTCACGGCGTCACCAGCTTGGCGGATCTCGGGATTACCGCCAGCATGGCTGATGTTGACGTTGCGTTGCGATCCGCCTTTGAGGAAGTCTTCGGGCCAACCCGCGCAGTGTAGCTCTTGCTCACTTGTGACAAAGTTGCGATATGGCGTTTTAGTATCGTTTAACTCTTGAGGGGTGGCATGCCACGGGTATCTGCAGCGTTCTTCGTTACGGGTGCGTTATTTGTGCTGGTCGGTATGGGGATCGGAGAGTTCATGGGGGTTCACGAAGATTTCCGTCTGACACCGGTGCACGCGCATATCAATCTGGTCGGCTGGGTCACGATGGCCTTGTACGGCACCTTCTATGCCTTGACCGCGAAGACCATGTCGAAGCGGCTGGCTTGGACGAATTATGTTCTGGGAACTGTCGCGGTGCTGGTGATGGTGCCGTCTTTGGCCGCTTTCATTCTCACTCAGAACAAGAGCTATCTCGGCAGCCTGATTGCTGGTGAGATGCTGGCCATGCTGGGGATGATCACCTTCTTGATCTCTGCCATTCGCGAATTGCTGCGCAAGCGCGATACGGAAGGCTCTCAGGATCTCATCGCCAATTCTGTTGGGGTAGCGGCTGAGTAAATCACGGCCATAATTTCATCACCAGCGGGGCGAGCACGCAGGTCAACACACCGTTGAGCGCGAGCGCGAGCCCTGCAAAGGTGCCAGCCAAACGGCTGTCGTGAAAAGCGCGCGCCGTAGCAATGCCGTGGCCGGCTAAGCCGCAGGCAAAACCGTGCGCCGCCTGATCCTTGATCCCAAACAATTTTGATGTCGGCCCGGCGATCACGCCAGTCAGAATGCCCGTGATCACCACAATCGTAGCAGTCAGAGAAGGCAAGCCGCCAATCAACGACGAAACCCCCATGGCAATCGGTGTGGTCACCGATTTCGGCGCCAACGAGGCCAAGACGGCATGCGGTGCGCCAAAAAGCCAAGCAATGGCAACAGCGGAAAGAATAGCCGTCAGCGATCCAGCCAAGAGCGCAATCGTGATCGGCACCGCCAAGCGCTTCACCCTCCCCCATTCCGAAGCGAGCGGTACGGCCAGTGCCACAGTCGCCGGTCCCAGCATGAAATGGACGAACTGCGCTCCGGCGAAATACGTCGTGTAAGGCGTATGCGTGCAAGCCAGGAGCACAGCCAAAGGAATGGTCGCGAGCAAGACAGGATTGGCGACCGGATGACGGCTGGTGGCCGCCGAGATGCGGTCCGCAATCGCAAACGCCGCCAAGGTCGCGAAAAGCCAGAGCAACGGACTGGCAGACAGATAGACCCAAAGCTGTGTCACGTTTTGCATTATTCGCGCTCCTCCAGATGCATCCGGTGCACCACGAAGCGGAAAACCAAGGCGGTTACGGCCAAGGCCAGGAAGGTCGAGATCAAGATGGCGACACCAATCGCCACCCCTTCGGCTTTGATGAGCGGCAAGAACTGCACCACACCTACCGCTGCGGGCAGAAACAGAAGCGACAAGGTGCTAATCAAAGGACGGGCAGCGCGTTCAGTGAAATTCCGCAGCCGGTGACTAACGATGCAAGCCACGGCAAGCAGGCAGAGTCCGATCACAGGTCCCGGGATACCAAGATGCAGGACCCGGGCGAGAACTTCTCCCAGGAGCTGGAAGGCAAGCAGTGCGGCAAAAGCTGGAAGCATCAAAACGACGATCGGCGACGAAAGCCCTTCTCGGCCGGCGGCTCGGCCTTGTGCATTTCAACATCGGTGACACGCGCACTGGAGGGTCCGCGCATGCATAGACCCACAAAGGTCTCCACGGCCGCATTCGGCCCGGATACGAGGATTTCCACCGTACCATCAAAGCGGTTGCGCACCCAGCCATCGAGGCTAAGCCGCTTCGCTTCAGTCATGGCGAAATTGCGATAGCCGACCGCCTGCACGAAGCCTTCTATTCTCAGGCGCAAGCTGGTCAGATCTTCGTCGTCAGCCATCAATACATTCCTCTAAAAAGCACCGTTGCACGCAGCCTCACATACCGCAACGGGCCTAATCGTCACGCAAATTCGAGGATGACATCATTGAGGGCCAGATTGTCGCCCGGCCGGACCTTGATTGCACCAATCTTGCCGTCGCGCTCCGCCACCAGCACATTTTCCATCTTCATGGCTTCGACCACAGCAAGAGTTTCGCCCGCTTTCACATCTTGGCCGGCATCAACCTTGATGGCGACAACCAGTCCTGGCATCGGACAAAGCAATTTCTTGGAACTATCTCCGCGCGCCCTTTTGGGCATGAAGTTGGCAAACTCTGCGGCGCGCGGGGTGCGGACCGTGACAAAAGCCTCATAACCGCCTTGAGAAAGCTGGTAACCGCCGGTTAGCCGGGTGATTTGAATCGCGTAAGACCGACCGCCTTCCGTCAAGCGCAGCATCAAATCTCCAGGACGCCAGTCGATCCCCACGCTGTAAGGCTCACCATTGAAAATAGCGGAGAAGACGCCTTGCGCCAGTACGGCTTTGGCAACAGCGATCTCTTCGCCAGCCACACCGACCGCAAAATCTGCGACGCCCTGATAGGGACCGTTCAGTGTTCCCGAAATACCTGCTGCCCGTTTGGTCCGCAGCAGTTTCGCCGCCACCGCGGCAGCTACGAAACGCCGGGTTGCGGCGAGATCCAAGGCGCGACCTTTAAAGCCCTGCGGAAATTCTTCGGCGATGAAGCCTGTCGAAAGCCGGCCCTCGCGAAAACGAGCGTTGTGAGTCAAGGCGCTGAGGAAGGCGACATTGTGGGTGATGCCGCCGATCAAAAACTCATCCAACGCCACCGCCATGGCATCGATCGCTTCCAGCCTCGTCGGCGCATGGATGGAGACCTTGGCAATCATGGGATCGTAATGGATCGAGACTTCGTCGCCTTCATGCACGCCGCTATCGATCCGCAGCGAGGCATCACCGATCCATCCCTCTTCCGGAGCATGATAACGGACCAAACGTCCGGATGAGGGAAAGAAGCCTCGCGCCGGGTCTTCGGCATAAATGCGCGCTTCCAAAGCGGCACCGCGATGCTTCATATCGGCTTGCGTCAGCGGCAGCTCTTCACCGGCAGCCACCAGGATCATCAGCTCGACCATGTCGAGACCAGTTACCATTTCGGTAATGGTGTGCTCGACCTGCAAGCGGGCATTCATCTCCAGGAAATAGAAGTTCTTCTGTTCATCGACGGCAAATTCCACCGTTCCGGCGCTGTCGTAATTGGCGGCTTTGGCCAGGGAGACGGCCTCTGCCCCCATACGGGCCCGCATATCGGGGTCAACAAAGGGCGACGGCGTCTCTTCCATCACCTTTTGGTAACGGCGTTGCAGCGAACATTCCCGCTCCCCAAGATGAATGACATGGCCATGCTTGTCGCCCATGACCTGCACTTCGATATGCCGGAGCGGCGAGATGTATTTCTCGATGAACAGGCGATCGTCGCCGAAGCTGGTGCGGGCTTCGTTGTGAGACGACAGCAGCGCCTGCTGCAGCTCTTTCCCGGAACGGACGATGCGCAACCCCTTGCCGCCGCCGCCCGCCGAGGATTTCACCATCACCGGATAGCCGATATCGGCCGCGATGCGGGCGGCATGATCGAGGTCGACCACCTCCCCCACATAGCCCGGAATGGTCGAGACATTCGCCGCCTTGGCCAGCTTCTTCGAATAAATCTTGTCGCCCAGCCGCGCGATGGCCTCCGGCGATGGCCCGATAAAAGCAAGGCCGGCCACCCGCGTCACCGCCTCGGCGAAAGCCTGGCGCTCGGAGAGGAAGCCGTAGCCAGGATGGATGGCTTCCGCCCCGGTCTGGCGTGCCGCTTTGAGGATGGCATGGGTGTTGAGATAGGATTGGGCGGCAGGCGCCGGTCCGATCCGGACCGCCTCATCCGCCATTTCGGTATGCAAAGCCCCATGATCGGCATCGGAATAAACAGCGACGGTCGCGATACCCATGCGCCGCGCCGTCTTGATGATTCGACAGGCGATTTCGCCCCGGTTGGCAATCAGGATCTTGTTGAACACGCATCGCTCCGGATCTGGCTCGGCTGCCGTGAGCGCGGACGGCATTTCCCCCGTTGCTTTTAGGAGTTCCCCAGGCTCAGGTAAACCCATGGTCCGCTTACGATTGATTCCTGGCCCTCTGGCGGAGGTTCCGCGCCGTCTGGGGCTTTCCCTGTTCCGGCTCCATATCGACAATGGTGCCTTCGTTTCGTTGGGCATGGGCATCGTTGGTTTGTTTTTTGCCCTTACCTTCGGCCGGACCGTGGCTATTCTGGCCGCCTCCGGAGCGTTGTGCGCCTCCATCGTAGACAAGCCCGGTCCGGTGGCGGTGAAAGCCCGCATGTATGCCCTGGCTGTCACGGGTTCGACCCTGCTCTCCCTGTTCACGATGTGGTTCGAGAACCATGTCGTCCTCATGGGCCTCTTGATCGCGGTGATGAGCTTCGTCTCCAGCCTGGCTTCGGCTTATGGCAGGCGGGCCATCGGACTTTCCGTGACGGCCATTCTGGCCGTCCTGTTCGGCATGGCAGCCAATCGCGCCGTCCTAATGCCGCCGCTGGAATATACGGGAATATTCCTGGCCGGTGGCGTTTCCTATGCAGCCTTCTCGCTTGTCGCCTCGGCGCTGCTCGACATCCGCAACCGCCGCATGTTCCTCGGCGAAGCCGTCCATGCCTTCAGCGCATACCTGTCCGCCAAAGCCGAACTCTACGATCCCCAAAGCCAAACGCGGTCCGCACTGGAACGGCTTGTCGAAGCCCATGCGGCCTTTGTTGAAAAGGTTCAGGCCGCCCGCGATTTCATTTTCCTCGGCCAGCGCAACGCCTCGCGTCAGCGCTGGATGGCAGCCTTGCTGGCGCTACTCGACTGTTTCGACATGGTGGTGTCCAGCGATGCCGATATCGAGACTATGCGGCAGGCGGGACACAACGACCTCTTGCTGCAGCTCAAGGCGCTCACCACTGCCTTCGCTGCCGACACGGAAGAGCTCGCTTTCGCACTCTCCACCCCAGGCGTCGACTTTGCCTTCAATCCCCACAGCGAGGAGATTGCCGCCTTACAGGCCGAGGTCGAGCGCTTGGCCGCGACGGCTTGGGGACGCGAACCGATTGCCGTCTCCGCCTTCCGGTCCGCCGGACACAAGCTGACGCTCGGCATCGCCCGACTGGAACGCCTCGCTCAAGCCACCGACAGCTCCGCCGACGCCCGCACCATTTTGCCCAATGTGGACCTGGAGGCCTTCGTCCATCGCGACCGCATGGATCTGCGCGTGTTCTCTGGTCTGTTCAGCCTATCTTCGCCGGTGATGCGCTATGCCATCCGGGTCACCGGTGCGATGACCTGCGGCTACCTTCTTACCCTGCTTCTGCCCAATATGGTGCATGGCGGCTGGGTGCTGCTCACCACCTCGCTGATCATGCGGGCGAGCTATTCCATCACCCGCCAGCGCCGCAACGACCGCATCATCGGCACCGCTGCCGGCTGCGTCATCGCCGCCGTGCTGGTCCACTATATCCCGCGCGACTATCTTTTCCTGCCGGTGATCCTCAGTGTCGGTACCGCTCACGCCTTTGCCGATGTCGCCTTCAAGGTCACGGCGATGTGCGCCTCCATCACTGCGCTGCTGCAATTGCACTTCCTGGGTCCTGACGTGGAGCCAGGCTCAGTGCTGGTGCTGGAACGGCTTGGCGACACGCTGATTGCTGCGGGACTGTCCTGGGTCTTCAGTTTCGTGCTGCCGAGCTGGGAACGGCGCAACGTGCCCAATCTGGTGCGCGCCGTGATCACCGCCGATCGCGCTTATGCTGCTTTGGCCTTGTCGCGGCGGCGCAACGATCACGACTTCCGACTTGCCCGCAAGCGCGCCAACGATGCGGCCGCGGACCTCACCACAACAGTGCGGCGGCTGGCGGACGAACCGCGGATGAATCAGGAAGCGCTGGCGACGCTGCACGACCTCGTCGCCGCCAATTACCTTCTGGCGTCCGATCTCGCATCCATGCGGGTGTTGTTCCGTACACGGAAACAGGAGCTGGACGCCGACGCGGCGGAAAAACTCCTGGATGCGGCGCGAGGCAATGTGGCGCTGACGCTGACGACGCCGGAGGCCAAGGACCGCTCCCCGATGCGGCTGTCGCGGCGCAGCCTGGGGGACAGCCTCGGCGGGCACAACGCTATGGTGTCGCTGACCCGCCGGCTGATCCATATCGAACGCACGGCGGGGCGGGTGTCCGCCCTCGCCGCCAAAGTCCTCAACGCCTGATCACTTCTTCCCGGCCATCACCTTGTCGCGGGCGGCGCGGAATTCGCTGTCCTTGTACCAGTTCGGCCAGGCATTCGAATTGGCAAGCTGGGTGCCAAGGGCATGCAAGGTTTCGGTGTTCTCAACCTCGCCCGAAACATCCCATTTGGCATCGAATTCGTCCGAGGGCTGATGATAGCGATGGGCGACATAATCATCGCGCAGCTTCTTGGCCTGCGCCTTGCCGCCAACCACGAGATCCTCGCCGCTGCCCGGGGTGATCGCCGGCACGCCGGCCTTGGCGAGGCTGAAATGGTCGGAGCGGTAGAAATGACCCTTCTCCGGCTCCGGATCCGGCGAGATATAACGGCCTTTGGCCTTCAAGACGGCGGCCAGCACATCTTCGAGCTCGCTCTGCCCATTGCCTGACAGGCTCACGTCATGCGCTTTGCCGCCGGTCAAGCCGCCATCGATGTTGACCACACCGACGATATGCGACAGCGGCCACAACGGATGCTGGCCGAAGTAATCCGAACCCAACAGCCCCTGTTCTTCCAGCGTCCAGAAGGCAAAGCCGATGGAACGGTCGGGCTTGGGATCATGGGCAAACTTCTCGGCCAATTCCAAAATCATGGAGACGCCCATGCCGTTGTCGATGGCGCCGTTATAAATCTTATCCGGCCCCGGCAGGTTGGGCTTGATGCCGAGATGATCCCAATGGGCGCTGAACAGCACGACATCCTTGGGATTCTTGGTGCCCGGGATGACGCCGACAACGTTGCGCGTATCGACCATATTGATACTGGAGACGGCATGAATTGACAGCGTTTCGCCCTTCATCGGCACGGCCTTGAAGCCCTTCTTGTTGGCTGCCGCTTTGAGCTGCAAGTAATCGAGACCGGCGCGCTTGAAGAGATCCTTGGCGGTATCGAGGCTCATCCAGCCTTCGATCTTGGCGCGCGAAGCGTTCTTGTCCTTGGTGGCGAGCCAGGATTTGTTGCCGGAATTGGAAGTCTTCACCACATTCCAGCCATAGGCGGCCGGACCGGTTTCGTGCACGATGATCGCAGCGGCGGCACCCTGGCGGGCGGCTTCTTCGAATTTGTAGGTCCAGCGGCCATAATAGGTCATGGCCTTGCCTTTGAAGAAGGCCGGATCGGGATTGGCGTCTTCATTGCCCGGATCATTGATCAGGATGACGACCGTTTTGCCCTTCACATCGACGCCAGCATAGTCATTCCAGCCATATTCCGGCGCCACCACGCCATAGCCGACGAAGACCACCGGCGAATTTTTCACCTCAATGGTATTGGAGCCGTATTGCGAGGTCCAATAGGCCACGGCATCGGGATAAGCCGGTGTGATCGCACCGTCCTTGGTAGCAAAGGAAAAATTCGACTTAGCGCCATCCAGAGCAATCACCGCCGTCGAGACTTTTTGGAAATAGCTGCCGTTGTTGGCAGGCTTGATGCCGATCCGCTTCAGCTCATCGGCAATCCATTGCGCCGCCGCTTCGCCATTCTTGGTGCCTGGGCCGCGCCCTTCGAAAGCATCATCGGCCACAGCCTTGTCGCGCGCCAGAATATCGGCCGCGGTGATATCCGACGTGGTGGCGGGATGGCCCGGATATTGGACTGGTGCGGCACCTATCAGGAGCGCGGCGGTAAGGACAGCCGTGGCCGTACGCAAAGATCGCATGCTGAAAGACTCCAAATGAAAGAGGATATGTTAGAAAGCCTGAGCCTAAGAGCAATGAAGATATTGCCGCTCGTACAATCGCCAGCTGGGGATCGCCATGGAATACCACCGCTCGACACGTTTTTTTGAGGCTGGCCTGCCCTTCTCGGAATCCGTGCGGCTGGGCGATGTGCTCTACTTGTCGGGGCAGCTTGGCAATGAGCCGGGTCAAAAACGCCTGGTGCCGGGCGGTCTTGAGGCCGAAGTGCACCAGACCATGCGCAATATCGCCCATGTCTTGGGCAAACACGGCCTCAGCTTCGACCATGTGTTCCGCGTTCAGGTGATGCTGGCGGATATGGCCGAGTGGGACGCCTTCAACAAGGTTTACGTCACCTATTTCAAATCCGAGCGCTTGCCGGCACGTTCGGCTTGGGGCAGCACCGGATTGGCGCTTGGCGCCCGCTGCGAAGTGGAAGCCTGGGCGTATTGCGGTACGACCCTCACGCAATCGTGAAGTCTCTTTGCATCAAGAAACGCCGCCCGGCGGGCGCTGGAATACCAGCGTGGGATGCTCCTGATACGTCGTTTCATACCAGGGCTTGAAGCCGCATTTCTCGGCGACGCGAAGTGAAGGCGTGTTCTCCGGCGCGACGATACAGAAGATCGCGGGATGTTTCAGAGCGGTATCGGTCCATTTGAGCGCCGCTTGCATGGCTTCGGTCGCATAGCCTTTGCCATGAAAGCGCGCCGCAAAGGTCCAACCAGCTTCGGGCATATCTTCGACCGAAGGCGTCATCTCGCGCTTGACTTCGAAGGCGCCGACCGTACCAGCATAAGCGCCCGTGGCTTTGTCTTCCACCGCCCATAAGCCATAGCCGTTCACCACCCACATGCCGAAGCCGCGCAAAAAGCGGCCCCAGATGTCCTCGCGTGTCATCGCGCGGCCGTGGAAGTGCTTCACCACAGCCGGGTCCTGCCAAATCGGCACCATGCTGTCGAAATCCTCGCGGCGGTGCCCGCGCAGGATCAGACGGGGCGTTTCGAGGACGGGAATGTTGAGATCGGAAATGGCCATCGGCTCGCTTCGCTGAGATAAAGCGGGATATTGGAAGCGCAATGGCGGCGAAGCGCAATGATAAAGATGCGGAGGGTGGAAGACATCACAGCGGTTCGTTACCGTGTTTTTTCCAGACCTCGGTCACCTGCTTTCCGCGCAGCATGCGCAAAGCACCAGCGATGCGTTTGCGGGTGTTGTGAGGGCGGATGACTTCATCGATAAAGCCGCGCGAGGCCGCGACAAAGGGATTGAGGAATTTCTCTTCGTATTCGCGGGTACGCTCGGCAATCGCTTCAGGATCGCCGGCATCTTTGCGGAAGATGATCTCCACCGCGCCTTTGGCGCCCATCACCGCGATCTCGGCCCAAGGCCAGGCGTAATTGACGTCGCCGCGCAGATGCTTGGAATTCATCACCACATAGGCCCCGCCATAAGCTTTGCGGGTGATGACGGTGATCTTGGGCACGGTCGCCTCGGTATAGGCATATAAGAGCTTGGCACCGTGCTTGATGATGCCGCCATGCTCCTGCGCCGTGCCAGGCAGAAAACCAGGCACATCTTCGAAGGTGACAATCGGGATGTTGAAGCAATCGCAGAAACGCACAAAGCGTGCGGCTTTGCGCGACGCATCACTGTCGAGCACGCCAGCCAAGACCAGCGGCTGATTGGCGACAAAACCGACCGTGGACCCTTCGATGCGCCCAAAGCCGGTGATGATGTTGCGCGCGAAGGCTTCGCCGATCTCGAAGAACTCGCCCTCGTCCGCAACCTTGAGGATCAGCTCCTTCATGTCATAGGGCTTGTTGGGCGTTTCCGGCACCAGCGTGTCGAGCGACATCTCCACCCGGGTGGGATCGTCCTGGGTCGGATAATGCGGCGGCTTTTCGCGATTGTTAAGCGGCAGGAAATCATAGAGCCGGCGGATTTCTTCCAGGCACACCACATCGTTTTCATAGGCGCCATCGGCGACAGAAGATTTGGTGGTGTGCACGCTGGCACCGCCAAGCTGTTCCGGCGTCACCTCTTCATGGGTGACGGTCTTGGTCACATCAGGGCCGGTGATGAACATGTAACTGGTGCCTTGCACCATGAAAATGAAATCGGTCAGCGCGGGCGAATAGACATCGCCGCCGGCGCAAGGCCCCATGATGACGGAAATCTGCGGAATGACGCCGGAGGCCAGCACATTGCGCTTGAAGACCTCGCCGAAACCGGCGAGCGAAGCGACACCTTCCTGGATGCGAGCACCACCGGCATCATAAAGCCCGATGATCGGCGCGCCGTTCTGCAATGCCATATCCTGAATCTTGCAGATCTTCTGGGCATGCGATTCCGAGAGCGAACCGCCGAACACCGTGAAGTCCTTGGCAAAGACGTACGCCAAGCGGCCGTTGATGGTGCCCCAGCCGGTGATGACGCCATCGCCGGGAATGCGGTTCTTGTGGGACTCGAATTCGGTGCCCCGCTGTTCGACAAACATATCGAACTCTTCGAAGCTGCCAGGATCGAGCAACAGCTCGATGCGTTCGCGCGCCGTCAGCTTGCCCTTCTTATGCTGGGCTTCGATCTTGGCGGAACCGCCGCCGAGCTTGGCCCGCTCACGCCGCGCTTCCAATTCCTGGATGACATGCTTCATGGCGAGTCTCCCGGGCGAAGGTTAGAACCTTTCGAGGGTAACTGTCATCAAGGCTGAACTGGCATTTCGGCGTTGTTGATTTCGCGCGGAGACGCGAAGATCATACGTTCCGCTCAATTCGTCATGGCCGCCCTCGAGGCGGCCATCCAGTTTGGTCATGAGAGTGGATGGG
>Ga0207835_1000072_pt1 | contig 47875 bp, 32 predicted proteins | sample LuqExpMetagenom8_FD_187766 | JGI IMG/M metagenome (GOLD analysis project Ga0207835, IMG submission 187766) | Tropical forest soil microbial communities from Luquillo Experimental Forest, Puerto Rico - Sample 8 (SPAdes) | ecosystem: Environmental > Terrestrial > Soil > Tropical forest ... | reverse complement strand
ATACCGCTTTGCCATTCCCTGCGTTTTTGTCCGCGAAGCTTCCATTGGCCGAGGCGAGCATGAGGGTGTCACCCGAAATTTTGCCGGAAAAGACGGCGTTCGTCGTATTGAGGTTCGCAGACGTGGAGCCGTCATAGGTCTTGTTCGCGGCCGTGATGCCACTCACTGCACTGATTATGGCGCGAGCAATATTGGCTGTGGTCGAAGCCGTCGTGTCGATCAGGGTGTAGTTACCTGCGTCCGCGCCCGCCAAGCTCAAGCCCGTAATGGACACCGTTTTTCCGTTACCAGCATTCTTATCTGCAAAGCTTCCGTTGGCTGATGCGAGCGTGAGTGTGTCGCCCGCAATTTTGCCGGAGAAGGCAGCTCCTGTGATGTTGAGGTTGGCATTGGTGGAGCCGTCATAGGTTTTGTTCGATGCGGTAATGCCTATGATGTTGGTGATAGTGGCGCGGGTAATATCGGCCGTCGCCGATCCGGTCGTGTCGGCCAGGGTGTAATTTCCGGCATCCGCGCCACCCAAGCTTAATCCCGTGACGAATACCGCTTTGCCATTCCCGGCGTTCTTGTCCGCGAAAGCGCCGGTGGCCGAGACGAGCGTGAGTGTGTCGCCGGAAATCTTGCCGGAGAAGGCAGCGTCCGCGGTGTTGAGGCTGGCTGCCGTGGTTCCATCATAGGTCTTGTTCGCGGCCGTAACGCCCGTGATCGCGGTGATTGTCGCTTTGGTGATCACGCTGTTCGTGTTGTTCACGTAGGTGACGGTATAATTGCTGCCATTGTTGCCGTCATTGATTGTGACGCCCGTAACGGTGACGGTCTTGCCAGTTCCGGCGTTGCGGTCCGTAAAGGCAACGGTGCCGCCCGTCATTGTGTCGGTACCGAACAGGCTGGTTCCGCCTGTCGTCGCTGCGGCGCCCGAAGCCGAAACCGTGCCGTCATAGACCTTGCTGACGGCGCCCGTCGTCACGACGAGAGCGACTGCCGCGATGTTCGCGGTGGTGCTGGCCGTGGTATTTGCCAAGGTGTAGTTGCCCGCATCGCTTCCGCCCAGTGACAGGCCCGTGATCGTCACGGCCTTTCCTGTTCCGGCGTTCTTGTCCACGAAATGCGCGGCGACCGTGCCCGAGAAGCTCACGCTATCCGCACCGATAATACCGAGCAGGGTGGGCGTTCCGTTGAACAAGGCTGTGTCCGTACCGTCGTAGGTCTTGCTTTGAACGGTGAGGCCGGAGACGGACAGTTCTGCTTTTTCAATGTCGGCCGTGGTGGCAGCGCTCGGGTTGGCGAGAGTGTAGTTGCCCGCGTCTGTGCCGCCGAGCGTGAGGCCGGTTATGTTCACGGTCCTGCCCGTGCCCGCGTCTTTGGTGGAGAAGGTGCCGGAGGCTGTGGAGACCGTCAGAACGTCGCTGCCAATCTTGCCGGAGAAAGTCGCGCCTGTGCTATCAAGGGTCGCGCTTGTGCTGCCGTCATAGGTCTTGTTCGATGCAGTGATACCGCTGATCGAAGAAATCGTCGCTTTGCTCACATTGGCAGTGGTCGACCCCGTCGTGGATGCCAGGGTGTAATTGCCCGCGTCCGCACCGCCCAACGTCAGACCCGTGATGGTGACGCTTTTGCTGTTCCCTGCATTCTTGTCGGCAAAGGCGCCGGTGGAGGTGGTTACTGTTAGGATGTCACTGCCGATTTTTCCGGTGAATCCGGCCCCCGAAACGTCTAGCGTTGCGATGGTCGTGCCGTCATAGGTTTTATCGGACGCAGTGATGCCGGTGATGGCTGAGATTGTTGCCTTGCTGATGGTGCTGGTCGTACTGGCGACATAAGAGACAGTGTAATTGGCGCCGCTATTACCATCGCTGACCGTCACGCCCGCCACCGTCACGGTTTTGTTGCCGGTTCCGGCATTCTTGTTGGTGAAAGCGAAGGTTCCGCCCGAGAGCGTGTCGCTGCCGAACAGCGTGCCGCTGGCGAGCATGGCCGTACCGGCCGCGGAAAGTCCGCCGTCATAAGTCTTGGTGACATTGCTGGTCGTGATGCTGAGTAGTGCCGGCGTAATGTCAGCGGAGAGCCCGGTGGGCTGTACCAGCGTGTAGTTGGCAGCATCCGTCCCGGTAATAGTGAAGCCGGAGGCGGTGACGGCTTTGCCCGTGCCGGCGTTTCTGTTCGCGAAGGAGCCGCTGGCCCCGGTGGTAACCAGCGATACGACGTCAGAGCCGAGCGGCGTGATGCTGGTGCCGGTTGTATCGAAGGATGCGGCGGTTGTGCCGTCATAGGTTTTGTTCGACGCTATGAGACCGGTAATCGAAAGCGAGGCTTTGGCGATGCTCGCGGTTGTCGTGGCTGTGGAACTGGCGAGGGTATAATTACCAGCATCCGTACCGCCGAGTGTGAGGCCGGAGATGGCGACCGTTTTGCCGGTGCCGTAGTTTTTATCGGCGAACAATCCGCTGGCGCCTGCGACCGTCAATACATCGCTGCCGATTTTTCCAGTAAAGCTGGCACCTGATGTATCGATGGTTGCTGTCCGGGCTGCATCATAGGTTTTGTCGGATGCGGTAATGCCGGTGATGGCTGAGATCGTCGCCGTATTGATCGTGCTGGTGGTGTTGGAGACGTAAGAGACGGTATAATTGCCGCCGCTATTGCCATCACTGACGGTCACACCGCTCACCGTCACGGTCTTGTTGCCGGTTCCAGCGTTCTTGTTGGTGAAAGCGAAGGTCCCGCCCGAAAGCGTGTCGCTGCCGAACAGCGTGCCGCTGGCGACCGTTGCGGAGCCGAGCGCGGAAAGTCCGCCGTCATAGGTCTTGGTGACATTGCTGGTGGTGATGGAGAGCGAGGCAGCCGTTATATTCGCGGAGAGCCCGGTGGGCTGAACCAGGGTGTAATTTCCCGCATCTGTGCCGGTAATAGTGAAGCCGCTGGCGGTGACGGTTTTGCCATTACCGGCGTTTTTGTCCGCGAAGGAACCGCTGGCCCCGGTGATTACCAGGGATATGACATCGGAGCCGAGCGGTGTGACGCTGGCGCTTGCGGCGTTGAAGGAGGCGGTCGTGGTGCCATCATAAGTTTTGTTGGCGGCTGTGATGCCTGAGATTGAAAGCGACGCCTTGGTGATGCTGGCGGTTGTCGTTGCGGTGGAGCTAGCGAGCGTGTAGTTGCCGGAATCCGTACCGCCGAGGGTGAGGCCGGAGATGGAAACCGTCTTGCCAGTGCCGTAGTTTTTGTCGGCAAACAGCCCGCTGGCGCCTATGACCGTCAACACATCACTGCCGATTCTTCCGGTGAAGGACGCGCCCGAAGTGTCTAGGGTTGCCGTACGGGCCGCATCATAGGTCTTGTCGGAAGCTGTGATGCCGGTGATCGCTGAGATCGTCGCCTTATTGATCGTGCTGGTCGTGTTGGCAACATAAGAGACAGTGTAATTGGCGCCGCTATTGCTATCGCTGACCGTCACGCCCGCCACCGTCACGGTTTTGTTGCCGGTTCCCGCGTTTTTGTCGGTGAAAGCGAAAGTCCCGCCCGAAAGCGTGTCGCCGCTGAACAGCGTACCGCTCGCAACAGTCGCTGTGCCAGTTGCCGAAATCCCGCCGTCATAGGTCTTGGTGACGTTACTGGTGGTGATGCTGAGTAATGCCGGCGTAATGTCAGCGGAGAGCCCGGTGGGCTGTACCAGGGTGTAGTTTCCGGCATCTGTGCCGGTAAGGGTGTAGCCGGAGGCGGTGACCGTTTTTGCGGTTCCAATGTTCTTGCTCGCGAAGGTGCCACTTGCTCCGGTGGTCACCAGGGACACGGCATCAGAACCGAGCGGTGTGACGCTGGCATTCGCGTTGTTGAGCGAATCCGTTGTCGTTCCATCATAGGTCTTATTAGAGGCCGTAATGCCAGAGATGGAAAGCAAGGCTTTGGCGATGCTCGCGGTTGTCGTCGCGGTGGAGCTGGCGAGGGTATAATTGCCAGCATCCGTACCGCCGAGGGTGAGGCCGGAGATGGTGACCGTTTTGCCGGTGCCGTAGTTTTTATCGGCGAACAATCCGCTGGCGCCTGTGACCGTCAATACATCGCTGCCGATTCTTCCGGTAAAGGATGCGCCCGAAGTATCGAGGGTTGCCGTGCGGGTTGCATCATAGGTTTTGTCGGATGCGGTAATGCCGGTGATCGCTGAGATCGTCGCCGTATTGATCGTGCTGGTGGTGTTGGAGACGTAAGAGACGGTGTAGTTACTGCCGCTATTGCCATCACTAACGGTCACGCCCGCCACCGTCACGGTCTTGTTGCCGGTTCCCGCGTTCTTGTTGGTGAAAGCGAAGCTGCCGCCCGAAAGCGTATCGCTGCCGAACAGCGTGCCGCTGGCGACCGTCGCAGAGCCGAGCGCGGAAAGCCCGCCGTCATAAGTCTTGGTGACGTTGCTGGTGGTGATGGAGAGCGAGGCTGGCGTTATGTTGGCGGTCGCGGTGCCGGAACTGCCGGACAGTGTGTAATTCGCAGCGTCTGTGCCGCCGATGGTCAGCCCGGCAAAGGTAACGGTTTTGCCGTTTCCGACGTTCTTATCGGCGAAGGTGCCGGATGTGCCCGATACCGTAACATTGTCACTTCCCAGGACACCAGACAGTGTGGCTGAGCCGCTCAGGATGGCGGCAGTCGTTCCATCATAGGTCTTATTTTGTGCGCTGAGGCCGGAAACACTGAGGATGACGGGCGTGATATTGGCAATATCGGTACCGCCTGTGAGCGTATAGTTGCTGGCAAGTCCACCCGTGCCGTTGCCAAGCGCGAAGGTGCCGAGACTTAGGGTCTTGCCGTTTGCCGCGGTCTTGTCGGCAACCGAGCCATTCCCCGTCAAGGTCAGGGTTTCGCCAGTGACGAGATTGCCGAGTGTAATGGTGCTCGCCGCGATGGCCGTGGTGGTGTCATACGTCCGGTTGGCGGTGAGATTGACCGGACGTTTGGTGATATCCGCGGTCGTGGTCAGAGTTGATCCGCTGAGCGAATAGTTTGCGGCATCGGTACCGGACAATGTAATGCCGGTGACGTTGACCGTTTTCGCCAGCCCGTAATTGGCATCGGAGAAGCCTCCGGTCGCGGAGAAGGTGAGGCTATCACCCGCAATCGCTCCGCTGGAGGTCAGGGCCGCCGCGGTGGTGCCGTCATAGACCTTGTTGGTGGCCGAGATCGTGATGGTCTTCGGATTGATCGTGTAATTGCTGTAGAAATACGCAATCGCATAGTCATAGCCGGTCGACGCGGAGTGGAAGGTTGTCGGATTGGAAGCGCCATCGACCAGCGTGTAGTAAGTTGCCGCATTCTTGCTCGGTGTTGTGAAGCTGAGGCCCGAGGTGGAATAGTCGCCGGGAGCACCGGTCGTGGTATAGGTCAGACCGGAGATCGCGGTGGTGCCGTCATAGGTCTTGCTGCCCGTCGATGTCGTCACATAAAGGGCGTGCGTCGCCATGTTGACGGCTTGATAGGACGCATAGAGATAGCTGTTGTTGCTGCCTGGAACCAGCATCGTGCCGCAATTGGGATAGGCCGTGCCGCAAGGCGGCACCATCGTGAAGCTGGATGCTTGCGGTGAGCCGTTGATGGAAACCAGAATGGCCGCAACGGATGGAGCGCTAAATTGAATACGCGCCTGGTTGCCGCTGTTGACAAGGCCGAGGGCACCATTGGCATTCAGGGTATTCTGCGCGTCGATGAAGATATTGCCGGAGCCGACTGAGGTCGTGAAGGTTGTCAGGGTGTTGGAGTTGCCTTCGACACCGAAACCGAATTCCTTGGCGTCGCCGGTCGAGATGCCGCTGATATAAAGATTGCCGCCGCCGGTGTTGATCGATGCGCCGGACAGAACATAGACGCCGCCGCCTGCCGCACTATAAGAGCCCGTCGTCGCCGTGGTCTTGCCATTGATGGTGATCGAGCCGCCGCCGGAGGAAATCGCGACATTGGTACCGATTTGCACGGCGGGGGTGGAGGCGGTGAGATTGCGTGCATAGGCAATGCCATGGCTGGCTGTGCCAGCAGCCCCGCCGATCAGAATCGTGCCGCCGTTCGAGGTCAGATTGGCCCCGACATTGACCCCGCCGAGGCTGGCGCTTCCGGCATTGTCGGCGCTGAGAACGATGCCAAGCGTTCCGCTGGTCGAGCCGATTGCCGCGTTGACGATGATGTTACGGTCCGCCTGCAAGGTGAGGGTAGCCGCGCCGCCCGAGGTTTTGCTGATGGCGCTCGAAACCGTGATGTCACCATTGCTGGACGCGCCGCCGCCATAGCTCGCATTGGAGGTCTGCGTTGAGACGGTGACGCTGGTACCGGCATTCAGCGCCGTGACGATGTTCCCGGCCGCCGTGGCGTTGATGGTGTAATCGTAAGGGTCGATCAGCCACAGTCCGCCCAAACCGCGCGCTGCGGACGCATCGACCTGGATCGTGTCGGTCTCGACTTGATGACCCGATGTTTCGATCTGGCCGCCATTGCCGCCGAGCGTGCCGCCGCTGGCGCGCAGCGTACCCAATACCGTTGTTTTGCTGTCGTTGTTGTGGACGTCGGACCAGGCGACGATCGTGCCGCCGTCACCTTTGGTTTTCGCTGAGACATCGAGAATCGCGCCGTGATCAATCCGCACGCGGGTCGCCTGGCGCATATCGCCGGAGCCTTGCCAGCCGCCGCCGACCAGAATCGCACCGCCGCCCGCAGGGCCGCTCGCATCGAGTACCGCCGTATCCTTCACGGCAATATCGTTTCCGGCAAGCGCAATGGTGCCGCCCTGGGCCTCGGGCGTGCGGCCTGCCACCGAAATTGAGCCGCTATTGTCGATGCTGTCTGCGGTGAGGTGAACGCTATTGCCCCGGCGCACGGCGCTCTGCGCTTCGATCGTGCCGCTGTTGTTGATCACCGCGGCCTGCAGCGCCGAGGCGGCCATCGCGCTCATGAACACGCGCCCATCTTCTGCCCAGACGAGCTGGCGGTTTTCGACCAGGGCCTTCATCGCACCCTTGTCGATTACCACGGCAATGCCGCTACGGCTGTTGGTGAGGGTGATGGCCTCGCCGGCCGCCATCATGATGGTGCCGAGGCGGGCGCGGATGACGCCTTCGTTGCGCACTTCCGGCGCGAGCAGGGCAATCATGCTGCCGTCGCTGGCACTGATCGTGCCGCTGTTGGTGACAACACCTTTGCCGTCGGTGAAGTGGTAATTACCGTCGAGAAAATCCTTGTCGGTGATCTTCATCGCACCGGCGACAATACCGCCGACATCGACTTTCGCACTTTGGCCGAAGATGATGCCGTTCTGGTTGAGCAGAAAGATCTGACCGTTTGCCGTCAGCTTACCGTAGATTTGCGATGCGGTGGCGGAATTCACGCGGTTCAGCGTTACCGCAGAGGCATCCGGTTGGGTGAATTGCACTTCGGCGGATCTGCCGATGTCGAAGCTCTGCCAGTTGATGATGGCTTTGGCGCTCGATTGTTGAATCTTGAGTTGCGCGCCGTTCTGAGAAATCGCCGCTTGCCCCGCCGCAATTTGCGCGCCGCTCGGCAGTGCGTTAGGAGCCGGATCCGCCCAGGCAGACATTGCCGACAAGGTGACGCTGGCGATGGCTGCTGCCCGCCGGGCCTTGCGCGCGGAAGATGTGGAGGATTTCCGGCCGGTCCGGGTCAGTTCACATACGACCATCCATGCGCGGCGCGCGGTATTCCAGACCAGTTTGTAGGTATGATTCATGGGGCCACCGGAAGTAAGCGGACGAGTGCTCGTTCCGGTCATGGTAGAGAATTAGACGCAAAAGGCGCGTCGGGGCTTTCACCTAAGTATTTGTCTCTAAATAGATTTATTTAGGCTTTGTTTACTTTTCAGTTTTGCCGTGTTGCGCCGCTGTCGCAGCGAGACGGCGTGAGATGCATGACGCGCATGTGCTGTCTAGAGAGTACGAGAGTGGGAAGATGTAGCGGCGGATTTGGTCTTGGCCGATAAGGGGCGGTGACTGGTACGGATAAGGCTGACCTTTTTCGGCGAAAAGACTAAAGCAGTGGACTTTGAATTCGCTTCGTAGATGCGATCAGCCTGAGGCGAATTCAGGGTCCAACGCCTTAGAAAGCAGTATTGGATTTGTTGCGCATCCGCTTGAAGCGCGTGAAACCCAAATTCACGAAGGCCGTGGTGTCAAATTCGGTCATGCCTTCTGCGCTCATGCGAGCCTCAGCGTAATCGGGCACATGATGCTGTGCGCATTTGAACTCGGTGTTTGGAACCAGCTTGTTCATGCGTGAGATCGAGCCGTAGCACTCCATCGTGGGGCATTGGTACATGCAGCCCGCATTGACGAACAGGCGCACGCGGGATTTATCAGAAATCGTGGCTAGCCCCTCAAGATCATCATTCATGATGGGGTGCAGTACCACCACATCGTAATTGTCGAGAAAACCCGACAGCTTGTCGAGCGTGCGCACCTGGTTGATCACCGAGGCTTCGAGCTCGAAGAGGGGGAAATCCTCGCGTATCCATTTGGCGAGTTCCGCGCGTGCGGTAATGACCGAATTTCCTTTGCGGTGATACTTGGCCAGAAATGGTTTGCTCGAAAGATATTCTTCGCGCGACGTGACGATATTCTGCAGCGGAATGCGATAGCCGATGCCATTATCGTACATCCAATGGATGTCGGCGTCGGAAAGTTCCGGCCCGTGATAAATGCGCCCGCCATAGAGTGGCGTGTATTCACGAAAGGCGAACACAGATTTGACGGGGATATCTTCGAAAAAAATGTCGAGGAAAGCTGCGATGGAATTTGATGCTGACTTGCCGCGCGCTGAGACCGAAAAATCCAATGTCTCTGAAAACATGACATTCCCCTTCGTTAAGGCCTGTGTTCACCGTTCAGCTTCTATAACCGGTCAGTGCGTCGCCCAGCGCATCCCGTAGCGGCGCAAGCCAAGACTCATAATTCTGCCATTGTACGAGACCGTCCCGGCTGATGGGCTGACGCACCTGCTCGGAACTGGGCGTGCGCACGCTGCGCTGGGTCTTGTGGAAGGTCAGACAAGCCGGTTCGAAAGGCAGTCCGCAATGCAACAGCATGCGCCGCACGCTGTCTTCGAGATTCTCGACCACATCCTCGTAACTGACTTTCAACACACGGCCGGGCAACACATTGTCCCAGTGCCGCATGAGGTCGAGGTAGGTGCGATAATACCGCGCGATGTGGCGGGCATCGTAGGTGAATTCCTGGTTGGTGGTGCCGAATAGCTGTTTGAGGTTGCTGAAGCAGCAGCCCATGGGCTCTCGTCGCACATCAATGATAGTCGCCCGCGGCAATATCAAGTGGATCAAGCCGATATGCCAAAAATTGTTCGGCATCTTGTCGATGAAAAGTGGTCTTCTCAGTCTGCGATAGGCGCGGGTTTCAGCGAGGAAGCGCTCGCCAAGCGCACTGGCATCCTTGGCCGTCAGCTGCAGTAACGTTTCGGGGTTTAGCGGCAAGCCGCAAGCGGCGTCATGGCCGCAGAGTTCGCCGGCATAGCGGTTGATTTCCGTCAGCTCCTGCGTTCCCTCGATGCTGGAGTGCGAGGCCAGAATTTGTTCAATCAAGGTTGAGCCCGAACGCGGCAGTCCCAGAATGAAGATGGGTGCCGGATCGTCTGCGCCCCAGCCTTTGCGTGACGTGAATAATTCGGCCGTGAATGTTTCTTTCAGCCGCTGGGCTGCGGATTCAGCGGTATCAGGACGCCAGCGTCCGATGGCACGCCGCACCGCATTGCCGCGTTTGTAATATTGCCAGGAGGATTCGTAGTCGCTCCGGTCCTCCAGCGCTTTGCCAAGGGCGAAACAGAGGTAGACGCGGTCCATGTCCTCTATGGCTGGCTGCATTTCCGCAGCACGCAGACGTGAGATTTCCGCGTCAGTAAAGCGATAGGTCTTGAGATTGGAAAGGCCGAACCACGCCACGCCATAATCAGGCCGCGCTGCCAAGGAGGCGTGATAATCCGCAATGGCTTCTTTCTGTCGGTTCGTGATCTTCAAGGCATTGGCTCGCCACAGACGTAGATCGGCCACCTCCGGTCCCGAAGAGGGAAGGCCCGCGAGCAGTTTCTCATAAACACCGATCACCGGCTCATAATCGCCCAAACCGATGCAAGCCGCGCCATACTGTTTGAGATATTCGCGGTTTTCCGGATCGTGCTTCAGCAAGTGCACGGCCTCACGCCGAGCCTGTGCGTATTTTTGCTGCTCCAAAAGCACCATGGCGTAATCGAGCCGCGCTGCGTGGTAGTCCGGCACACGCGCGAGTACCGCCTGCAGCAGGACCTCGGCCTCGTCGAGCGCGCCGCGTGCTTGGCATATACGTGCCAGCAGGCGCAGGGCACCGGCATTACCGCTGTCTTTGCGCAGGTAATCCCGGATCACGTCTTCTGCCGGCTCAAGGTCACCATCGGCGAAGAGGCTGTTCGCGACCACCACTTCCGGCGGCAGTTGTTTCAGCGTCTGCAGATTCTTCGCTACTGCTGCGGCCTGAGCGGTATCGCCCACCATGCGGTAAAGCTGTTCCAGCATGTCCCAGCTCGCTGGCAACGTCGGATTGAGGCGCACCGCTTCGCGTAAGGCTTCGATGGCCGCGGGAGCATTCCCAAGCAGGACATAGCAATGGCCCCGTTCCTGATAAAGACGGCTGAATTGGGGATGGAGCGATTGCAGCAATGTGAGAGCGGTCAACGCTTCCGGGATGCGTTGACCAGACCGCAAACCGATAGCCTTCTGCAAAAGAGCGTCGCGCTCGGCGAAATCGATGGTCGAAGTCATGGTATCGCTCCGGCGGCGGCGAGGACGTTCCCTTCGAAGGTGTAGCCGAACAGATCCAAGTCCTGGCGATAGCGGGCTGAAACGCCGTCAACGAGCTCCTGATCGTAGTATTGGCGATAGTCGCTGCGCTCTGTGCCGTTAACGTGCGCAAGCGAACGGGAGGAAATTCCGATGTGCCCGCAGATCGCGTCATAGGAAGCCTGCATGTCTTCAACGCGGCCAGTCGTGTCGGTCAGCAGGGTCTTGCCGTCATCGTCCAGGAGCAGTGAAGCTTGCGATTGGAAAAGGATATGCTGCTCTGGCGGATCCCGGAACAGGAAATGGCGCATCACCTCGCGTGGGCGTTGCCGAAACACGTCTCCGCCGCGCAGCATGAAGGCGCAGTAAGAAACGAAGCGGTCGAAAGGATTGCGGACGAAGGCGAATTTGAAATAGCTGTCGAAAGTGTCCTGGCCAAGATAAGGGCGGACTTGCCGCAGCGACAGATGGCCATGCTGGAGCGCTGCGAGGTCGGCCCACGGGAAGCGCTTGTTTACGAACAATCCCACTTGCTCGACATCTTCATCGCCCATCTGTTCGCGCAGCGCCTGCCGTACGGAATGGGTGCCGGTCTTGGGCACAGCAGCGAAGATAAAGCGATGGCGGTGGGAGACGATCACGGTGCACCTGATATGGGAAACGCGCCCCCTCGGAAGGAGGAGGCGCGCCGAAAGTATCGTATACGGATGTGTCAGAATTTATAGCTGACACCGGCCATATAGGTCGTACCGCTCTGCGTCTGGTTGTAAAGATAGCGGTTCTGCCCCCAGAATTGTGTGTCTTTCTGGTTGGTCAGATTGACCGCATCCAGCGTGGCCTGCAGCTGGTCGGTGATGTTGTAGAAAAGCGCAGCATCCACATAATTGCCGCCCTCAAAGCCGCGCGTGTCGGCGCTCATTGGGTCGCTGCTATGCCCGGTGTACCAGCGGCTGCGGTGGCTCAAAGATGCGCGTGCGCCCCACTGACTCGTTTCATAATAGAGAGTGGCATTGTAACTGGTATTGGAAATGCCGGTGATTTCTTGCGGGAAGTCGACATAGGTGTAGTTCACCACCGCGCCCATATTGTCGAAGGGGGCGGGCAGGAAGTCGAACTGGCTCTGCGCCGCGAGTTCTACGCCGGTCAGCTTCTTGGTGCCCGCAACATTGATTGGCATCGAGAACTCGTCGATGAGGGTGTTGGCCGTCGCGCCCTGGACCGAGCTGGACGGGATACCGGCCTGGGCAAAGGTAAGTGCTTCACTACCACTGTATGTTTTCGAGTCGATGAAGTTCTTCACGTATTTCTGGAACACACCTGCTGAGATCAGACCGACCTTGCCGAAATAGTATTCCACCGAGAAATCCAAGGTGGTGTCGGTAAAGGGCTTGAGGTTGGGATTGCCGCGGGAAGCAGTGATCTTCCCATTTTCCTGAGTGGCGCTGCCTTGGGCGGCAATAGAACCCAGGGTTGGTCGGTTCAGGTTCTGCGTTGCCGAGAAGCGCACTAGCACATCCGGCGTCAGTTCCAGCACCGTGTTGAGGGCGGGGAGCAGGCCGTCATAGCTGCCCTTCACATCCGCCGTGCCGACATAGGCGTAATTGTTGCCTGGGATGCTGTGCTGGAGCCTGCCTTGGCTGCGGGTGTCGGTGTTGTAACCACGCAGGCCGATATTGCCGCGGAACGGCTTGCCGAATACCTGAACGTCCCAGTCCGCCTGCACATAATAGGACACGGTCTTTTCATCGACCTTGAAAACATTCTCGATGTCCTGAAGCGCGCCGCCGGTGCCGTCCGACTTTGGCCCGAGGCGGTGATATTCATGATACTTCGCAAAGCCCTTGGCATAATCGCCGATCAGCCAGGAGCCATAGCTGTTGCTGAAAACAGTGGTGATATCGGCAACCGAAGTGCCACGGGCTTCGCCAGTGGTGCCATTGACGCCGCCGTCATAGAAATAGGAAGCGCCGTTTTGCGAGAAGTTGTGATAGGCCACGCCCGCGCGCAGCGTCAGATGATCGTCGAACTTATAGCGCGCGTTCAGAACGCCTTCTTTCAGCTCGGAAGAGTTGTTGAAGGAGCGATAGTAGAAGTTGTCCATCGCGTAATTGGCCGGATTGGTCAAATCCCAGTTGGTGTACTGGAACGAGGCCGAACGGCCATCGCTGCCGTAATTGGCAATAAGACCGCCCTTGGCGCGCATATAGAACTTGTCGTCATAGGGTGTCTTGTAAAGCGACTTCTCGGCGCCGACATGCCCGTCGATGGTGAGGTTGTCGGAGACTTCCCAGCTGCCGGTCAGAACGCCCTGGTTGAAGACGTTCAGGTTCTTTTCGCGGCGATGTTCGCTGCCGAAGGTCACGTTAGAGGCGTCGGTCATGGTGACATAACCATTGGCGTCCACCGTGAAGTCGTTGAGGACCGTCGACTTCTGGAAGATCGACGGCCAGGGCGCGCCCTTTGCTGTGTCCAAGGTGGTCGAACCCAGGCCATTGAGCGGACGGGTGGCAAGATGCAACTCATCGCGATGGGTGGTGAATTCGCCGTGCAGCATGTCGAGCGTAAGCAGAATCTTATCGGTCGGTTTCCACTGCACCGCGCTAGTGATGCCGAGGCGGTCCTGCTTGCCGTTCCAGGAGGAGATACGATTGCCATCGGCGAAATAGAGGTCACCGGCGAGGAAGCGCTTCTGCTTGTCGGCGCTCAGATGGGAGATATCGAGGCCTGCAGCGACGAGTTTGTACGCATCACCAACCGGATTATTGGGATCTGTAAAATCTGTCTTACCCATATGGCTGTAATTATAGGTGTTGTGGCCTTCTTCGGTGGTGTGGCGGTGGCCGTAAGCGACCGAGAGCGCCACGCCGAACTTGTCGTCCCAATTGTAGCTCGCCAGCGCGGCAACACGTGGCTGCAGGTCCTGGGTATATTGGTTGCTGCCAGCCTTGGCAGTGATAGCGCCCTTAAACCCAGTCGGGTAATCGAGCGGCTTGCCGGTGAAAAGGCCAACTGTACCCGCCATGCCGCCTTCGTTCTGGGCTGCCTGGAAAGTCTTTTCGACCTCTACCTTCGAGAACAATTCCGAGGCAAAGATGTTGAAGTCGAAGGCGCGGTCGCGCGAACGCTGGCCACGGCTGTCCTGCGCGGAGTCGACGTTACCCAGTACTTCCATGCCGTTGAGCTGCACGCGGGCAAAATCCGGGCCGAGGCCGCGCAGCGAAATGCGGCGGCCTTCGCCAGCTTCGCGAGTGATCTGCACGCCCGGCAGGCGCTGCAAGGATTCCGCCAAATTGAGTTCCGGGAACTTGGCCATGTCTTCCGCGACAATCGCGTCTTTGAGGATGACCGATTCCCGCTTGATGTTGCGCGCAGCGGTCAGCGATTCCTGATAGCTGCCGGTGACGACCACCGTTTCGAAATTTTCGCCAGCAGCTTGATTGCCTCCCTGCTGAGCAAATGCAGTTGAAGTGCTGGCGCCAGCGACCAGCGCCGCAACGCTGGCCATCAAAATGCTCTTTAAGCTCGGGCGCGATACCCGAGCGAGATGCTGATTGGACATAAATACCCCTCCACAACGACGTGAACCCGGCCGTTCGATGGAACGGCCGCCACAAGTCACATCGACAGTGCCAGTCAATTACGGAGCATTTTGTTCTGTCTTATTGCACTCCTGTGACATTGTGTGGAAATGAGCGGATTAGGTGTGGTTTTGATGTGGGGTTTCGTGACGCTGGTGTGGCGTGGAGCTCGGCCTAGTATTGCAACACCATCCGTCCGTTGCACCAAAGTCCGCGCACAACCGGTGTGTTGCCGATTTTACGGAAGCGCAGCAGATCGGCGCGCAGGCCCGGCTTTAAATGTCCGCGGTCCGAGAGCCCGGCGATATCAGCCATTTTCCATGTCGCCATGGCCAGGGTCTGGTGCAGCGGAAGCTCGCAATCCCGTTCCAGTTTGAGGATCGCCTGCAGGAGGCTTGCGGGCACGTAATCCGAAGAAAGTCCGTCGAGCACACCGAGCCGCGCCAGCTCAAGCGCGGAAACGCCGCCGGAATGTGAGCCGCCGCGCACGACGTTGGGCGCTCCAGCGACCGTTGCCATGCCGCGCCCATGGGCTGAACGCGCCGCTTCCACCGTTGTCGGAAATTCGGAAATCACAGCGCCCATCTTTTGCGCCTGTTCGACATCTTCTTCCGTGGTGTCGTCATGGGTCGCCAGCGGAATGGCCTTGCCAGCGAGCATTTCGGCGAGTTTCGGCCAATTGCGCGCCACATGGATGGGGCCGGTCTGCATTTCCTCGCGCACGCTCGCTTCAAATTCTGCGTCAGTCTCGACTTTGGAGATTTTGTTGTAGCGCTTGAGATCTTCGAGATTGCGCCATTGGCGCTGGCCAGGCGTGTGGTCCATTAGCGAAACCAGCCGTACCAGCGGATGACCGATATACGGCTCCACATCTTCGATCAGCTGCTCGCCGCTCAATTCGCAGCGGATATGGATGAGGTGATCGATGCGGAACAGCCCTTGTGTGGTGCCGCTGGAAATTGCCTCCATGGTATGGCCGAAGATGGAACGGCGGTATTCCTTCTTGCCATAAGGTGTTCCGGCCGAGACACTATCGTAGACGGTGGTGACGCCTGCGCCGGCGAGATCGTTGTCATGGGCAAGTGCCGCTGCCAAACCATCCGGCCAGAATACGCCTGGCCGCGGCATGAAGTGCTTTTCCAGATTGTCCGTATGCACCTCGATCAAGCCAGGGCAGAGATAATCGCCTTCGGCATCGATCGCCTCGGGTACAGCCGTGCCGCCCTGATCTACGGTCTTGATACCCTTGCGGTTGAACACCAGTGTTCCACGCACGGCCTCGTTTTCCAAAACCAGCAGAGCATTGGTGATAACTGTCTCACGCATCATCGGGCCGCCTTGAGGGATATGGTACGGGTGGCGATACGGTCGCTGACCGCTTCGTCGTGAAAAATACCGGCCATGGCTGCACCAGCCTTACGGGCTTTTACGATGAGATCGACAACGATATCGCGATTTTCCGCATCCAGCGAGGCGGTCGGCTCATCCAGCAGCATGACAGGCGTAGGGTCAACGAAAGAACGGGCAATATTCACGCGCTGTTGTTCGCCGCCGGAAAAGGTGGCTGGTGCAAGCCCCCATAACCGTTCCGGCAGGCGAAGCTGTTTCAGCATGGCCGCGGCCCGGTCATGGGCCTCGTCTTGCCGGACGCCGCGTGACAGCATCGGGTCCATGACAATGGCCAGTGTGGATACACGCGGAATGACGCGCAGGAATTGCGAGACAAAGGATAATGTCTTACGGCGGATATCCAGCACGCGGCTGGCGCGGGCACCGACAATGTCGACCATTTCGCCCTCATGCCAAAGCCGTACGGAACCCGCCACCGGGCGATAATTGCCATAAAGGATGCGCAGCAGGGTGGATTTGCCGGTGCCGGATGGACCTTTCAGCCCCACCATTTCACCAGCAGCAATGTCGAGATCGATCCGCTCCAGCACATCCAGTATGACGCCTTGCTGGTTATGCAATGTGAATGTCTTTTTGAGATTACGCGCTTCGAGCAGGACGGTCATGGCGGGCCTCACGCGCTCAGCACGGCGGAAGTGAGGAGCTGTGTATAGGCATGATGAGGGTCATCGAGGACCTGATCGGTCAAGCCTTCTTCTATGATTTCGCTGTCTTTCATGACAATCAGGCGATCCGTTAAAAGGCGCGCCACGGCGAGGTCATGGGTGACCACAATGGCCGCAATGCCGAGATCGCGCACTAGCCCCCGTAAGAGATCCAGCAATCGCGCTTGCACGGAGACATCGAGTCCTCCCGTCGGTTCGTCCATCAGCACCAGCCGGGGACCCGCCACCAGGACGCGGGCGATCTGCAAGCGCTGCTGCATGCCGCCGGAAAAACTCTTGGGATTGTCGTCGATGCGCGCCGGATCAATCTCCACTCGAGCCAGCCAATCGAGAACGCATTCCCGGATGCGTCCGTAATGGCGCTCGCCTTTGGCCATCAAGGATTCGCCGATATTGGCCCCGGCGGAAACCTCCAGGCGCAAACCGTCGCGCGGATTTTGATGTACCATGCCACATTCCGTGCGCATCAAGGCACGGCGGCTGGCTTCATCCAAGGCATAAATATCGACCGGCTTTCCGGCAAGACGAAAAACGATACTGCCGCACTCGGGCCGATCGAAACCCGCCAAACTGCGCAGCAGCGTGGTCTTGCCGGAGCCGGACTCCCCGACAATGCCCAAGACTTCACCTGGCCATAAGGAGAGCGAGATATCGCGGCAGCCGCCACGGCCGCCAAAGGTCCGGGTCACCTTCGTTGCGGTTAGAAGCGCTTCGTCTATCACGTCGGCGTTCCTGTCAGGTGAATGGCCTTGGCTTTTTCCAATTGCGGTCCGCTATGGCCTTCGGCTCTGCGGCTTTCGCAATAATGGCTATCGGAGCAGACGAAGAGGCGTTCGCCCGCGTCATTGATGATCACCTCGTCGAGATACGACGTATCCGAGCCGCAAAGGGCGCAAGGTTCATCCCAGCGCTGTACTTCGAAGGGATGATCCTCGAAGTCGAGGCTTTTCACCTTGGTGTAAGGCGGGATGGCATAGATGCGCTTTTCCCGCCCAGCGCCGAACAGCTGCAAGGCAGGCGACATATCCATTTTGGGATTGTCGAATTTCGGAATTGGTGTGGGGCAGGTGAGATAACGGTCATTGACCATCACCGGATGGGAATAGGTCGAGGTGACATGGCCGCAATGGGCGATGTCTTCATAGAGCCGCACATAGATGGGGCCGTATTCCACCCAGGCATGCATCTTGCGCGTTTCGTGCTCGGAGGGCACGAGCTTGCGCAAAGGTTCGGGCAGCGGCACTTGATAGACCAGTATCTGCCCTTCTTGCAGCGGTTCTTCCGGAATGCGATGGCGAGTCTGGATCAGGCTGGCCTCTCGCGTGTCTTCTGTTTCGGCCACGCCCGTTACGCGGGCAAAGAAGCGGCGGATGGAAATCGCATTGGTGGTATCGTCAGCGCCTTGGTCTATGACTTTAAATGTGTCTTCGGGGCCGATGATCGCCGCGGTGATCTGGATGCCGCCCGTGCCCCAGCCACGCGCCAAAGGCATTTCACGGCTGGCAAACGGCACTTGATAACCTGGGATCGCAATGGCCTTCAGCAGCGCGCGCCTGATCATGCGCTTAGTGGCTTCGTCGAGATAAGCGTAATTGTAATTGGGATCGTGGCGGGGGCTCATGCTTCTTCTCCGCCTTGTTCGGCCCGCATGCGCCGGACCAGTTCCAGTTCACCCTGGAAGTCGACGTAATGCGGCAGTTTCAAATGTTCCAGAAAGCCCGCCGCTTCCACCGCGTCGCTGTGATAGAGCACGAATTCCTGTTGCTGTGCGGGATAGACGGGTGTTTCTCCGAATTCGTCTGTCTTCAACGCGCGGTCGACCACAGCCATGCTCATGGCCTTGCGTTCGTTATGGCCGAAAACCAAGCCATAGCCGCGGGTGAATTGCGGCGGCACCTCTTTGGAGCCGGTGAATTGGTTGATCATCTGGCATTCGGTGAGCGTGATATCGCCAAGCTCGATTTCGAAACCCAGCTCTTCTGGCGTGAAGCACACCGCGGCTTCGCCAACCCGGATTTCCCCGGCAAAGGGATGGTTATGGCCATAACCGCGCTGAACCGAATAGGCGAGCCCGAGAAGAAACCCTTCATCCCCGCGTGTTAGGCTTTGCAGTCTTGCCGCACGCCCGGCCGGAAAGGTGATCGGGTCACGGGTGATGTCGTCCGGCGCCGGATCGTCTTTGATCGGGTTTTCCGCTTCGATCAGACCTTCCGTGCCGAGAATATCCAGAACCCGCGGCATGTCTTCGTTTAGCGGCTCTGCGGCGAGAGTTGCTTCCGCCGTGTTGCCGCCGCCCGTCAGCGCGAAGTCGAAGAGGCGATGGGTATAGTCATAGGTGGAACCTAAAACCTGTCCACCGGGCAGGTCCTTGAAGGTTGCTGAAATCCGCCGCCGAATATGCATCTTGGCGGTATCGAGCGGCGTAGAAGAGCCGATGCGGGGCAATGTGGTGCGATAGGCCCGCAAGAGAAACGCGGCTTCGATCACATCGCCTTGCGCTTGTTTTAAGGCCAAGGCGGCGAGATCGGGATCGTAAAGCGCACCCTCATTCATCACGCGGGCGACCAGAAGACCGAGCTGCTCACGCAATTGCGCACATTCGAGTTCTGTCACGTCTGGATCGCCGCGCCGGGTTTCTGCCAGAAGCTTTTGTGTGGCTTCGATGGCCGCTTCGCCGCCCTTGACTGCCAGATACATTAGGTGATCTCCGCAAACTGGATACGGCTCGATCGTGGCAAGCCGATCACGCTATCGGCGGCAGTCAGAAACACATCTACGCCAAGCGGGAAACGCACAGCATTGTCGGCCATTTCCGTCCAGAAGCTTGGACGCAGGCCGCGCGGCGCAATCTCGACCGTGTCGCGGATTCCCGGACCCGACAGTCGCACTTTGGTGCCATATATAAAGTCACGGCATTCCACGATCAGGGTGGCGGAGCGGTCGGGATAACAATCCTCGCCTGCCGCAAAATCGTTCAGCAGTGGTGCAGCCGCGCCAAGCGCCAGCACGGCGAATTGTGCATCCACTACCTTTGCTGCCGTTCGCGCCCCCGTGTGAAAAGCAAGCCAGGGCGCTGCCGGGTGCTCATTGCCATGCGCCAGCCAAACCGGCGTGGTGTAGTCGGCAAGGCTAAGAAGGATGGCGGCCGCGGCGGGCGACAACCCTTCTACTGCACCCTGGTCACGACGCGTTATAATTTGTGGCAGGCCCGGCCGCGCCAAAGCCTCTTGCAAACCGCGAAACACGGCTTGAGCATCGAAAACGGGATCGGCAAAGCCGTGCCCCGGATCGCGCATCATTCATCTCCCCGGATCAGGGTGAAGAAATCGACTTTGGTGGCAGCCGCCTTGCGCGAGGCTAAGACCTTGGCGTCGGCTTCTTCTTCAGCCAAAGGAGCAATGATCTGGTGCAGCAGCGCTTCCTGCCGCTCCGGATTCTGCAGCAAGGCGTCGAGGGTGGCGGCCAGCTCCGCCTTTTTGCGGTCGCGCCCAAGCGCATAGGAAAACCCCAGCCGGCCTTCGACGCGCACCACGCAGCGCGTTGCTGTCACTTCGCCGAGGTTGAAGCGCGCGCCTGTGCCCCCCGCGCGTCCTTCGGCCATCACCGTGCCCGTTTCAGCCGGGCGGATGATTTCGGGCGTTGGCAAGGGACCGTAATCCGCCATCAATGTGGCCAAACGGGTCCGGCTGGCGCGGGCCAAGATACCCATCCAGCGCTGGCGCTTGGCCGTATTTGGCGACTCCATCTGGCGGAAACTCCCAAAATTGGTCTATACATATACCGTCATATGCAGAAAGGTCTAGACGTTTTGGGCGAAAGTTTCGTGAAACCGCTGTGGCGGCGGATTGCTGATGACTTGGCACGCGATATCGAGCGGGGCGCCTACAAGCCGGAGAATGCGCTGCCGACAGCGCAGGAGTTGTCCACCCGTTATGGGGTGCACCGTCACACCGTGCGTCAGGCGTTTCAGTTTCTGGCGAGCCAGGGGCGCGTCTCGGTGGAGCAGGGGCGGGGTACTTTCGTCATCTCGCCGCGCATTCCTTATCCGGTCGGGCGGCATGTTTCGTTCCGCACCAACCTCGCCAAGAGCGGCATGGAAAGCCGCAATACGGTGTTGGATACCACGGTCACGGCTGCGGAATTTGCACCTTCTATCGGGTTGGATGCCAATGCGCGCGCCTGGTGTATCCGTATATTGAGCGAAGCGTCCAACATGCCGCTGTCGCTCTCCACGCATTTTCTTTCTGTGGCGCGCTTTCCCGATTTTCCGGAGCGTCTGATAGAGGCAGGCGGCTCGATCAGTGCGGCCTTGGCAATCTGCGGCATCGCGCAGTATCAGCGCCTGTCCACGCGGCTCTATGCCCGCGCTGCGGCGGCCATCGAGGCGCGCTTGCTGCATATTCCAGAAGGAAGCCCGGTTCTGCATTCGTCTGGTCTTGATGCCGCTGGTGATGGGGCCCCGCTTCAGGCTGTCGAAACCGCCTTTGCCGGAGATCGCATCGAGGTCATTGTCGAACCCGACTAGACCAGCCAAATGTTGCAATTCGTGGTTTGTTGCCCGATTTTTGTGGGAAATTGCCAAAAATCAGCCATAACCCAACATGCCTTCGCGCAAGTGTCATGCTTTTCCGCTAGGGCTTGGCTCTGTGGTCGCGGTTTCTCCGGCGGCTTATAAAAGCAATGCAGAAGCCAAAATGATGTGCTCACGCCATGTCGCCGCGAAAGATTTCCAAACCGTCCGCACCGGCCAAAAGGCGTGAACGGCTAAAATCCATGGACCAGAGTAGCCGCCTGCATGAGATTCTTGGGCTTCTAGAAGAGAATTCTTCCTGCTCCATTGCCGATCTGGCCCAGCGTTTCGAGGTTTCGGAAGAAACCATCCGCCGGGACGTGCGCCAGTTGGAAAATACTGGGCGCGTCCGCAAGGTTCATGGCGGTGTGCGCCTTCCCGATAATGTCTTTGAAGCCGCTTATCATCAGCGCATCAACGAAAACGCCCAGTTCAAGCGACTAATCGGACTGAAGGCAGCCGAGATGGTCAGCGATGGCATGACACTGCTGATCGATTCCGGTTCCTCGGCCTATTGGGTGGCCAAAGCGCTCACCAAGGTGCGCAATCTCACCATCATAACCAACGCCATCGAGGTAGCCCGTGAATTGACCGGCCGCAACAATGCGCGGGTCTATTTTGCCGGCGGTGAGATTTACGAGAACTATTGTTCCTGCTTCGGCCCGGAAACACAGAACTTTATGAAGCGGTTCACGCCGGAAATCGCCTTCTTTTCCATTGGGGCGCTGGAGGCAAAGCGTGGGCTGCTCGATTACTTCCTGCCGGAAGCGGAGCTGAAGCAGGCCATTGCGCCTTTGGCCCGTAAGATCGTGGTGTTGGTCGATTCCACCAAATTCGAGCGTCACGGACTGATCCGGACCTTTGATTTTAAGGATGTTCACGTCCTCGTCACCGATGCCGATCCCGGTCCGGAATTGCGTAAGGTGATGGGCGGTATCGAAATTCTTATTGCAGGCAAGCCTGGCTGAGTGTCGGTGCGGGCTCTTCTTCGTGTTGTTGCGTTAGATGAAGCGGGTCAGGGGGCAGGCATGAAGATCGGCGGAATGGCACTTGTCACCATAACGGCCGCGCTGTTGCTCGGCGGCTGTCAGGAGCAGAAGCACAAGCTGGTGGTTTATACCGCTGCCGAAGCCGACCAGTTGCCAGCCTATGAGGCCGCCTTCCGGAAAGCCCATCCCGAAATAGAGCTTGTTTGGGTGCGCGATTCCACTGGCGTTGTCACCGCCAAGCTGCTCGCCGAGAAGAATGCGCCGCAAGCCGATGTTGTCTTTGCTTTGGCGGCGTCCTCTCTGCTTCAGCTCGATGCGGAAAAGATGCTCCAGCCTTATGCGCCCAAAGGCGAAGCTGGCCGCGATCCGCGCTTCGACGATACACGCAAGCCACCGCATTGGAATGGCGAAGCGCTGTGGTCGACGGCAATCTGCATCAATACCGTTGAAATCGCCAAACGGCATGTGCCGGTGCCGCAAAGCTGGGAAGATCTCACCAAGCCGATCTATCGCGGCATGATTGCGATGCCGGATCCCGGCTCGTCGGGTACGGGGCTTCTCACCGTTTCGGCTTGGTTACAGATGTGGGGCGAGGCCAGAGGCTGGGACTATATGGACCGGTTGGACAAGAACATCGCCCAATATGTCCATTCCGGTTCCAAGCCGTGCAAGGATGCGGCCCGCGGTGAAATTCCCATCGGGATTTCTTTCGATTTCCGCGCGGCGAAAACCAAAAGCGAAGGGGCTCCCATCGAAATCGTTATCCCCAAAGAAGGGACCGGTTGGGATGTCGAGGCCTCGGCCATTATCGCGGGAACCAAACATTCGCCAGAGGCCGAAGCTTTTATGGATTGGGCGATGTCTGCCGATGCCATGCGGGTTTATGCCAAAAGCTTTGCGGTGATCGCGGTTCCCAAGCTGGCCGCACCGGTTTCCAATCTGCCCGGCGATTTGCCGTCGCGCCTTGCCAAAGCGGATCTGCAATGGCTCGCCCATAACCGCACCCGCGTGATCGACGCCTGGACGGCGCGCTATGCGGCACATAAGGCGGCCACGCCGTGAATGCGCTGGGCACGATCACAACGGAACCGTTGCTGAAGCTGAACGGGATCGGTAAGCGTTTCGGCAGCCTCGATGTACTTCAGGATGTTAGGCTTGAAGTTGAAGCTGGTTCTTTCACCTGTTTGGTGGGGCCCTCCGGCTGCGGCAAGACCACTTTGCTGCGGATACTCTGCGGTCTCGAAACCGCCGATCAAGGCGCCATTCTGTGCGGCGGGCGCGATATCACCCACACGCCGGCGTCCGCGCGCAAAATGGGGTTGGTGTTTCAATCCTACGCGCTGTTTCCCAATCTTACCGTGGGCCGCAATGTTGCTTATGGTTTGCCGCGCCATTGGGGGCGGCGTCAAATTCACGAACGCGTGGAAGCGCTTCTCGATACGGTGGGGCTCGCCGGTTTTGCCAAACGCAGACCCGAAGAACTCTCGGGCGGTCAGCAGCAGCGGGTCGCTATTGCTCGCGCTTTGGCGCCCGAACCTTCGGTACTTTTCCTGGATGAACCGCTTTCGGCTTTGGATGCGCAATTGCGAGTCCAGTTGCGTAGCGAGCTGAAGTCCTTGCAGCAGCGCTTGGGTGTGACCACCGTGATGGTAACCCATGACCAAGCCGAGGCTCTGGCCATTGCCGATCGTATCGCGGTCATGCAACACGGTCATATTGCGCAGATAGGTTCGCCCTTCGAGCTTTATTGCCATCCGGCCAGCCATTTTGTGGCGGGTTTTCTGGGGCGCATGAATTTTATTCCGGCAAAGGTGCTTGGCGGCGGAATGGTGCAACTGGGCCATGGTCTTTCTTCACCGGTTGAAACAGCCAGCTATGCGCCGGGAACGAAGATAGATTTGGGCATCCGCCCGGAAGATGTGGCGCTCTCTGAGGACGGTGCCGGTATCACGCTTATCTTACGCGTGCAGCGCCGGGAATTTCTCGGCGGCACCATGCGCTTGGAAACGATTGCGCCATGGAGCAGTTCCGTGCTCGCGTTGGATTTGCCGCAGCGCCTTGGCCGTACTTTTGCCGAGGGTACAGAGATTAAGGTGTTTCTGCCTTCATCGCGCCTGCATATCTTCCCGGCAGGACAGTGTTGATGGCGCGTTTTCGGCTCTCCCTTTCAGCGGGCGTGATGCTGTGTCTCGCCATCGCGGCCGCGATAGCCTTGGTGTTGCCACTGGTGGTTTTGGTCTATCGCAGTTTTTCCGGCCCGGACGGCTTTACGCTTGCCCATTACGCAACCTATATCAAAACGCCCGGATTGCTCGCCGCTTTGGCCAATACCGCAGTTTTGGGCCCTGCCGCCGTTGTGCTGGTGGTGCCGCTTGCCTTTGCCTTTTCCTACGGTTTGGAGCGCGCCGTATTGCCGGGCAAAAATGTGCTTTCGGCTTTGGCGGCAGCGCCTCTCTTGGTGCCTTCGCTTTTACCTGCTTTGGTGCTGATTTATCTCTTCGGCCGCCAAGGCCTTCTGGCTCCGGTTCTGGGAGGCGCTGACATTTACGGTTTTCCCGGCGTGCTTTTTGCGGATGCCATCGCCACGCTGCCGCATGCTGTGATCATCCTGCGTACAGCGCTGCGTAACGCTGATGCGCGGCTTTATGAGCAAGCGGCACTTTTGGGTGCCGGGAGCTGGCGCAAATTCTGGACCATCACCTTGCCTTCGTGCCGTTATGGTTTGGTTTCGGCCGCACTGGTGGTGTTTGCCTTAACGATCACGGATGTCGGCGCACCGAAAGTGATCGGCGGTGATTTCGATGTCTTGGCGATCGTCATTTATAAGCAGGTTCTGGGGCAGCAGAATTTCGAGCTTGGTGCGGTTGCCGCGATTTTTCTGATGCTGCCGAGTCTGTTGGCTATCGTGTTCGAGCGGGCGGCAGCCAAGCGCCATGCGGCTTCGGTGTCGGCGCGGGCGCGGCGTCTCTCGCCTGTTCCCCACAGATTGCGCGATCGTCTCACGGGTTTGGTCTGTTATGGGCTCGCGGGCTGCATTGGCCTGCTCTTGATCGTCTGCCAAGCCGTAGCATTGGTCCGTCTCTGGCCTTACGATTTGTCCCTGACCTCCGCGCATTACGCGCTCGGCCGTTATGATGGCGGAGGCTGGGACGCGGTCGTGAATTCCGCCATGCTCGCCGCGGTTACTGCGTTTTGCGGCACCGCGATTGCATTCGTCGGGGCTTATATTTGCGAGCGGATGAAAGAAGCTCCGGTATTGCGCGGGCTGTTCTCCCGCATGGCATTGATTCCAGCCGCCGTACCCGGACTGGCGCTCGGTCTCGCTTATGTGCTGTTTTTCAATGCCCCTGCCAATCCGCTGCATCTTCTTTATGGCACGGTGGTCCTGCTCCTCATCGCCAATATCACACATTATTATACAGTGGCCCATTTGAGCGCCGTTGGTGCCGTCAAGGCCCTTGATAAAGAACTTGAGCCCGCCGCCCAGAGTCTTGGCCGCAGCCGCTTCAGCATCTTGGGTTTGGTGGTCATGCCGGTTTCGGCTCCGGTGTTGATGGAAATCGCGCTCTATCTCTTCGTCAATGCGATGACGACCGTTTCGGTAGTGATGTTCCTCTATCCCCCGGGTTTCAAACTCGCGGCGGTGGCGGTGTTGAACATGGATGACGCCGGTGATCTGGCTCCGGCAGCTGCCATGGGAATGGTGATCTTCTACGTCAACCTGACGGTGCGCATTGTGGGGCACTGGCTGTTTTCACAACGCGGGCGGCTCAATCGGCCTGATATGATCTTGGTGGAGGCGGCAGCATGATGGAGCCGCTCAAAATGGTAGTGTTCGATTGGGCTGGCACCATGATCGATTTTGGCTGTAAGGCCCCCGTGAAAGCCATGGCAGCAGCGTTGGCCGAAGAAGGGCTTCGGGCTGACGAAGATGTCATCCGCGCCGATATGGGGCTGGCCAAAAAGGATCACGTCCGCTGTTTGCTGGGCCGCTTAACGGATAAATGGGCCAGCCTTCATGGCCGGTCCGCTGACGAGCGTGATGTTGAACGGATCCATCGCCGTTTGGAACCTCTGATCGCGGCAGCGGCGGTGGAGGCTTCGCAATTGATCCCTGGCGCCGCTGAGACTTACACCGCTTTGCGAGCTGCCGGTCTTCGTGTCGGCTCCACCACCGGATACTCCGCGGCGACGATGGGGCCGGTGATCGCGCGTGCTGGCGCGCAGGGCTATCGGCCCGACGCGGTGATGTGCGCCGGCGATACGGTTACGGGCCGGCCCAGCCCTTTGATGATGTATCGCCTCGCTGCTGATCTCGGTGTTTGGCCGATGAGACATGTGGTCAAGATCGATGATGCAGCATCTGGTATTGCGGAAGGGCTGAATGCGGGGGCCTGGAGTATCGGTGTGGCCGCCTCCGGGAATGGCATCGGGCTGTTCCGCGATGAATTGTTGACGCTTGCGCAAACAGAGCGTGCGGCCAAGATCGCTGCCGCGCGCCGCGAGCTTGAAGCGGCCGGTGCTCATTATGTGGTGGAGACCGTTGCGGATCTGCTGCCCGTGCTGCACCACATCGCGGCTAGACTCAGAGCCGGCGCGCAGCCTTGATCCACACAACAACACAGCATCGGCGATGACCCAGGATAATCCGTTCGACTTTAGCGAAGGCGACACCAATCTCAGCCCCAATAAAGTGGATTGGCTGCGCGATCATGTTGGCGCTGAAGCGCGAGAATTGCTTGATGAGGATACCCGCTGGTTTGTTCATCAATCGCTTTCTACGCCCTGTCTGGACGTGATCGCGCGCGCGGAAGGCATCTATCTGATCAACACAGATGGGCGCCGGATCATGGATTTCCACGGCAATTCCGCCCATCAGGTTGGCTATGGTCATCCGCGAGTGGTGGAAGCCATCCGCCAGCAGATCGAAACTTTGCCGTTTTGTCCGCGGCGCTACACCAACCAACCGGCGATTGCGTTAGCCGCGAAGCTGGCCGGTTTGGCCCCGGGTGCACTCAATAAGGTTTTGTTTGCACCGGGTGGTACGAACGCTATCGGCATGGCCTTGAAACTGGCTCGTCATGTCACCGGCCGTTACAAAACCCTGTCGATGTGGGATTCGTTTCATGGCGCATCGCTAGATGCCATATCCGTCGGCGGCGAGGCGCAATTCCGCCGTGGCGTCGGTCCGCTGCTGCCAGGCACGGAACATGTGCCGCCTCCCTCTTTGGCCCATCGTTTTTTTGGGGGAGATGCCGATGCACCGCTGCGGCTGGCCGATTACATCGATTATGTGCTGGCGGTGCAAGGCGATGTCGGCGCGGTGATTGCCGAGCCGATGCGTTGGACCACGGTGGAGCCGCCGCCGCCGGGGTTTTGGGAGCGGGTGCGCAAAAGCTGCGACCGCCATGGTGCTTTGCTGATCTTCGACGAAATCCCGAGCTGTATGGGGCGTAGTGGCACCATGTTTGTTACTGAACAGACCGGCGTTGTTCCGGATATGCTGGTCTTGGGCAAAGGCCTTGGCGGCGGTGTTTTTCCGCTCGCTGCTTTGATCGCGCGAAGCGATCTCGATGTCGTTCCTGACCGCGCCATCGGTCATTATACCCATGAGAAAAGTCCGGTGGGATGTGCGGCTGCTCTCGCGACGCTGGCTGTGATTGCAGAAGAGGGCTTGGTGGCCAAAGCCGCCGAACTCGGGGCTCTGGCGCTGGCAGATTTGCGCCAGCGCGTCGCCGGTATTTCCGGTGTGCGTTCTGTACGCGGTTTGGGCCTTTATTTCGGTATTGAATTGGCGGATGCGGCCCATGCGGATGCGGCAATGTATCGTTGCATGGAGCGCGGTCTCAGTTTCAAGATCGGCGGCGGCAACGTCATCACCTTATGTCCGCCGCTGACGATTACCGAGAGCGAATTGGCGCAAGCCTTTGATATCGTGACCGGCGTCTTGCGCACGATGACATAGTCTCAGATTTGCCTGATCATGTGAGTATTTTGCCGCGGTTGGAGCGATATCCAAAAAACTCCACATCACTGTCATACAGCGCGCATAGGGTTGCCTGCCGCCACAACGCAATCGGTGACCGATGGCCAACTCCCGCCGCCGCCTTCTGCAACTCGGCGCCGCCGCGCTCGGCGTCGGCGCTGCTGCCGTAGCCTTTCCGGAGACGATCAAGAAACTTCTCGCCATTCCGGCCAATCGGCGCACCGGCACGATCCAAGATGTCGAGCATGTGATCATCCTGATGCAGGAGAACCGGTCCTTCGATCACTATTACGGTACGTTGCGCGGCGTGCGCGGCTTTTCCGATCCGCATCCGATCTCTTTGCCGGGCGGCAATCCAGTGTGGCAGCAGCCTGCCGGCGAGGGCAAGACGTTGTCGCCGTTCCGCCTCGACACCGAGAAGACCGCGGCGCTGATCGTGCCGAGCCTGGATCACGGCTGGAAGCAGACCCACGATCTCTGGAAGCATCACGATGCCTGGATCGCGAAGAAAACGGCGATGACGATGGGCTATTTCACCCGCGCTGACATGCCGTTCCATTACGCGCTCGCTGATGCCTTCACGATTTGCGACAACTATCACTGCTCGGTCTTTGGTCCGACCAATCCCAACCGGCTGTTCTTGTGGACCGGTACCAGTGGTCTGGCGGTCGGTAATGACGGCAAGCAGGCGATCGACAACCCGGATGGTGATACCAACGGAACCGCCGATCAGGCCAACGACACCAAAACCTTCAAGCCGTTCGCCTGGAAGACTTATGCCGAGCGTTTGGAAGAGGCCGGCATCGATTGGAAGGTCTATCAGGAATACGACAATTTCAGCGACAATCCGCTCGCCTATTTCCGCCAGTTCCGCAATCTCGACAAGAATTCGCGCTTCTATAAGCGGGCGCGGGCCTGGGCTGAAGGTTCTAATGCCTACAACATCCGCAAAAGCTACGGTGAATATCTGCTTGCAGAAATGGAAGACGCCATCAAGGCGGGCAAGCTGCCGCAAGTCTCCTGGGTCGTGACCTCGACCATGTTGAGCGAGCATCCAGCCGGTTCTTCACCGGCTTATGGCGAGATTTTCATTTCCAATCTCCTCGCTATGCTTGCCAAGCATCCGGATGTCTGGGCCAAGACCGTTCTGTTCATCAATTACGACGAGAACGACGGTCTGTTCGACCATATGCCTTTGCCAATACCCGCGATCAGTCCTGAGATAGGCAAAAGCACTGTCGCGGCGACCGGCGAAGTCTATCACGGCGTTCCGATGGGGCTCGGTCCGCGCGTGCCGATGACGATCGTGTCGCCCTGGACCAAAGGCGGTTTTGTGGATTCGGAGTTGTTCGATCACTCCTCCGTCCTGCGGTTTCTCGAGGTGCGTTTTGGTATTTCGGAGCCGAATATCACGCCATGGCGGCGCGCCGTTTGCGGAGACCTTACATCGGCTTTCGATTTTTCAACGGCGCATGAGATGTGGGGGCTCGACTTGCCCGACACCTCCTCCTACGCGCGTCAGATCGATGCGGCCCAAGATTTGCCGATGACCAAGCCGGTTTATGGCGCGTTGTTGCCGCAGCAGGAGAAAGGCCAGCGGCCGGCGCGGCCGTTACCGTATGATTTCGACTGCAATGCCAAAATGGACGCGGGCGGGCTGGCTGTCCGCCTCAACAATCGTGGAAAATCGGGCGCCTGCTTTATCGCTTACGCCGAAGGCAAAAGCGAAGGGCCGTGGTTCTACACGGTCGAAGCAGGCAATACGCTTGAGGATCGTATCGCGATCTCCGGCAATGCCTATCACTTCACGCTTCACGGTCCCAACGGATTGTTCCGTTCGTATCAAGGCGAGGGTGCAGCGCTTTCTGCCGAACTCGCGCAAAGCGCCGATGCCGTAACGCTGACCGTGATCAACCATGGAGCGACGGAGCAGGTGCTGGCCGTGGAAGACGGTTATGCACCTGGCACCAAGCGTACACACCGCATCGCTGCCGGACAAAGTATCCGCGATCGTTGGGATATCGCCAAACGCGATCATTGGTACGACCTCGCTCTGTCGGCGGGATCGCAAACCTGGCGTTTTTCCGGCCATGTCGAAACCGGCAAGGTCAGCCGCAGCGATCCGGCCCTCGGTTGAACAGGATGGCAAAACACTTTGGCGTCTGGTCGCTGCTGGTCGGCGTGCTTTCGGCTTCGCCAGCGTCAGCCGGCAGTGACGGCCGCTCCTGGCTGGCGGGAGATCATCACGTCCATAGCCTGTTCAGCGGCGGTTATCCTGAGGGCGCCCGCAAGGGCGATGTTGCTGCTTATGCCTTGGGCACGGACGGTATTTATCCGATTGCCGAGAATGCCCGCCGCGGCCGCAGTTTCGGCCTTTACTGGATGGCGATGACCGATCACGGTGGGCCGGGCTTGTCGCAATTGCATTACCAGAAGTCCTACTTCGCTTTGCAGCAATCACGCGAAGCGGTGCCGGACGTGATTCAGTTCTACGGGCTGGAACTCAACACGCCTGGCGGCGATCATGCCAGTTTGATTTTACCGGTTACAGCGGACGAACGCGACCGGCTTTTGCGACTCGAATCCGCTTACGATGCCAATGAGGTCTATCCCCACGATTCGGCTTTGGATCATAACGAGATCATGTTGCAGGCCTTGCGGGAGATGAATGGACTTTCTCCCAAGCCGCTGGTTTTCGCCAATCATCCTTCGCGCGGTTCTGAGATTGTCGGTGATCCTGAAGGCGGCCATACGCCCGCTGACATGCGAAGCTGGAACGATGCGGCCCCCGATATTGCGGTCGGCATGGAGGGGGCGCCGGGCCATCAGGCGGGGCCGTTGAAAGCTGGTTTGTTGCCGCGCGGCCGCGGCCTTTATCGCAAGCTGCCGACTTACGGCGGTTTCGATATCATGACCGCACAGCTTGGCGGGGTTTGGGATGCCGTGCTGGGCGAGGGGCGGCGCTGGTGGATTACCGCCAATTCCGATTCCCATCGCAATGTCGCTGATGGTGGAGAGGATTTCTGGCCCGGCCAATATTCCAAGACCTATGTCTATGCCCGCCATGATCCGGCAGATATTATCGATGGTTTGCGGAACGGGCGCATCTTCGTGACGACGGGCGATCTGATTTCCGCACTTGATGTCACAGCATCGGTCGGCCGTTCACGCGCCGCTATGGGCGATACCTTGTCCGTGAGTCCCAATGAAGCCGTCACAATCACCATCACGTTACGCGAGCCATCTTCGCCCAATGCTGCCGGCATGCGTCCGAAAGTTGCCCGTGTTGATCTCATCATGGGGAAGATCACCGGTCCTGCTGCCGATCCGTCCGCAACCGTCAATCCCTCCACGGAAGTGGTGCATCGCTTTACCGCCAAGGATTGGACCCGGAAGGACGGAGTGCTGACCATGCGTTTCGTTCTGAAGCATGTGGCCGCCGATTCCTATCTGCGCCTGCGCGGTACCGATGGTTCGGAGCTGGAGCCTCAGCCCGATGCACGTGATGAAAACCCTTGGACTGATCTCTGGTTCTACTCCAATCCCGTATTCCTTTCTTTGAAAGGCGCGCCCCATGCGTAGACTGTGGTTTCTTGGCGTCGCGATCGCGGCTTTGAGCGTGTTGTCTAGCCACGCAACTGCCGCGGCATCATGCAACCCTGCAGCGCTCGAGGGAGCCTGTCCAGCATCAGGTTTACGGCTTAACGAACTGCAAGTCGTGGGAACGCACAACAGCTACAAGCGAGCCATTCCTTCGGCTGAGCTTGCTGTGATCCAAAAACACTCGACTGAGGATGCAATCGAACTCGATTACGGTCACCGTCCCTTGGCGGAACAGCTCGACATGGGCATGCGGGCACTGGAACTCGACGTGGTGTACGACCCGGAAGGTGGCCGTTATGCGCATCCGATGTTACCGGAATTTGCCTCTCAACGCGGCGCGACCGAGACTTACGATGCTGCGGCAATGGCTGGGCCCGGTTTCAAGGTTCTGCATGTTCCCGATGTGGATGTCCGCAGCCAATGCGCCACGCTGCTATTGTGCTTGCGGCAGATCAGAGCTTGGTCCGACGCCCATCCCGGCCATGTGCCGATCCTGATCACCATGAATGCCAAGCAGGGCAATGCGGATCTGCCGGGGGGTGTGGCGCCGCTGCCATTCGATGCGAAGGCTTTCGATGCGCTGGATGGCGAAATCCGGTCCGGGTTGGGTGCAGACAAGTTGATTACGCCCGATCTGGTACGCGGTAGCCATAAAACGCTGCGCGGGGCAGTGCTGGCGGGAGGCTGGCCGAGCCTGGCTGTGGCGCGAGGTAAATTCTTCTTCGCGCTGGACGAAGGTCCCGCCGTTGTCGGCGTCTATATGCGTGGGCATGCCTCGCTCGAAGGTTTGGCGATGTTCGTCAATTCGGTCAGTGTGGACGCGCCGCACGCGGCCTATTTCACCCTTAACGATCCGATCGGCGAGGCCAAGCGCATCCGGGCGGCAGTGAAGGCCGGCTTTGTGGTGCGCACCCGGGCTGATGCCGGAACCCATGAAGCCCGCATCAACGATACGTCCCGTCGCGATGCTGCCTTTGCCTCCGGGGCTCAATATGTCTCCACCGATTACCCGGAACCGAGAGCCGATTTCGGCCCCTATTATGTCGTTCTGCCGAGCTCTGCGCCCGCCCGCTGTAATCCCGTCTCTTCAACTGAGTTCTGTGCTGCGGGGGATCGTTCTCGATAAATCACGGGTGCGCGAGAGACCGATTTTCCGCATCATCGTTCAAGCATTCAAAAGGCGTTCTATCTGGTCAAGTGTCGGCAACGAAGACACGCCTCGGCGGCAGCCTTGAGACGTTGCGAAGAATCGATGCGAGAGTAACATCGCGAAGTGGCCCGAGACTATAGAACAGCTCTAATAGGTTTCGGCCCAATCCGTCTCGGCGCCGCCAATCGGCATGCCCATGGGAATGGTGGGGCTGCGCGGCGCGGTTTTGGCGATTTCCGTCGTCATGGCGGCATCGTTTTTCAGAAGACGCGCCATGGAATGGGCCCAAGCCGTATCCTCGCCATCTGGACCTGAGGTTTTCGACAGAGCCTCCCCTTCATGCTCGAGGCGGGCATTGATGAGGGCGGCCACATCGGCGGACGTTTCTCTATCCCGCGCAGTTTCGGCCAAGGCCACCAAGGTGCGATAGGCGATACGGCGGCCGACCGCGTCGTGGCGGGCTGCAACCGTCGCGGCCAGGAGCTTATCGAGCAACTCGTTGAGACCGAGCAGAGAAGTGTCGCGCGCGTGTTGCTGATAAACGCGGTTGAGGCGCAACGGCTCGAGCAGCGGGCTCAGCGCCAATTGAGCTGCGATGTCCGTGGCGATCAGGGGATCGAACACAGCCGAGCCTGCTGTTGCGAAGTCTTCGTTGTCATCCTGCGGATTGTCTGCGCCGTGCGTGCCGGCGGACATCAGCTCCACCAAGGAGGAGGGAACCGCAAGCGTGCCGGCATTCAGAGTCGCCAGTACATTGGCGAGCGCTGTTTCCTGCATGGCATTTGGGACCGGGCGCGGCAGCGGCAGAGCATCTCCCGCCACATTGTACCAATAGTCCATGCCGCCGATCGATTTTGCAGCGGCGACGACTTGATAACGATGCAGCAGCCAAATCGGCACGAATTTGCGGCGCAGATCGGCCAAGGGATCGCCGGTATGCAGCACGCTTTGGCCGAAGTTGGAAAGGGCGATCTCGCGCACCCGCATCATGCGCGGCAGCTCGGCCACCGGATCGGGGCCATCATCCCACATGCTGGCCCAAGGCGTTGGTGTGTTGTCGGCGCGGCTGTCGGAATCGGTGATGAAGCGCATGCCGGAAGCGATCATCTTGGTGATCTTGTCATGAGCGAGCGCTTCGGGATCAGTGCCGGGAGGGGCTTCGCCATAAAGCCAGTCGACGGTGAATTTGTCCCAGCTGCCGATGCCGACGCTGTACGCATCGGAAAGATCGATCTTGGCGTCCGGCGTGATCTTTATGCGCGGCCCAGGATATTCCATCACCGAAGTGCGATCCTGGGTGCTGCCCGCGAAGTTATGGACAAACCCGATGGAATGGCCGACTTCATGCGCGCCAAGCTGGCTCAATCGCGCCAGGGCGACTCGCACCGGATCATTAGGACCGTTTGTGTTTTCGTCCTTGGTGCCGACCAGGCCTTCGAAGATGTTGATGTTCTGGCGCACGCGATCGCCGCCCAGTACCACCGCGCCGCGCAGGATTTCACCGGTGCGCGGATCGACAATCTCCTGGCCGTAAGACCAGCTCCGCGTCAGGCGGTTTGCCCAGAACACCATGTTGTAGCGCACATCCATGGGATCGGCGTCTTTGGGCAAGATCTTCACCTGGAATCCGTCAATGAAGCCTGCCGCATCAAAAGCCTGAGACCACCAGCCGACACCCTTGGCCAGCGCCGAGCGCATCGGTTCGGGAATGGAGTTATCGATGTAGAAGACGATGGGTTTCTTCACTTTTGAGCGCGGCGCGCTGGGGTCTATTTTTTCCAGGCGGAACCGGTTGGCAAGCTGGGTGACGATGTTCTTGCCCAGCGCCTGATTAAAATCGAAAATCTGGGTGGAGAAGCCGCCCGCGCGGATATCGAACTGGCGCGGCACGAAGCCGGGTTCCGGCAGGCGTATAAAAGAGTGATGGATGATGAAGCTCACCCGGCGCGGATCGGGTGAGATTTTCGCGATTTCGGGACTCGGCTTATCGCCTTGAAAAGTCTCGACGGAATCCGCCTCAATATTGTTAGGAAAAGCCTTGACCGATGCGGGATCGACAGCGCTCGCAGCCTCGACCTGCTTATAGCCTTGTCCCGCCATAATGCGCGTGCCTTCGGCAAAGCCGCCCCCCTCGCCGGAATTCAACATGCGGGCGATATTCATCACATCGGAATTGAGAAAGGAGCTCATATCCACGACAAGCCCGCCATCCGGTTTGGTGGCGACGACATCGAGTAGTCCTGCCGTGACAAAGGCGAAGCTGGTGTTTACCCCGGCCTGTTCTTCGGCTGTGCCATTCACGGCGCGGAAGCGGGGGTTCTCGTATATAAGAGCGACTTTCTTGCCGAGGCGGCGAAAAGCGATCAGCTGGGTGCGGCCATGGAGACCGCGATCCAGGCGGATATCTGTCGAGCCGAGGCCGCTGCGGGCCTGCGTGGCATAAAGAAAGCGGCCATAGACGCCATCCCGATCCGGGGCGGGCAGGGTGAAGAGCACGCGGCCTGCCGATGCTTCAACTTGCACCGGCATAAGCGCGCCATCACGCGAGGTGATGGATTTCAGGCTCGTCTTGCTATCCGCAGCCACGGAGCTGGCCGATAAAAGAAGGGCCGCCGACAACGCCGCCGTAATACGCCCGCACTTCATCCCGTCACCCCTTGTTAATGCGGTTAGTCATCCGCCTTGAAATCCGATGCTATCATGATCGCGGAAATGCGTTCCGCTGATTTCAAATGTAAGGCGTGCTCCATTCGCAGGAAATTAAACAGAAGCTGCCGGATCGTGCAGGAATTCAAATCAATCATCATGCTCCGCGACGAATATGAATTTGTGCGCTCACTTCGGCAGATCGAACACCACCGGCGGTGTTGGGCGCCGTGCGACTTCGCGCAGGACGAAGCTGGAGCGGATCTTGGCGACATGCGGAAGATTGGAGAGCTCCCGCCGATAAATGCGGTCGTAATCGTTGAAGGAATTGACGTGAATCATGATGAGGAAGTCGGTGTCGCCCGAGACAAAGCCGCAATAGGAGATCGACGGGCACTTTACGACTTCCTTCTCGAACTCGCACAGCACGCGTTCGGCTTGAGAACTCAATTCGATCGCCACCATGACGACGCCGGTGAAGCCGAGAGAAGTCATGTTGAGATTGGCGTTGTAACCGGTGATGATGCCGCTTTCTTCCATGATCTTGCGGCGCCGTGCGACTGCCGTGCTCGACAGGTTCACTTTTTCGCCGAGCGTCACGTCGGCAATGCGGCCGTCCCGAACCAGCTCGCGTAGAATCCGATAATCTGCCTGGTCCAGCGAAGTTGTGTTGAAATCCAACAAAGCCACCTCCGATCACGCAGGAATTCAAATCCATTCACGGTAAGCGTGTCTGAAATTGGCGAGAACCGCAACATGCATTCTGATATTGTTTTAGATGGCGGGATGATCCGTACAGGGATTGGCGCCGAGTAAGGGATGCGCGAAGTGCTGAATTATCTGGTCTTTCGCGCATATGCGGGATTTGAAAAGAACACCTCCGTTCGGAAAGTGTGCAAGTGCATACAGTATGAGCGGGGCGTGCATAAAAATTAGGGGGAAGCGCAAAGGGCTCTTATTTTTATGGGGAGTCGCATGCGCGTATCACAGAACAAAACAACAAACAGTATTTCCACGCTTCGTAGATATGCACTCGCTACGGTCAGCTTGATCGTTCTTACGGCACAAAGCGCTTTTGCTCAGCAATTGGCAGACGCGGGGCAAACTGGTTCTTCCGTAGAAGAGGTGTTGGTCACAGGCTCTCGCGTTGTGCGCGATGGTTATGATGCACCAACACCGGTGACTGTAATTGGTGCCGATCAGATTGAGGCCATGGCGCCGCCGAATTTGTCCGAATACATCAATCAGATGCCGTCGATCATCGGCAGTTCGACGGCGGACAATTCCTCCGGCAGCTTGTCCAACGGTCAGGCTGGTATTGCGGCCTTGAACCTTCGCTCCTTGGGCGTAAATCGTACGCTGGTTCTACTTAACGGACATAGGACGCCGGCTTCATCATCCACCGGTTATGTCGACATCAACACCATCCCGCAGGAATTGGTGAAGCGTATTGACGTCGTGACCGGCGGCGCTTCGGCTGATTACGGTTCGGACGCCGTGGGTGGCGTAGTCAATTTTATTCTCGATACGGATTTCACGGGCCTTAAAGGGGGCATTGAATACAGCCAGACCACGGACGGGCGGCAGCCAAGCTATAAGGCCAATCTCACTGGTGGATTCAATTTCGCCGGAGGGAAAGGGCACGTCCTTCTCAGCGGCGAATTCGTTTCGACGGCCCCGATCAACAACTACAACCCGGACTGGAACAACAAGGGTTTCTTCCGCATCGTCAACCCGGCTTATGCCGCGGGCAATGGCCAGCCTTATTACCTCATCACGTCTGGCATCGGGGCAAGCCAAGTTGCGCCAGGCGGCTTGGTGGTGAGCGGACCGCTGAAAGGCACCTATTTTGGGGTCAATGCCAGCGTCAACCAGCTCGCTTATGGCGCCACCAGCGGGCCCTGGATGGTCGGTGGCGACACCGCTGTGACGATGAACAACTATGTGGGGACGAATTCGCTTTCTGCCGGTGAAATCCGTGAGAATTTCTATGGCCGCGGTAGCTACAGCGTCACCGCCGATATCGAGACTTACATCGAAGCATCGCTGACGCGCTATAAGGGCATCAGCTATTACATGCAGCCGACGAGCGTCGGCGGCGTAACCATCATGGCTGACAACGCCTTCCTGCCGGCCAGCTTCAAGGCACAGATGACGGCGCAGCATCTGTCTTCCGTCACCATTGGCACCACCGATTCCGGCTTTCCGCTTTCGGGAAGCCGCAATGGCCGCGAAGTGCAACGTCTCGCGGCGGGTGCCAGCGGTAGCGCGCATGTGCTGGCGGATTGGAAATGGGATGTGCATGCCCAGATCGGTGTGGCAAATCTCCATGAGGCAGAAACGGCCGTCTGGAATACCGGCAAGCTCGCCTTGGCGCAGGACGCGGTGGTGGTGACGGCCGCCAATGTTGGCTCATCAGGTTTGGCGCTTGGCAGTATCGCTTGCCGCTCCACCCTGACCAATCCGAGCAATGGCTGTATGCCGCTCTCCCGCATCGGTGTGAACGGTGGCCTACAGAGCGCAGCGGATTTCCAAGCGGGTCTAGGTTACGTCCTCGGCACGCCGTATCGCGAGCAGCGTATCAGCGAGCAGTCCTATTCCTTCAACGTTACGGGCGATCCCTTCAGCAATTGGCAAGGGCCTGTCTCCATCGCGTTTGGCGGGGAGTGGCGTCTGGAGGCCATCAACGGTTTTGTGCCCGCGCAATACCAATCGGGCTGGCTGTTCGGCAACTACAAGGTCAATAAGGGCCACTATTCGGTTGCCGAAGGTTATGTGGAAACCGTGGTGCCGCTGCTCAAGAATTTCGATTTCAACGGCGCCTTCCGCTACACCGCCTATAGCACCTCTGGCGGCGTCAACACCTGGAAGACGGGTCTGACCTATTCGCCAACTCCCGACGTTAAATTCCGCGCCACCTATTCTCACGATATTCGCGCACCCAATCTCGACGAGCTGTTCGCGGCGGGTACGGCACGCACCAATACCGTCAACATCAACAATGTTTCCTATACCTTTGTGCAGAACCAGACCGGCAATAAAGATCTCATGCCGGAAGCCGCCAATAGTCTGGGCGTGGGCGCGGCCTTCACGCCGACATTCATCGACGGCCTGGCCTTCTCGATAGACTATTACAACATCACGATTTCCAAGGCGATCGGCTCCATCACGGCGCAGAACACGGCCGATCAATGCTTCATCCAGAATGTTCAGAGTTATTGCGACAATATCTCTTATAATGACGGCACGACGGCTAAGGTAGGTGTTGCGCCACCGGCAGCAGGTCTTTCCACCATCAAATTGGTGCCGTTTAACTTCACCAAGCAGAAGGCGGAAGGCATCGACTTCGATGTCACCTACCATGTGCCGCTCGATGCCATCGATGTGTTCGGACAGGTTCCGGGTTCTTTGACCCTGAATGCGTTGGCGACGAATTACATCCGCAACTACACCAATAGCGGCGTCAATCCCTCCACCGATATCGCCGGGGTTAATGCCGGCAGCGGCACGCCAAGCTGGGTCTACCGTTTCACCGCCACTTATAATCTCGATCCCTGGACGGTGACGCTGATCGGCCGTGGTGTCAGTGACGGCAAGTATTCCAACGAATACATCACCTGCACCAGCGCGTGCCCGGCTTATACGCTGGCCAATCCGACCACCACCTATAACCACATCGACGGCGCCTTCTATGTCGACATGTCGGTCAACTACAACTTCGCGATTTACGGCATCGATACCTCCGCCGTCTTTGCGGTGAAGAACTTCTTCGACACCAATCCGCCGTTGGTCGCGTCCGGGCCTGATGGCAACAACGTCCCCGCTTACGTTCAGACCAACCGCAATCTCTACGATTACCTGGGACGCGTGATCCGTTTCGGTCTGCGTTTCAAGACCTGATTTTTAGGCCGCCGCGCCTCTGTGTGGCGGCCACTTTTTTCCTGAAGCGATTGTCTTTCAAAAAATACGACCGGAGAATTCCATGAAACGTTCCAGCCGCAACAAACTGATCGCGCTTTTGCTTTCCACATCAGTCCTGCTGCCCATTCCGGCGATGGCGGAAGCGCCAGCCGGATTGGATGGGATGAAGCAGGAGGCGGCCGCACATGTCGATGGTGATGCCAAGCTCGTGCAGGTGATGGTGGATACCGTCTTCAGCTATGCCGAGCCTGGCTTCCAGGAATACCGCACAGGCGAATATCTCACGGAGATCTTGAAGAAGAACGGTTTCAAAATAACGAAAGGTGTCGCCGGCATTCCGACCGCCTGGACCGCGACTTGGGGCACCGAAGGCCCGTTGATTGCGCTTGGCAGCGACGAGGACGATTTGCGCGGTGTTTCGCAATATCCCGGCGTTCCTTTTCTTAAGCCTATGGTGGAGGGCGCACCAGGGCACGGCGAAGGCCACAACTCGGGTATGCCTCTGCAGATCGCCGCCGCGCTGGCGGTGAAGGCGGTAATGGAGAAGCATCACATCAAGGGCCGCCTGATGCTATGGCCGGGTATTGCCGAAGAACTCTTGGGCACCAAAGCTTTCTATGTCCGTGAAGGTCTCTTCAAGGACGTGGATGCCTGCATCTTTACCCATGTCGCCTCGCGCTTCGGTACCTCTTATGGGCCAGGAATGAGCAACGGCATGGTCTCCATCGAATATACCTTTCACGGCAAGACGGCACATGCCGCCGGCGATCCCTGGGATGGCCGTTCGGCGCTCGATGCCGCTGAGCTGATGGATGTGGCCTGGCAGTTCCGCCGCGAACATCTGGCAATTTCGCAGCGCTCGCACAACGTGATCTCGGACGGCGGCGGGCAGCCCAATATCGTGCCGGGTATTGCTTCGACCTGGTATTATTTCCGCGAGCATGACTTCAAATCGCTGCGCGAATTGTGGGAGACCGGTGATACCATCGCCAAAGCCGCCGCCATGGCCACCGGCACAACGGTGACCTCGAAACTACTTGGCACGGCCGCGACCAATTTCGGCAACAAGCCGATCGCCGAAGCCGCCTATGCCAATATCCAGGCGGTGGGCATGCCGAAGTGGAGCGATGCGGATCAGACTTTCACCAAGGTTGTACAGGAAACCCAGAAGCGGAAGGTCGAGCCGCTTGGCGAAAAGGTCGAGCCCCTGATGGCGCCGCGTGAGGAACGCATGCCGACTGGGGGCGGCTCCGACGATATCGGCGATATCATGTGGACCGTTCCTACCATCACCATCTTCTTCCCTTCTAATATTCCCAACATGATCGGCCATAACGTCACTTCGGCCATGTCGATGGCGACCCCCATCGCTCATAAAGGCGCCGTAGCAGGCGCCAAGGCGGTGGCGATGACCGTGCTCGATCTCATGACCAAGCCGGAGTTGCGCGCGCAAGCCAAGCAGTACTTTGCCGTCGACCAGCAGAAATACGACCATTACGATCCGATGCTGCGGCTGGGTGATGTGCCGGCCATCCATCTCAATGACGAGTTGATGGAGAAGATGCGGCCGAAGATGGAGCCGTTCTATTACAACGCCAAGAAGTACGGCAGTTATCTGGAGCAATTGGGGATTTCTTATCCTTATGATCCCAAAACGTCGAAAGTGCAGCCAGAATAAATTTCTTCGTATCTGATGATTCGCGAACGACTGGGGCAGATTTCTCTGCGCCAAAAGTGCTATCAATTACGGTGAACGGTGGACGACGACCTTCTGGAACAGGCCTCCAAAGAAACGCTCCTGCTGCAGCAATGCGCCCTGGCAGGCGGGTGGCAGAAGCGCTCGCATCGGCTGGCGCCATAGATCGAGCGCGAAGGGTTCGAAAATAGCGAGGAAGATGCGCCAGAGATAACGGAACGGGTTCCAGCGATAGGGCAAAGCGAAATCGACGATAACGATTTTGCCGCCCGGCTTGGTCACCCGGAACGCTTCTTCGAGCGTGTGCTTACGGACATCCTTGGGCTGTTCGTGCAAAAGGAAGAACAACAGGACGCTGTCATAGCTGGCATCTTCCAGCGTCAGCTTGGTCGAATCCATGGTGAGGAGCCGCGTCCGCCGGGGAAGAGGCAGCTTGTGGCGCAGATTCTCAAGCTGGATTGGCAGCACATCGGACACATCCAAGGCGCCGCCAGCCTGAGCCACGCGCGCGGCCAGCAGTGGAGTCAAATCGCCATAAACACAGGCGATCTGCAGGACATCGTCCCGCTGTTCGCCGAACTCCCGCAAAGCGGCATCGCGCAAACGGCGATAGTTTGTCAGCAGGATCAGGTTGACCAGCCACAGGCGATCCCAGAACGCGACAGCCCAAGGGTGAACATAGGCCCACCAATAATTCCGGGTCAGATAACGAGGGACAGCAACAACCTGCTGTGTCCAACATTCCTCGCTGAGATTGTCCATCGCGTTTGCTTGCCCATATCCGCACGGCCATAGCTAAGAGCGAAAAACCGGCATGGGGTATTCTCGCAGCGACAGCTTCCGTTCCGCCAGCGACAGTGCAGCAATGCGCCGCGCGGGTGTAAAATTACAGCTCCAGAATGCCGCAGACATATGCTGGGTTAGCGGTGCCTGCGAAGGGATAGCCGCGAGGCGCCGACACCACTTGCGAGGCGCCAATCGCTGTCGTGTGGCGGTGATGGGTGTGGCCATGAATCCAGGTGAGTGATGGCCAGTTGGCGATTTCTTCCCGGAGATCGGAAGCATAAGCGGCTGGTTTTACCGCGCCGCGCTTGCCAAGGGCTTCCGGAATGGGCGCATGATGGGTGACGACCAGGATCTTTGGATGGGCTGGTTCGGCTGAAAGCTTGCTAAGCTGGGCGTCCAGCCAACGCCGCTGTTTCTGATGCAGAGTTCTGGCCTGATCTGGCCGGAAAGGGCCGCTGTCGAATTGGATCTGATCCTGATCTTGCAGGGCCTGGCCGTCACTATCGTCTTTGCTGCCGGTGTTGAGCATCAAACGATAATCCGTCCATAAGGTTGCTCCTAAAACCACCAGAGGCTCACCGCCAAACCAGAAGCGCGCCAAATTGCAGTTCAGGAACAACACGCGGCCATCCGTCTGCCAAGCCGCTTGGCGCAGACGCCGTTCCACATCAAACAGATCGCCGCCATAAGCTTCGTGGTTGCCGGCGATATAAATGACGGGAAGGCTGGAAACCCGCGCGATCGTGTCTGCCTGGGTCACGGCTTTTTCGCCGACATCGATATCACCAGCCAGCACGATGAGATCGGCACCGGCCGCTGGTGCCAAAGCGCCTGCCATGTCGAAGGGAATGGCCGCTGCGGCCATTTCGAATTCCAAATGGAGATCACTAAGATAGGCAATCCGCATGGTTTAGCGCAGCAGTAAGATCAGGGTGTAAAGGGCAAAGAAAAAGGCTGCGGCTTGCCACAGGCGCAAGGGATCGATGCGCTGTTTGAAACCCGCCGGCTGCAGATCGCCCCGCACCAACCCGTTTTGCAGCGCGGCGGCTAGATTTTCCGCGTCAGCAAAACGTTCAGCCGGATTGGTGGCCATGGCGCGTTTCAAACATTGGCCGAGCCAGAGCGGAAGATCCGGCCGCAAGCGAACGAGCGGTGTCTTTTCGCGTTGTCCGAAGGGGAATTTGCCGCGGGTAAACAGGCGGTACATGGTGACGCCAAGAGCGAACACTTCCGAACGCGCATTGGGCGGTGTTCCGGAAAACAGTTCCGGTGCCATGTAGCGAGTGGTCCCGCCCAACCGGTCTTCTTCCGGGTCATCAATGCCGGTCAGATAAGCCAGACCGAGATCGAGCAGCAACACATTGCCGTCATCCACCAGCATAGTGTTTTCGGGCTTGATATCGCGATGCAACACATCGTGTTTGGCCAGCTCGCTCACTCCGGCGCAGAGTTTGAGGGCTATGCCGATGCCTTCCGCCAAAGAGACCCGCGGGCCATGGCCGATACGGCTTTCCAGCGTTTCCCCTCGATAGAATGGCATCACCAGATAAAGGCAAGTCTGTCGTTCAGCGGGAAGATCGATATACCTCGCCACGCAATTGGCCCTGATGGTGGTGCCGACCCAGGCCTCGCGCAGAAACCCGGCGCGGAAAACCTGATCCGCCAGCATGGAGGTCAGCGGGAATTTGATCACCACCTCGCGCTGGCCGATCTCGTCATAAGCGCGCTTTAGGAGGGTATAGCGGCCGCGGTTGATGGTGCGTCCGATGCGGAAACTGTCGACCAGTTCATCTTCCTTCGGAGGTCGTCGGATCGGCAATGGGGCAAAGCGAGCTGCAACGTCTTCGTAAGCGAGGCCTGGCGGCTCGATGACATCCAGTACCAGAACGGCGGCATTGGGCACGATCGCCGGCAGTTCCCGCACCAGCCGCTGTGCCACTTCTTCGCAGGCAATGTCCGTGGCCACCAGCGCAGAGGCTTCCGCAGGATTGAGGCGCTGAGCAGCATCGGCACTCATCAGGATGAAACGGTCACCGGCGCGCGCCTCCAGCTCGACATGATCGATGCGGACGGCCTGATCGGAGCCAAGCAAAGGCTGGTCGGCAGCGGCATTCTGCAGACGGTCGTTGATTAAGGGCAGAAGCTGGCCGTCGCGATAGCAGAACACGCAGCATTGTCCGACATGCACCACATCGATGCGGCGTCCGCCGAATAAGATCGCGGAGAAAGAGGCATAGAATTCGCGGCCCTGCGGCGCGCCGCGCGATTGGCTGTGCAGCCAGGTGTTGATGCTGGCCAAGGCTCTGGCGGCGGCGCGCCAGGAGGTGAGGGTTTCGGGGGCGCCGAAATAGCCTTCGGCAAAACCATTGGTCGCGATCTGGGCTGCTTCCCACGCGCGCGGAGAACTCGCGATCGCCGCGACCACGCCGCGGCCGCGACTGCCGAGGTCTTCCCCGTTGTAGATGGCGTAGAAATCGGCGGTTGGCGTACCAGCCTGCCGGGTGGCGGCTCCAAGCGAGAGCGACCAGCCGCTGCCTTTCAAGAGCTTGGTCGCATTTTCCATGGCATTCCCGCCGGGCAATCGTGAGCCGCGCGGAAGGTCTCCCGCACGGCTCTTAGAGCATAGGTCTATTGTTTAACAGATTCGGCCGTTTCCATGTCATGCTCGATGCCGAGCAGAGCTTGAGGGGCGCGAACCTTGAGGATGAAGAACCAGATCATGCCTAGGGCGATATAACCCAGGAAGAAATAGGGAAAGAGATTATAGGGATAGGCGGGTATCGGATACAGGCTGCCGGCCAGCGAGAACAGCATCAAGGCCGCGCCAAGGACGCCGACATAGACGTCACTTCCCTTCAATTCGCCGGTTTTGCGCAGGTAAAGCGGCGCAGCGACCGAGCAGAGGAAGTAGACAATGATGAAGCCGTAGGAGGCCAGCGTCCCCCACCAGCCGAAGGTGTTGGTTTCACCGGCACCGGCAAAGGCCGCGGTGGCAGCGAAGTTGATGACCGCGCCAACGGCCAAGGCGATGTGCGGCGTCTGATGCTCTTTGTGGACCATGCCCATGGAGGAATGCACGAACTGGTAACGGCCGAGCGAGAACATCATGCGGCCGAAGGCGTTGAGCGACGCCAGAGCACAGGCAAAGCTGGAGATCGAGGCGCCGAAATAGACCAGGGCAATCAGGTATTGGCTCTGACCCGCTAGGATGTCGGCGAGCGGGGCCCCGCTCTGGCCCAGCTTGGCGCCGTCATCATGAAAGCCCTGGGTGATGACATAGGTGGTGAAGACGAAGAACAAGCCCGCAGTCACCGCCGTTAAATTGATGGCCTTGGGAATGGTTTGGCCCGGATTGCGGGTTTCCTTGGCGAGGGTGGCGGCGCTTTCAAAGCCGACATAGGAGAAGATGCCAAACACGATGGCCTGCGTGGCGCCAGCGAAATTCACGCCTTGCAAAGTGAATTGTTTCAAGTCCGGCTTGAAGCCGAAATGCGCCATGGCGCCAATGCTGACCGCCAGGATGATGACGACGGATATTGCTTCCAGCGTCAGGCCGATGCGTGCCGAAATACGGATGTCGCGGGCGGCGAAGAAGAACGCAACTGCCGATACGGCCAGGTAATAGACCGTATTGGGAATTACATAAGTGACACCGAGCGAGGTCAGCATCGTCTTGACGAAAATCGAAGTGGCAACGGTTAGTGCCATGGCGGTGAAGAGATAGGCCGCCAGCATGGCCCAGCCCGACAGCATGCCCCAGGACGGTCCCATGGAGCGGGAAACGTAGAGGAAGAAGGAACCAGCTGCGGGAATGCGCTTGGCAAGCTTGCCGACATTGATGCCGACGATCAACAGCGCAATCGTGGCGGCGATATACACGAGCCAGGAGGCCGTACCTGCCATGCCCGCCACCACGGCAACAGCGAGCGCAGGGGTTAGGGTGGGAGAGACGTTGGCGACGGATTGGCCAAGCGCTTCTATGAATGACAGGCTGTCTTTTCGTAATTCCTGCATGACTGACACTCCGCTTTTCGCCCCTTAGTCAGGCGGGTTTCATTTCATTTGTTGCAATCGATAGGCCGATGAATTTCGTGTCCTTGGTCCAGGCGTTTCTGTGTTATGCCGCCGGCGTTGATACCGGTCGTTGATGCTCAAATATTTAGCCCGCGCTGCCATGGGTCAGCGCCGGAAGACGACACAGCGCGCGCCAGCTGGCAGCACGCGGTTTTCGACGTGGTATTGCACCGCCCGTGCCAGCACGACGTTTTCGATATCGCGGCCGAGCGCCACGAAATCCTCCGGTGTGTGGGTGTGATCGACCCGTTGCACCGCTTGTTCGATGATCGGGCCTTCGTCGAGATCGGCCGTCACATAATGGGCGGTGGCGCCGATGATTTTGACGCCGCGCGCATGCGCCTGGTGATAAGGCTTGGCGCCCTTGAAGCTGGGCAGGAAGGAATGGTGGATGTTGATGCAACGCCAGGAGAGGGCGGTGCACATCTCCTGCGATAGCACCTGCATGTAACGCGCCAGCACCACCAAATCGATGTTGAGCCGCTCGACCATTTCCAGGACACGGCCTTCCTGCTGGCGCTTGGTTTCTTTGGTCACCGGCAGGTGATGAAAGGGGATGCCGTGCCATTCGACGATGCGCTGCAAATCGGGGTGGTTGGAAACCACCGCTGGAATTTCCACCGGCAACGTGCCGGTGCGATAGCGATACAGCAGGTCGTTGAGGCAGTGGTCGAATTTGGAAACCAGCAACAACAGCCGCGGCTTGTGGCTGGGATCGGTGATGCGCCACTCCATATCGAAGCGGCGGCCCACTTCGGCGAACCCGGCGCTCAATTTGGAGAGGCCCGCCGGGTCATCGAGGAACACCGTCCGCATGAAGAAGCGTCCGGTCAATGTGTCGCCGTAATGCGCGGATTCGGTGATGAAGAGACCGCGGCTGGCCAGGAAACCGGATACCGCAGCGACGATGCCCACGGTGTCCGGGCAGGAAATCGTCAAGATCAGGCTTTTCTTGTCGTCGCTCATGCGTCTAGCAATCCAGCGTGTGCTCGCGCTCCCAGGTGGAAGCATGCGACATGAAGGAATTCCATTCAGCCGTCTTCAGCTTCACATAGCTTTGGACGAAGTCTTCACCGAAGCCGTGCTTTGCCACATCCGACTTCTCGAACAGGCGGATGGCGTCAAGCAGGTTGAGCGGCAGCTTTTTCACGTTCTCCAGCTTGTGACCTTCGGCATACATGTTGATGTCGAGGCGCTGGCCGGGATCGCGTCGGTTGTTGATACCGTCCAGGCCGGCGAGCAGTAGGGCTGCGGGTGCCAGATAGGGATTGGTGGCGCCGTCAAGCAGGCGGAATTCGAAGCGGCCGGCATCGGGAATGCGCACCATATGGGTGCGGTTGTTGCCGGTATAGGTGACGGTGTTCGGTGACCAGGTGGCCCCTGAAGCGGTGACCGGCGCATTGATGCGCTTGAAGCTGTTCACGGTCGGATTGAAGATGGCGCAGAAGGCGTCGGCGGAATGAATTACGCCGCCTAGGAAGTGGTAGCCGAGTTTGGAGATGCCGAGCGGGCCGTCATGGTCCGAGAAGAGGTTCTTTGAGCCGCTCCACAGGCTGGCATGAAAGTGGCAGCCATTACCGGTAAGATTGTTGAACGGCTTGGGCATGAAGGTGGCGCGCATGCCGTGTTGTTCGGCGAGCGTCTTGACCATGTATTTGAAGAAGACGTGGCGGTCGGCCGTCAGCAGCACATCGTCATATTCCCAGTTCATCTCGAACTGGCCGTTGGCGTCTTCATGATCGTTTTGATAGGGCTTCCAGCCCAGCGTCAGCATGGCATCGCAGATCTGCTTGATGAGGTCGTAGCGGCGCATCAGGGCGAGCTGGTCGTAACAGGGCTTGGCTTGGGTGTCGGCACTGTCGGCGATGCGCGAGCCGTCCTTCTCCAAAAGGAAGTACTCGCATTCGACGCCGGTCTTAAGCTGATAGCCGCTGGCTTTGGCCTTGGCGATCTGAGCCTTCAAGACGTTGCGCGGGGCATCGGGCACCGGCTTGCCG